>JAEIGA010006144.1_pt1 | contig 18276 bp, 15 predicted proteins | sample 9270691 | NCBI WGS metagenome assembly JAEIGA01 (sample SAMN17057246, study PRJNA624740) | gut metagenome | biome: biome; isolation source: fecal sample | host: Bos grunniens | place: China: Xizang | collected 2019
ATTCGACCGCTATTTCCAAATTGCACCATGTTTCCGTGATGAAGATTTGCGCGCAGACAGATTGTTGGAATTCTATCAGTTAGACTTGGAAATGTCGTTTGTTGATTTGCCGGATATTCAGGCGGTCGGAAACACGTTGTTGCCAGCGATGATTCGTGAATTTGTACCCGATGCGAAAATCTGTGAAGATATTCCACATATTCCATTTGATGAAGCAATGTTAAAGTATGGTTCTGATAAACCAGATTTGCGTAATCCAATTGTCATTTCTGATGTGACAGAAATATTCCGTGGATCTGATTTTGGAATCTTTGCAAATGCAATTGAAAACGGTAGTGTCGTGCGTGCGATTCCTGCACCAAATTCCGCAGATAAACCACGTTCTTGGTTCGATAAACTGGGTGATTATGCGGTCAAAGAATTAGGTCTGGGTGGATTGGGTTATATTGTGTTTGCCGATGAAGCCAAGGGACCTGTGGCGAAAAAGTTAGATGAAGAACGCATTGCAAAATTGCGTGAAATTGCAGGAGATAATTCATCTTTGTTCTTTGTGTGTGACACAGAATCTGCAGCGGCCAAGGCGGCAGGTAAGTTGCGCAATAAGTTGGGTGATGATTTGGGATTGATTGATCCAAAAGAATTTAGACTTTGCTGGATTGAAGAATTCCCATTCTTTGAAGAAGATGAAAATTCACCAACAGGGATTGCGTTTACGCATAATCCATTCTCGTTCCCGATGGCTACTTTGGAAGAATTGAATACAAAAAATCCATTGGAAATCAAGGCGGCACAATTCGATATGGTATTGAATGGTGCAGAAATTTGTAGTGGTGGTCTGCGTAATTATAACCCAGAAGTTATGTTGAAATGCTTTGATATTACCGGATATAATGAAGAAATTGTAAAAGAAAAATTCGGTGGTATGTACAATGCATTCCAATATGGTGCGCCACCGCACGGTGGTTGTGCGTTCGGTCTGGACAGATTGGTCCAGATTATGTTGGATGAACCAAACCTGCGTCAGGTTGTGATTTTCCCAACAAACCAACGTGGCCAGGACTTGATGATGGGGGCACCGACAACTGTGACAGAACAGCAGTTGCGTGATGTTCATATCCAGGTTCGTAAGAAAAACTAAAAAAAAGTCCCCCCAATTTGGGGGATTTTTTTGTGATTTTATACCTGTTGGAAAATTTGTATCGTTATATATAATTTTAGGCATAAAATAAGAGAGATGTTTATGCCAGAATATATGAATAATCTTAGCCAGGTTTTGGGATTAAGTCCGTATCAGTCCAGTAAATTAAAAACAAATTATGACCGGTATAATATTGCACGACTGCAAAAGCGGGGTGGGGTGTTATATGTGCCGTATGCCACGCATGGTGTTTGGCAATATTTGATGCGGGTGTTGTTTGGGGTTCGTGCGGATTTGATTGGTGTTGATAAAACACTGCTGCAGGCGCAAAGAAATATTAAATTCTGTGCAAATGGATATCATTGTGTTCGTGTGGGGCGATATACATACTATGCCGATGCATCGGGAAGCATTGTATCGCAACAAGAATTTTTCAAAAATATTCGTGATTAAAATTTATCGTGTGTTCTTACAAATGCACGCATAAACCCAACATCGATATCACGCATTATTTCGGTTAGTGAATATTTTCGACCGCCGTCTGGTAATACACTTAATTGTATTGTTGCAGGTGTTGGTGCTGTACCACGCATTGTTAAATCAAATTCAGCAGTCATTTGACCATTTGTAATCGCAAGTCCACCAATCGCATCGGTGTGACGCATTGACAATGTAATGGGTTTTGTTGTTATAAAATTATCGTGATTGTATTCGCCAATAATATGCATGTGTTTTATCTTTGTTTCGCCAGATCCCAAGGCCTTGGCCAAGGCATATTCTGCGTTAAGTGTTGTGATGTTTTCGGCAGACGCATAGAAACTATCAAATGACATTCCAATCAGGTATCCGCCATCAAATGATATGTCCATATTACCAATTGCGTTGTAATAAATATCGTGGGCAATCTGACCGTGTGTGTGCAGTTCCATTTCTGCGGTTATCATTGTGTCACGAATGTTTAGTGGCATATTTTGTGATAATAGTTGACCGTTGATTAAGAAACGGTTCATCTGGATAAATATGTCATAGTTTGTTTTGTTGCGTTCAATCGTTGCCAATAAATTTCCACGGTCTGAATCAGATATAGAAAATGTTTGGGTGTTTGGTTTTAATGAATATACAAAGTTATTATATTCGTTGCCGTCGTATATCAAGGCGTCTGCGGATAATGATATATTTATTGGCAGGTCAAATGGAATTAATATTGGGGCGTTTGCCAAGAATTCCATCTGGGCAAAATTATCAAAGAAATCACGGTTCATAAATCTGTCTGCGTCAAGTGTGTTGGTGTGCAGAGTGATATTGGAGTTTGTTGCACTACCAAAAAATTCATGGTTGTTAATCTTGATGTCAAGATTAGAAATGTTTGGTTTGTTATAAAAACCTGATATTGAATATGGCGCATCCTGGATTGATTGTAAATCAATATTTGGTGCCCATGTTTTGAAGCTGGTTCCGGTTAGATAAAAGTAATTGTTATACATTGATAACTGCCACGATTTGTTGTGTGGGGTAAAGGTCATCATGTCTTGTTCCCATGTAATGTCACCAATGTCTGACATCATAAATGGTGGCAAGAATGGCATGTCAATATTTAACTGTTTCAAGGTTGTGTTTTTGGCATAGTCATACCGTGGTGTGATGCCGGTTTTATCAATTGTGTATGTGCCACCGATGTTTGAAAACTTGAAACGAATGGTGCCGTATTTACCAATGTGGGCCAATAGTTTATTTATGTCTTGACCAGATGGCATTGGTTGGGTGGAATTTACAGTTATATTAAATTTGTCGCCGTTGACAGATATTGTGCCAGACATGTCGCCGTATGTAAATTTATCGCAATGCCATACGTCAGGTGTTCCCGAAAACAGGCATGTTGATGTTATGCCATCAATTGGCATTTTTATCATTATGTTATGTGCACCGTCTGGGGTGATTGTGCCGCCAGAAATTGTGATGTCGTCTGTGATAATATCGATAATTTTAACCTGGCTTTTTGTAGCAATGGCGTTTAATTTGATATGGCTAAATTTATGCTTGTCCAGTATCAAGTCACCATACAAATCAAGATTAAATGTAGTTTTATGTGTTATTCGGGCAGGAGTTAACAGAAATGTCAGGTCAAATGTTGTGTCGTTAGAAACGATTTGTATGTCATTGTCGCCGTTTGGAAAACGTTCAACGTTTCCAGAAAAATTATCTGCAATAATATTAGTGATTTTGTACCCGTTTTGACCGTCCCACTTAAAGTCAGCAGTCAGATTGATTTTGTCCTGAATTTTTGGGTTAGAAAAGCCTAGCCATTCGTTTACATTGTCTGTGTTTAAAGATAATTTACCACTGACCGAACCGTCGGAATACATTTGACCAGTTATATCAAGGTTGTTGTTCTTATTTTTTATGTGAAATTTGTCACCGATAAATTCAATGTCGTATTTGTGTTCGTTTGTGCGTACAACACCATGAAATGCGCCGTCTGTAAAGTCAGCACGAATGATGTAATAGTGGCGGTTGTTAAAGGTTATGCGACTGTTATAAATTTCAATATCATGGTTGAACATTGCGGGTGCAAGTTTATCAATTGTGATGTCGGCATCGTATATAACAACCGCATCGTCTAGTTTCGCATTTTGTATATTAAAGAAACTGTAGAACGGAATAGAAAACATTACAGAACCGATTTTGGCGTTTGGAATGTTTACATCGTGGGCAACGACTGTGGCACCACCAATAAGACTGAAATGTATATTGCCATCTAGCTTTGCGGGGACATTTGTTTGTTCATATATTTTTTGTTCAATTATTGGCTTGAACCCATTAAGGGTAATCATTGGTGGAACAATAATTATTGCCAATGCAATCGCACCAATCAGTCCAATGATTGTCCAAAATATTCTGCGTCTGTATCTAGGTTTTAATGCCATTCTCTCTTTCCTTGTAATTTGATTATAATGGATTACAATTAGTATTGTGAATAAAAAAATGAAAAAAGCAGAATTTTATCTTGAAAGTGACTATAAACCCATGGGCGACCAGCCTACCGCAATTGCAGAATTGGTGGCGGGTGTTAATGATGGACGGCAAAGTCAAGTGTTGCTTGGGGTGACAGGATCAGGTAAAACATTTACCATGGCCAATGTGATTGCAGAGTTGGGACGGCCAGCGTTAATTATGGCACCGAACAAGATTTTAGCAGCGCAATTATATACAGAAATGAAGTCGTTCTTTCCACGCAATCATGTCGAATATTTTGTATCTTATTATGATTATTATCAACCCGAAGCGTATATGCCAACCACGGATACATATATTGATAAAGATGCATCAATCAATGAACAACTGGACCGTATGCGACATAGTGCAACACGTGCCATGCTGGAAGAACGGGATGTTGTTGTGGTGTCAAGTGTGTCGTCTATTTATGGTATGGGGTCGCCAGAACAGTATGCTGGGATGAAGGTGGTGTTGAAGGTTGGCGAAAATGTGTCAATGCGTGATGTGATGCGTGCGCTGGTTGATATTCAGTACAAGCGAAATGATATGGCGTTTGAACGTGGGACTTTTCGTGTGCGTGGTGATACATTAGACTTGTTTCCGTCCCATTCCCAGGATAGGGGGTGGAAATTATCTTTCTGGGGTGATGAAATTGAAGAAATTTGGGAATTTGATACGCTTACTGGGGCAAAGTTGCAGCGGTTGGATCGGGTGGTGGTTTATCCTAATACACACTATGCAACGCCGATGCCAAGTGTATTACAGGCATTAACACAAATTCGTGCGGATTTGAAAGAAAGGTTGGCGTATTTTCATGACAATATGAAATATATTGAAGAGCAGCGGTTACGTGAAAGGGTGAATTTTGATATCGAAATGATGGAAAGTACCGGGACATGTCGTGGGGTGGAAAATTATTCACGATATTTGTCAGGACGGTTGCCAGGACAACCACCACCGACGCTGTTCGAGTACCTGCCAAAGGATGCAATCTTGTTTATTGATGAAAGTCATGTGACGGTACCGCAAATTGGTGCAATGAGTCGTGGCGACAGAGCAAGAAAAGAAACTTTGTCGCAATATGGTTTCAGATTGCCTGCGTGCGTTGATAATCGACCATTGACTTTTGATGAGTGGGACAGCCTGCGCCCACAAACAGTTTTTGTTTCTGCAACGCCAGCACAATGGGAGCTGGAACAGTCAGGAGGGATTGTGTCAGAACAGGTTATTCGGCCCACAGGCTTGTTGGATCCGGTTTGTGAAGTGCGTCCAACACAACATCAGGTTGATGATTTGTTGAATACTATACGGGGCGTGTCTGGACGGGTGTTGGTGACGACGCTTACCAAAAAAATGGCAGAACAATTAACAGATTACTTGAATGAAAATAGTGTGCGTGCAAAATATCTGCACAGTGATATTGAAACATTGGAACGTATTGAATTATTGCGGGACTTGCGATTGGGTAAGTATGATGTGTTGGTTGGGATAAATTTGTTGCGTGAAGGATTGGATGTTCCAGAATGTGAAATGGTTGCAATTATGGATGCAGACAAAGAGGGATTCTTGCGTTCAACACGGTCGCTTATTCAAACAATTGGTCGTGCAGCACGCAATGCAAATGGTCGTGTGATTTTGTATGCAGATAAAATCACAGAATCTATGCAGGCGGCATTGGACGAAACAGCACGCAGGCGTGAAAAACAAATGGCGTATAATTTGGCGCATGGTATCGTGCCAAAGACGGTGACAAAGGCGGTTTTTGCCGAAGTGGGGGATGTGCAAGAAAAAACTGACAAAGCCCGAAAATTTGTATATGATAAATCTGGTGGTGTTATGGATGCGGCGTCTATTCGAAAAGAAATAAAGGTGTTAACACAAAAAATGCATCGGGCAGCAGAAGATTTGGAATTTGAACAAGCTGCCGAATTGCGTGATGCAATCCATAAATTAGAAGACGATTTATTATTGGTGGAGTAGGTAATGCAGGATTATATTTTGAATAATGTTGAAGAAACAAGAAAGTGGGCGTGTGAATTTGCGGGAACTTTGACTGCGCCGTGTGTGGTTGCATTGCATGGGGACTTGGGAATGGGAAAATCAGAAATTGCACGCACTATTATTCAAACTTTGCGTGGGGCAGATACCGTGGTGCCAAGTCCGACATTTACAATTGTGCAATCGTATGATGGGATTTCACATTTTGACTTATATCGTGTGGAAGATGCGTCCGAATTGACAGAAATTGGTTTGGCGCATGCGATGGAAAATGATATAACTCTAATTGAATGGCCGGAAATTGCCTCTGATATGTTGCCAGAAAATACAATTCATGTTTTTATTCAAGAATATGGGGATGGACGCAAAATTTCTGTGCAATAAAAATTGGGAAAAGGTACCAATTGGTTTGTTGGGGGTGGGGTGGTATGATTGTTGTGCGTATGAATCAGATACGCATAATGCAGGCACCAAAAAAACAAAGCATGGACTTACAAAGCCCTGAACCCACATCCCTAAAGAAGGTGCGCTGTTGAAAAAAACACCGAAGGCTTTCGGTGTTTTTTGTTTATCATTGTGTTTTTTTCAAAAGGCTTTGTACTGCCAATGGAAAATCAGGTGATTTTGCAAGGTATGAACCACTTACCAATAAATCGGCCCCTGATTCCCAACATAATCCGGCGGTTTTTTCGTTTATGCCGCCATCAACAGATATTATGTATTTTAATCCGTACTTTTTTCGGGTTGCTGCCAATACAGATATTTTGTGTAATGCATCTGGTTCAAAATTCTGGCCCGCCGCCCCAGGGTGGACCGACATTACCATGACTTCATCAATTTCACGCAATATTGGTTTTAGTAATGATACAGGTGATTCTGGGTTTAATGCCACACCAACACGACGGCCGGCATTGTGTACCGCCCGAATTGCGGCACGCAGGCCAGATGTGTTTGTTGATAAGATAATTGTGTCCGCCCCGGCGGCAATTGCGTCGGCCGCCCAAACGGTCGGGCTTTCTGTCATTAGATGCACATGTAAATGGGCCCGTGTGTGGGAACGAATGTTGCGCAGATCGTCAATGCTGCCTGCGATTCTATCAACATAAAAACCATCCATGATATCGATGTGTATCATTGATATGCCGCCTGATTGGAACATTGTGTATGTTTCAGGCCGACGCATGTCAAAGCATAATGAACTGGGCAAAATTGGTATGAATTTTTGTTTCTGTTTTTTCTTGCGTTGGAAAATTCGACCAAGCCAATTGGCACGACTGCGCCAACGGTCATGGCGTGCGATATAATGTTGGCGGTGTGATTCTTCGGATTTCCAAATGTAATCAGATAATGCACGAACCGTCGCATCAATTGGTAATGTTTCGGTAATAACGGCAAACGCATTTTCAATAAAGTCACGCAGTCCTTCGATTTCGGAACCGCCACCAGATAATATTATCTTGGTCGGTTTGTATTTTGTAAAAGATGTCAGGCAACGGTCTTTTATCTGGCCGATGATATCAATCAGAATGGGTAATATTATATCGTTTACATCGCCACGGGAAAAGTCGTATGACGTGTCGGCAGGCGTAAAGCGATCCATTTCTTTTGGTACCAATGATGCAACAGAATGTTTTATAATGTCGGCAGATTCTGTCGGTATTTGAAACTGGGCTGATATGGCATTTGTTATGGCGTTGCACCCAAGGTTAATCTTGGTGTGCCATACAGGACCACGGTCGGTCCATATAGATGCAGATGTATAGGCCGCACCAAAGTCAATGAACATCGTTGTTTGTTTTGGTGTGCGATATGCCGCATTCTGTAAAAATTGCGGGTCATAAAATGCAATTGGTTGAATGTGTGCACCACGCAGATGTTCGTGCATGTCGTTCATGCCATTGCGTGAATAGAAGATTGCGCCAAACACAGATACCAATTGACGGTCAATGTGACCCACAGGAGACAACATGTTTTTGGCCGTTGGTGTGTCGTATCGCAATGGAATTATATGTAATGGAAAATATCCGTCAGGAAACGCAATCTGGGCGATTTGGTTGCGTATGTCAGATGTGCTGATTTTATGTTCGCCACCCCAGGTTGTGTTCTTGGCTGTCATTTCAAATTCAGATGGACCAAAATTTCCTGTAATGTATGCCGAATCAAAGTTTACAGACAGTTGTTTTTCAAGTTCGTCAATTACAGATTTTATCGCAAATACGGTATCAGAACTGTCCACAGTAAAAAAAGCAGAACGGTCAATATGGGCGTTTCGTATGCGGTGCGCAATACCACGCACTCCGTGCGTGCCGATGTCAAGACACAAAAAAGACGAATCAAACAAGTTCATGTCTTATTTTACCAGTATGCGTGCCGCATCACGCATGTCGATAGTTTTGATTTTTTTGCCTAAGATTTTGTGGTTATTATTTAATGAAACCAATGTGCCAATCGCAGATATTGGGTCGTTTTCAGGCAACATAACAGTTATGCCCCCAAGTGTGTGTATGTTCCAGCGACGGTTTTCAATCCATTCAAGGTAATCAATGTCGCCAATCAGATTGTGGGCGGCGTTTGTTATGTCTGTGATATTGTTTGGGACAGAACCACGAAATACGATGTTGCCGATGTTGCGAGTGTCAGAAGGCTGGTTCACGATGGTGCCATCCGCAGATAAAGGGAAATAATGCTCTCCATCAGTCCATAAGGCCACCGCACGATATAATGATACGCGTACCGCAAGATTGCCATTTGGCATCCGACGGACTGCAGATTTATGAACACCAGGAACCGAACCGATACGTGTGTTAAGTGTGTCTAAATCGATTGAATATGAACTGGTCCCAGGGGCAATAGATGCCGCTGCTGCCAATGAAGATAAGTCTTTGTTATTTATGTCGGCAGATATGGATATGTTGCGAATGCGTGATAAGGTGCCGTGTCCAGTTGTTGTCATTACAATGCGAACACAAAAATAGATTGCCAGAATAATGGCAAGCACAAAAGATAGCCAAAACCAGATCGAACGCTTCATAAATTGGATTATATCATAAAAAACAGGTCAGGGCAATTTTTACATTGCACGCAATAAATATCCACGACGGAACATACATCTGCGGTATGCGCCAACAGATTTAGATGTGGTGTTGCGTGGAACAGACATTAGACTGCGCTGGCCAACATCACGGTATTCATTTGATTGGAATGTCACCCACAGTCCGTCCCAATCAGGCATGATGCCCGACTGATTTGGGGCGATTAGTTTCGCAATGCGGGAACGTGGTTGGTACGACGGGGTGTTAATGCCCAGGCAAGATTTGTGGTCACGAACGAATTGTTCGGTGGTGACCGCTTCGTTTTCCCAGTTTAATACCGTTGCATCATCAATGCTGCCACGATTGACAGATGCGCATGATGCTAATAATAAAAATATAGGTAAAAATTTTATTCTCATGTTTACTATTATAATTTAATTGCCTTTTGGTGGCAATAGTTTTTATAATGTAAAAAAAAGAGAGAAGGGACAAAGTCATGGCAATAAATGTTCAACAATTTATTAAGTTGGCAAATTATTATAATCAGACCGCAATGTTGATGTCTGCAATCTGTGTGCAAAAAGGCGGAATTGCAATGGAAAATTATGTCGGTCGTTTCTTTGTGGCGGATGTTTTAGAGTATGTTGTGGAATATGGGCGGCGTTTGCAGGCGGTGGACAAGGGGTTGACTCCGGAAATTATTGGGTTGATTAACAGGTTTTCGGCACAGTTTGAAAAAGTTCGTGAATTGGTGACGCCAACACAAAAGCCAATTCATGAAATGACATTGGAAGAATTTGAAAAAATTATGAATATCTAGCATAATGGGTTGAAAGAAAAGGGGAATGCATATGAAGTTGATAAAATATTTTATTATGTTGTTTGTGCTGGGGGCTTGTGTTCAGCAACAGCGGGTGCAACCAATGTATGACAATATAACGGTTGTTGATCAGTTGGTGATTGATGATAATTCTGTGCCAATTTTTCCAAAGAAAGCGGCGTTGACAACGGATACGGCACGACGCTTTTCAATTGAATTGCCAAAAAGATGCGAAGTTGACTGGGATAATCAAAGTGTTGTAGCTGTTGTGCCAGCAGAAAGAATCGAAATTGTGCGTCTGGCAACAGGTGATGCGTTGCCGGATGATTTACAGGTGTCCGAATATGAATTCAAAGATTTAACTGTGGTCCAGGCGTTAAATAAACTGTTAGAAGGTACGGATATTGCTGTGGTTGAAGATGAAGAGTTGTACGATAAAATTTCTGGGACGATTTCAGCGGGTGCTTTGTCTGATGCGGTAGAATTGATGACCAAGATGGGGCGTGCGTATTATTCTTATGACGCGCATAATGGTGAACTGCATCTTACGCATCGTGGAAAGTGGCTGATTAAAATGCCACGAGATGAAACCATAATTATGGCATTGCTGGATGCGATGCATGGTGCAGATATGCGAAATTTGTTGGTTGATTGGGCTGATAAAACAGTTGTGTTCGAAGGAAATTATCAGACAGAACGTGAAGTTGCCAGAATAATCGCAGATATTTCTGGAAAAAAGTATATGTTGGCGTGGGATGTTGATGTGTATCGTGTTTATCCGCGCACTGATAATCCAATTGTCTGGATGAATATGTTGCCTGCATTTGGTGAAAAGAATGTTAAGATGTCAATCCCGGGTGTGGTTGGGCGTGCGTTGGTGGTAAGTCCGGAAATCAACACCAAAACATTACAAGAATTTATGGCACAACAGGCAAATGTGGTCTTGATTTCCCAGGGGACTTTTGCGATTCCAAATGGTTGGCAATCACGATTTGATATTGGTCAATGTGGTAAAGAAGAAAGGCTGGAAACAGATTTAATAATTGGTGCCACAGGTACATACGGAGATTGGGCAGGGCGTGAAAAGATTGATGCAAAGATTGTCTTGCGCACAAGTCAGGGCGAGTTATCGTCGTTTAATATTCCATCCAGTGTAGGTGACAATTATGTTATTGTTGGGATTCCAACACATTCGTTTGTGACAACGCCGGAAACACTGATAAGTCCGTTTGCAGAACTGGTTGTGTTTATGTCGCCACGGGTGATATCTGTTGTGGATGCAAAGTCTGGTAATTTTAGTGGCGCAAATGAATTAATTGGGGATGCGTTGCGTGATTTCTTGAATGATTAAGGGATGTGTTAGATGTTTTCAAAATTAGAACGCAAGATTGCTTTTAGATATCTGGGTGCGAAAAAGCGTGGCTTTGGGTCGGTGATATCGTGGGTGTCGCTGATTGGTATTATGTTGGGGGTGGCAACGCTGATTGTGGTTATGTCTGTTATGGGCGGTTTTCATGATACCTTGTTGGGGCGTATTGTGGGAATGAACGGACATGTTGTTGTTTATCATCAAGATGGTGCGATTTCTGATTTTGATTTCTTAATCGACAAGATGAAACAGAACAGGGTTGTAGAAGAACGGGTGGTGTCTATTGTTCCAATCGCCGAAGGTCAGGTTATGGCGACTGCAAACGGTAATAATACTGGTGCCATGATTCGTGGTATCAGAATGAATGACTTGGCGGCGAAAACGCAGTCTGGAACACGGATTTATGGCAAGGCGTTGTCTGAAATCAAAGATGGTGAATTGGTTGGTGGGGCGTCGCTTACCCGTGCATTAAAGGTGACGATGGGGGACAAAATTTCATTGGTTTCGGCCAATGGGGCAACCCCAACGCCATTTGGGTCTATGCCACGGATTATGGCGTACCCGGTGATGAGTTCTTTCTTTATGGGAATGTATGAATATGATTCTGGGTATATATTTATGCCGTTGGAAACCGCCCAGAAATATTTGAATATTGGAAATGCGGTGACGCATATTGATTTGTTCTTGGATGACCCAGAAGATACAAATGCGGTTCTGGAATCTTTGGTGGATTTATTACCAGATGGTTTTGTTGTGCGTGATTGGCGTGATTTGAATCGTGGCTTTGTTGGTGCGTTGCAAGTGGAATCAAATGTTATGTTTTTAATATTATTGCTGATTGTGATTGTGGCGGCATTTAACATCGTGTCGTCTTTGGTTATGTTGGTTAAAGATAAAAATAAAGATATTGCAGTATTGCGAACATTTGGTGTGTCACGCAAATCGATGATGAAGATTTTTGTTCTGTCTGGTACATCAATTGGTGTTGTTGGTGCGTTCTTTGGAACAATATTTGGTGTGTTGATTGCGATTTATGTTGAACCAATAAGGCAGTTTTTTCAGTGGTTGACAGGGCGTGATTTGTTCCCTGCAGAATTGTATTATTTGTCAGAATTACCGTCCAAATTGGTGTTGTCAGATGTGTTGGGGATTGCGTTGATTGCGGTTGCGTTGGCATTTTTGGCAACATTGTATCCAGCGTGGAAAGCTGCAAATACTGACCCGGTAGAGGTGTTAAGAAATGAATAAAAAAATAGAGTTTGCGGTTGCGCAATACATGTTAGATTTTTGTCCGGAATATAAAAGTGACTGGGGGTCTTCGTCACAAAATTTGGAAAATGCGTTGCGTGCCAAGGGGATAAAATTACCGCAAAAGTTGTTCTATAAGTATAATCTGCCAGATGGTGTGGCTGCATCAGATTATCAGAAGTTTCTGGATAGGTTTAAGTTGGGGCATTTTGATGTTACAGAGGAAAAGCAAAGGTTGGAGTTGGTAATCGGTGGTGAATTTTATGATTTGTATTCAAAATTCTCGAATGAAGAAAAACAGATGTTTTTTGATGTTTTAACAAAAAAAGCTCAAAAACAGAAAAAGTTGATTGAACAGGATTGTTTAAAACTAAGAAAATTAAATCCAGAACTGGCAACTTTGGATGTTTCGAACAATATTGATTTGTTGTATGGTGCAACATTTGGTTTTGCGCCTGATGAAATTGCCCATTTTCATAATCTTAAAGAAATGAAATTGGATTGGAAACAAAATTTTCAGGAAAAGGCAAAACAGAATATGTTAGAAAAACAATTGGATATTCCTGTGACATATCGATTGGCACCAAAAACAATAGATATGATTCTGGCGGCAGCACAAAAATTAGAAAAGTAAAGAAGAGATTATAAATGGCGAATATTTTGAATTCTTTGTCAAAAGTAAATACAGGCGATGTGGTTCTGTCTGTGCGTGATATCAAAAAGACTTTTGTTGAGGGTGGCCAGCCATTGCATATCCTGCGTGGGGGTGGTTTTGATTTGCATCGTGGTGAAATTATTGCGTTGGTTGGTCAATCGGGATCTGGTAAGTCAACTTTGCTGCAATGTGTTGGATTATTGGATAAACTAAGTAGTGGCAGTATTATGATTTGTGGTACGCCTGTGCAAAAGATGGATGAAGATATGCGTACACAAATCCGTCGCAAGAAAATTGGTTTTGTATATCAAAAACATAATTTGTTGTCTGACTTTACCGCATTGGAAAATGTTATGTTGCCAATGTTGGCAAATGGTATGGATGAAAATGTGGCGCATGCCCGTGCAATGAAATTATTAAAGGCAGCAAATGTTGCGCATCGTGCGTCACACGTGCCAGGCGAAATGAGTGGTGGTGAACAACAACGCACAGCGGTTGCACGTGCCTTGGCGAATGGACCAGATATTTTGTTGGCAGATGAACCAACCGGCAGTTTGGACCCCCAGCATGCGTCTGCGGTATTTGATTTGTTGTTGGATTTGGTGCGCAAGAATAAAATGGCAATGCTGTTTGTGACACATGATATGAATCTGGCAAATCGTGCCGACAGAAAAATAACTATTCAAAATGGAATCGTTCAGTAGTATAATACAATTACAAAAAGTTATGGGGAGGAAATGAGAGATGACAAAATCAAAACATTTAAATAAATGCTTGATTTGTACACGAGGTCAACGCAATGGTTTGTGGTTTGTGTTTGTTGGTCTGTTTATTTGTGGGTTGATGACGGGGCTTGGAACAGGACCAAAAGTAGTTGAAAAATATAAACATTCACAAAGTGATTTTTCAGAAGTGCAATGTGACAAGCTTAGAAATGATATTTCTTACAATAATTATGCAAGTGCAGAAATTTTGTCGCAGATGTATCAGATTTATAATGAAAACTGTGTTGGACGTGAGTTTTCACGGCCAGAGGTTGTGCAACCTGAAAATGATAAGCCATTAAAAACATGCGAACAGATAGAATTGTATCTGCAAGACAGGTTGCCGTCTGCGGATGGAAATCCGTATAGACATATTGAACGGGCAAAGATTTTTGCGCAATTGTCGGAACGGGGGTGTCCGGAAAATTCTGAAAAATATGTTGCCGCCGCCCAACAGGATTTGGAAATTGCACGGGCACTGCTAGATGATAATTTGTATGGAGATGAAGTGATTGAAGTTGTTGAAACATACAAGCGTCTTGATATGCAAGCGGCCGCCGAAGAAATCTTTGAAATGGCGAAAAAGTTAACAGATCCAGCAATTGATTTCATATTAGAAGTTGAAAAAATTATAAACGAAAAATAATAAAAAGGTCTTGTCTATGAAGTTCTTGGTAATGTTGTTTTTGGCGTTGTTTGTTTCTGGTCCTGTCTTGGCCACAGAAGATGCTGAATATGACGATGAATATTATGAAGAAGAAAACCTGGACGAAGAACAGACGGATGAAGAGGATTTAGAAACTGAAATTTCGGGTGCTGCGGTTGTTGAAAGGGTGTCATGTGCAGACATGCAAAATAAAATAACTGAACTGACGAACGATGAAGATTCAGCAGAAGATTTGGCGTATTGGAAGCAAGAGTATCGTACAAAATGTACTCGTGGGGCAGGGGCGCGGCTAACATCTGCGGATGCGCGTATGTCTGTGGAATACGATGATACGGAATATGTCGAAGAAGATATCGTGGAAGAAGCGCAAGAAGAAGTTGTTGAAGAAGTGACGGAATTGACGACAAAAATAAGTCCGCGTAAGAAATCTGTGGGGACAATGATGCCAAAGATGGCGGCCGCCCAAAAGGTGGAAGCTGCACAAGAAACGCAGGTGACGGATGTTAAAGAAAAAGAGGCTGTTGCAGAAGAGGTTTTAGAAACAACCTTGACCCCAGAACAAGAATTGGCAAATCTTGATGCAGGACTGTGTGCCGATGGTAGTGCGCCAAATCGTTTTGGATGTTGTACAGGTGAAATATTCAAAGACCTGGGGAATACTGTATTTGCATGCTGTCCAAAGGATGGGGGTGAGGAATCAGATTGTTTCCCACCGATACAAAATTAAATATAATAATATATCTGCAAGCGGTGCCGGCAATTCATGTAGCGTCATGAACACTACATTGCCGGCACTACTTGCATCTATATCATTCTATTTAATTTTACGCAAGGCCCCAGGGCTTGGGTGGAGAAGGGCTGGCAATTTATTACTTGATTTTGTTTTCATTTAGTATATAATCCATAAGCTTTCAATTTGTTGCGGGCATAGTACAAAGGCTAGTATGCAAGCCTTCCAAGCTTGAAATGCGGGTTCGATTCCCGCTGCCCGCACCAGTGATTGGGCGTGCGCCGGAGTTGGAGAGCCGGGGCAGACTGTAAATCTGTTGGCTTAAGCCTGAGCTGGTTCGAATCCAGCCACTCCCACCAGAAGATACACCGCACCGTAAAGGTGCGGTTTTTGTTTTTGTTGTGATGTGGTTTATGGATTTGACCCATGCAATCGTAAGATTGCCGGTTCGACAATGAGTAGATTTTGCAAACGCAGTGCGGCGAAATCGTTAGGAATGCCCCGCAGCCGCATACAAATTCTGTGGTTGAGTCGGTTGTTTTGATAGGGGCGCATTTGCCTGTGGTAGTGCTGTTGTCACATGCGGATAATATTATGCAACATAACAGTAAAAATATTTTTTTATGTTTTTATTCCTCTATTTCATACTCATCAATATATGAACGGTTGACGGATTCCAGTTTAACTGGTTTGTAATCTTCTGATTTTATTGTTTCATCTTCGTCGGCAACAATCGCAATCAGTTTGCTTTTTTGTGGGGCGGGGGCGGATTTTGTTGTGGCGCCGATTGTCTTGCTGCGATATTTATCGTACAGACGATTGGGTATTGTTATATAATCGTCGGGGTCAATACCGGTTGTTTCGAGTGGCATTGCATCGGCCGGCGTTATGCGTTCTTGGTCGATGTTGTACAATGGTTTCATAAATGTTTTCGGGGCGTCCTTGATTATTTTTGGGGTTGCAGTTCCGTTTAGTTGTGCAATACCCAATGCGCGTTCGGATGTCCCGTTTGGTTTCATGCGGAACAGACCGTCGGTTCCCATATAACCACTTGGGTCCAGCAAGTATGATGCATGTGATTTGTCAGAATATATCATGCCAATGGCCATGTTTGCAGCGTCGTATCCGAATGTGGCCAGGCGATTTGGTAATGTGCCGGATACCTGTTCGTATAATAGTGAAAATTCTGGATTGATTGCGGGTAAGGTCGCATATTTTGCGCCAGACATTGTAAAGTCTGATAATACATCAGAACCATCCCACATTGTTGTGCCATAGAATCGTGCGTCACGTGATGCAACATCGTAATAGCGTAAAAATGATGCCAATGTCTTGGTGTCGTCACCGTTGCCCAAGAACAACACGGCATCGTATGGTACATGACCAAGTGTGTCTGATTTTTCCAACTTTTCCAATTGACGGGTCAGGCTGGATTCTTCGATTGCGGCCAGGCGTTCGTTGGTTAGTATATCGGATAAAACCTGGCGTGCGCGCGTGTGTGCAGCAGTGCGTGCATTATACATTGATGCGTTTGATGCTGCATTCTTGATTGATTCAGAATCGTGTTCTGTGTAATAGAATATGCCAGCAACAGGTACATCGTATATTTTTGATGCGTGTTTGGCAGTACCAGCCATCAGGCGGCCAGATGGTGTGTCTGGTGCCAGGATGATAAACTGATTAGCGTTATCGGATTTCATTTCACGGACAATGGCTTCAACGCTGTTTGTTGGCATTAACGCCATGGTCATGACACCATTACCAGTTGCGGTTGCATCAGATGTAAATGACAGTACAGGCAGGTTTGTTGGCTTGGTGTCACGCATTGTGCGTGCGTCGTTTGCAAAGACCGGGCCAACAACGATTTCTGGGTCTGATGCCAGGATTGTTGTAATTGTGTCAGATAGATTTTCATTAGAATCATAAAATGATACGGTCAGATTTTTTGTTCCGCTGTTTAATACAGCCGTTTCAACAGATGTGCGTATAATGCGACCAACCGCCGCATTGTCCCCAGATAATGGCAATAATACCGCCATGCGATGTGTGTCGCCAGATGTGTCGGATGTGCCGTATCCATCAGAAATGCGGCCATATTCCATTACAGATGGTGTGCCAGGCGTCATCTGGTCGTATTCGTCGAACCAATCGATGTTCTGGGACCCAGAAGAACACCCAAACAACAGGGCGACAATACCAATATATTCAAAAAATCTTTTTATATACATTGAAAAATCCATTTTATTTTGTATCATTTTACTATAAAAGGATTCTAAATGCAAACAGGCTTGTATATTGTTGGTACGCCGATTGGAAATTTATCAGACATGTCGCCGCGTGCCATCGAAGTTTTACAAAATGTTGATTTGATTGCTGCCGAAGACACACGTGTGTTTGGTAAGTTGGCGGCGCATTTTGATATAAAAACAAAACGAATTTCATGTCATGAACATAATGAACGGGATGTTGTTCCAGAACTGGTTGAAAAAATTCAAAATGGTATGGCGGTTGCATGTGTTAGTGATGCAGGTATGCCGGGGGTGTCTGATCCAGGATTTCGCCTGGTGCGGGCAGCACGGGCAGCAGGAGTGCCAGTATTTGTTGTGCCGGGGCCTGTGGCGGCGATAAGTGCGCTGGTGTTAAGTGGGTTTCCAACAGATAGATTTACATTTTGTGGGTTCTTTGATGAAAAAAAGTTGCGTGATGATAACAAAATTCCGCATACAATTATTTATTATGAAAGTCCAAATCGGGTTATGGCAACAATTGCGGCAATGGCACGGGTTATGCCAGAAAGACAGATTGCAATTGTGCGTGAAATTACGAAAATTCATGAAGAGGCCATTATTGGATATCCTGCA
>JAEIGA010006145.1_pt1 | contig 18275 bp, 13 predicted proteins | sample 9270691 | NCBI WGS metagenome assembly JAEIGA01 (sample SAMN17057246, study PRJNA624740) | gut metagenome | biome: biome; isolation source: fecal sample | host: Bos grunniens | place: China: Xizang | collected 2019
TATATCAAGACATTCAAGAAGAAGAAAGATGGTCTGAATGGCTGGGTGAAAGTGGCCGGACAGGTGCTGTTGGGACTTATAGTAGGTTTGACATTAAGGTATGCTCCGACTGTTGTGATAAACGAGAAGGTAGAAACGAAAATTGAAAATAATGTAGAGGTTGTAGTAAAGACTCCTGATGTGAAATCTACCCGTACAACAATTCCATTCCTGAAAGATCATAACCTGAATTATTCAGATCTGTTTGGCTGGTTGGGAGAGCCACTTAAATATAAGGCAGGCTGGATATTCTTTGTATTCCTTACAGTCTTTGTAGTAACGGCCGTATCGAACGGATCAAATCTGAATGATGGCATGGATGGCATGGCTGCAGGAAATTCGGCTATAATAGGTGTGGCGTTGGGCGTGCTAGCTTATGTGTCTAGTAATGTTGTGATGGCAGAATACCTAGATCTGATGTATATTCCCGGCAGTCAGGAGGTGGTTGTCTTTCTGTGTGCATTTGTAGGGGCACTGGTCGGTTTCTTGTGGTACAATTCATATCCGGCTCAGATTTTTATGGGCGATACAGGAAGTCTTACAATTGGTGGAATAATAGCGGTTTCAGCTATCTGTATTCATAAGGAGCTGCTGTTGCCTATACTTTGCGGAGTATTCCTGCTGGAAAGTCTCTCTGTAATACTTCAGAAATTCTACTACAAGAGTGGTAAAAAGAGAGGATTGCATCGCAGAATATGGAAACGTACTCCTATTCATGACCATTTCAGAACAAGCATGGACCAGGTTCACAGAGCCGATCCTATAAGTACGGTTATATTTAAGGGTAACGATAAAAAGTTGCAGTTTGAAACAAAGATTACTTTAAGAACGTGGATTATCAGCATAGGTCTGGCAATATTCACATTACTGACATTAAAGATACGATGATAATGGCAAAAAAGATAGTAGTGTTAGGTGCAGCGGAAAGTGGTGTAGGTGCAGCTATTCTGGCTCAGAAGAAGGGATTTGATGTTTTTGTATCAGATTTCTCCAGGATTAAGGATTTTTATAAGGAGGAACTGGAAAAACGCAATATATCATGGGAGGAGTGTAACCATAATGAAGATATTATACTCTCTGCCGATGAAGTGATAAAAAGCCCCGGTATTCCCTGTGATGCACCTATAATTCTGAAGGTTAAGGAGAAAAATATCCCGGTAATTTCTGAAATTGAGTTTGCAGGCAGATATACAAATGCAAAGATGATCTGCATTACCGGTAGTAATGGTAAAACTACCACTACATCGCTTATATACCATATCTTTAAGATGGCGGGAATGAATGTTGGACTGGCCGGAAATATTGGAAGCAGTCTGGCATGGCAGGTAGCTGAAAAGGATTTTGACTATTATGTGATAGAGTTAAGCAGTTTCCAGCTGGACAATATGTATGAATTCAAAGCAGACATTGCCGTTCTGATGAACATTACTCCTGACCATCTGGACAGATATGATCATTGCATGCAGAACTATGTTGATGCCAAGATGCGTGTAGTTCAGAATCAGACTGCTGACGATGCATTTGTGTTCTGGAATGACGATCCTATTATTCAGGCAGAGCTGAAGAAATATGGTCTGAAGGCTACTCTGTATCCATTCGCAGAAGATAAGGCAGCAGAACTGGCAGCATATACAGAAGAGGGAACTCTCTATTTTGACAAACCATACGCATTCAATATGGAGCAGGAATCGCTGGCACTGACAGGTAAACATAATCTGTATAATTCAATGGCAGCCGGTATCTCTGCAAATATTGCCGGTATCAAAAACGAAACTATCAGACAGGCACTTCAGACATTCAAAGGCGTGGAACACCGTCTGGAACGTGTGGCCAGAGTGAATGGAGTGGATTATATAAACGATTCAAAAGCTACAAATGTGAATAGTTGCTGGTATGCTCTGCAGAGTATGCCGGTAAAGACCATATTGATTATAGGCGGAAAGGATAAAGGTAACGATTACACCGAGATAGCCGACCTGGTACGCGAAAAGTGCTCCGGTCTGGTATATTTAGGATTGCATAACGAAAAGCTGCACGGATTCTTTGACAGCTTTGGTTTGCCGGTTGCCGATGTCCAGTCTATGCAGGATGCAGTGCAGGCAGCTTATAAGATGGCAAAACCGGGCGAAATAGTCCTGTTAAGCCCATGTTGCGCCAGCTTTGACCTGTTTAACAGCTACGAAGACAGAGGAGATCAGTTTAAGAAGTGTGTTAGAGCATTATGATATCTGAAGAGAAAAATATTAATGAAGGGACGGATCAGGTTCAGCAATCTGAGAACGTTTTATTGGGACAACCGGAAGGCAAACGCTTTAAACTTCTGGTTGGAGACAAGCGCATCTGGATTATTGTAATGGCTCTGATGATTATCTCTCTGTTGGAGGTATTCAGTGCAAGCAGTCGCTTCTCTTTTGATAATACCAATTATCTGTCGCCTGTTCTGCCACATCTGGTATTTATGGTTTTGGGATTTGCTGCTATGGTTATAGTACCTCATATTCCTTGCAGGTATTACAAGACCTTTACATACCCATTGCTGATTTTATCGGCTGTTCTTCTTTTAATTCTCTTTGTGAAGGGTTTTGGAAACAGTAATGCCCAGAGATGGTTGAATATATTTGGTATTCAGTTTCAGCCCTCCGAATTGGCTAAAATGGCAGTATTACTTTATACTGCGTCAATAGCATCGCAGACAAACAAAAACGACGAAAACAACAGGAAAGAGTCATTCTGGAAAATTCTGATATGTCTGGCTATTTTTTCTGTTCTGATAATAGGCGAGAATCTCTCTACTACAGTTCTTTTATGTGCTGCAGTAGTGCTTACAATGTTTATAAGCGGAGTCAGTTATATAAGAACATTTAAACTAATTTGTATAGGATTACTCTCTGTCGCGATATTTTTCGCCTTCTTCCTGCTGGTTCCCAAGGGAACTATGAATAAGATGGCAGATATGAATCTGATTCCGGAAAGAGCGCTGACATGGCAGGCACGAATGCTGGATTTTGTCGATGAGAAACAGACAGCAAAAGAGTATGCAGAGGAAACAGCAAAAGATAAGCCACAGGAGACACACGCAAAGATTGCAATAGCTACCAGTGATTTTCTTTGGGGAAAAGGAATTGGTAATTCGGAGGAGCGTGATTTTATTCAGGAGGCTACCTGCGATTTTATATATGCAATAATAATAGAAGAGTGTGGAATGGTTATTGCAATAATTGTTCTGGGACTCTATGTGTGGTTGATGTATATATGCGGAACGCTTGTATCCAAGAATATAACTCCTTTTGCAAGGTATCTGGTAGTGGGAATCTCATTGCTGATAGGAATGCAGGCCATGATGAATATGATGGTTGCAGTAGGAGCTATGCCGGTAACAGGACAACCATTGCCATTGATTAGCAAGGGTGGAACATCTATGCTTTTCAGTAGTATATATTTTGGTTTTCTGCTGGGTATAAGTTACGATGTAGAGCAGAGAGAAAAGAGACAAAAACAGGAATCAGGAACTGTACAAGATATAAAAGAATATGAATAAAAAATTGAAGGTTATAGTAAGTGGTGGCGGAACAGGTGGACATATATTCCCTGCAATCTCCATAGCTGATGCAATAAAGACTGTTCGTCCGGATGCTGAGATTCTGTTTGTTGGCGCCAAAGGACGTATGGAGATGACTCGCGTACCTGCTGCAGGCTACAATATTGTAGGCTTGCCTATATGTGGTTTTGACAGAAAGAACCCTTTCAAGAATATAGCAGTCCTGTTTAAACTAGTGCGAAGCCAGATAATGGCCAGAAAATTATTGAAAGATTTCTGTCCTGATGTGGTGGTTGGAGTAGGTGGTTATGCCAGTGGACCTACACTTCGAATGGCCGGAAAGTTAGGAATACCTACACTTATACAGGAACAGAATTCTTATGCAGGTGTAACCAATAAACTGCTGGCAAAAGATGCTGCCAAGATATGTGTTGCGTATGAAGGTATGGAACGTTTCTTCCCAGAGGAGAAGATAATGGTTACCGGTAATCCTGTTCGCAAGAATCTGGTTGAAAACAGGATGAAGCGTTCGGAGGCTGCAAAGTTGATGAATCTGGATCCATCAAAGAGAGTACTTCTTATTGTAGGTGGTAGTCTTGGCGCCAGAACTTTAAATGAAAGTGTTATGGCAAACCTGGATCTTATAAGGATAAGTGATGATGTTCAGATAATATGGCAGACAGGAAAATACTACTTTGAGGAGATGAAACAGAGACTGGCTGCAGAGGCCCCTGTGAAAAATCTCTTTCCAATGGATTTTATTTCAGATATGGATGCAGCTTATGGTGCAGCCGATCTGGTTGTTTCCCGGGCAGGAGCCGGCACAATTTCAGAACTGTGCCTGCTTAAAAAACCTGTAATACTTGTTCCATCACCAAATGTGGCAGAAGATCATCAGACAAAGAATGCAATGGCTCTGGCCAACAAGGATGCAGCTATTCATATTGCAGATATATCAGCAAAGAAGGAACTCATGCCAATTGCGCTCGATGTAGTTAAAGATAAGGAAAGACTGGCAAATCTAAGTGCTAATATATTTAGAATGGCATTGAAGGATTCTGCGCAGATAATAGCCAATGAAGTAATAAAACTGACAAAGTTTGCGACTGATTTTTCTATAGACAATATGGATTCTGTCTATTTTATTGGTGCTGGTGGTATAGGAATGAGCGCCCTTATACGCTATTTTTTAAGAAGTGGGAAGAGGGTAGCAGGATATGACAAGACAGCAAGCGATCTTACTGATCAACTTATAAGCGAAGGTGCTGATATTCATTATGATGAAGGGGTAGAACTAATACCTGAATATTGTAAGGAGAGGAGTAAAACGCTAGTAGTATATACACCTGCAGTTCCTGCTGAACATAAAGAACTTGTCTGGTTCAGAGAAAATGGTTTTGAAATACAGAAACGTGCTCAGGTTTTAGGTACTTTAACCCGAACTTTGGATGGTCTGTGTGTTGCCGGTACACATGGCAAAACTACAACATCTACAATGGTTGCTCATATTATGAATATGATGCCGGAAGGATGTAATGCCTTCCTGGGCGGTATATCAAAGAATTATGGCAGTAATCTGTTGCAGAGTGAAAAGAGTAACTATGTTGTAATTGAGGCCGATGAGTTTGATCGTTCGTTCCACCATCTTACTCCGTTGCGTTCTGTAATTACTGCAATGGATGCCGATCATCTGGATATATATGGAACGTATGAAAACTATATAGAGAGCTTCCGTCACTATTCCTCTTTAATAAAGAGTGGTGGCGCACTAATAGTTAATACTGCAGTTGCAGAACTGTTGAACCCAAGACTGGCTGAAAATGTTTCACTATATACCTATTCCATAGATAACGGCGATTTTCATGCAGAAAATATAAGAATAGGACGTGGTACAATTGTATTCGATTTTGTGGGACCTGACAGAAGAATTGCAGATATAGAACTGGGCGTTCCTGTAAGGGTGAATATCGAAAATGGCATTGCAGCAATAGCGATGGCAATGCTGAGTGGAGCAACAGATGAGGCTATTCTTAAGGGAATGGCTACATTCCGTGGTTGTGACAGACGTTTCGATTTTCATCTGAAAGAGGATAATGTTGTTTATGTGAGTGATTATGCTCATCATCCGGAAGAACTTCGCCAGTGTGCCATATCAATGAAGGAACTATATGCAGGAAGTAAGGTTACTGCGATATTCCAGCCTCATTTATATACCCGTACACGCGACTTCTACAAAGAGTTCGCAGATAGTCTGTCGTTGTTTGATGAAGTCTATCTGGTGGATATATATCCTGCTCGGGAATTGCCAATAGAGGGCGTAACCAGCCAGTTGATAGCCGATAATATGAAGAACGGTATATGTAAGGCTGTTATATCTCTGGATCAGGTACCTGAAGTAGTGGAGCGTATTAAGGCGGATACAGATGTTCTGGTTACGGTTGGAGCTGGTGATCTGGAGAATTATGTTCCCAAAATAGTTGATATACTAAAAACAAAGTAGTGATGAAGAAGGTTTTGTCCATAGTAGCTGCTGTGCTGTTTGCTGCTTATCTTATCTTTTCTGTTTTTCTGTCGCGTTCTGCATCAGAAAAAACAGAAGCAGAAGAGTGTAAGGGCGTAGTGGTGGAAGTGCGCAATAAATCTGGATACGATTTGATGAATAAAGCTTCTGTATTGGATTTGCTTAATTCAAATGCAATGAATCCTGAAGGGATGCTGATGGGCGAAATTGATACTGAATCAATGGAGGAATTTCTGAAGACAAATCCGTTGATATCGCATGTGGATTGTTACAAGACTACAGCAAACACGGTCTGCGTAAATCTGGTAACAAAAATACCAATATTGAGGGTTAAGAATAATACTGGAGCGGATTTCTATGTTGATAACAGAGGGGAATTGATTCATGCTAAACTTCATCCTATGGATATCCCTCTGGTTACCGGCTTTGTAAATGACGAATTCGCATCTGAAAAGTTATATGAACTGGCTTTGTTTTTGCAAACGTCAGATTTCTGGAGAGCTCAGATTGCTCAGATTAATGTTACGGAAGATGGTCAGGTGGAACTGGTGCCAAGAGTTGGAAATCATCTTCTTATTTTAGGTGAACCATCAGATTATGAACAAAAGTTGAGTAGATTGGCTAAGTTCTACGAAGATGGATTAGGCATTATTGGTTGGAATAAGTATAGTTCAATCAGTGTGGCATTCAATAATCAAGTTGTGTGTAAGAAAAAATAAAGATATATGGAAGAGAATTTGATAGCAGCCATAGAGTTGGGATCGTCTGCGATATCCGGAATAGTAGGACAGAAGTTTACCAATGGAGAAATGAAGGTGTTGGCTTATGCCTCTATACCATCTGAGTCGGCAATTCGTCATGGAGTTGTTTACAATTCAGAGAAGGCAGCCTCTATTATAGTTGAACTGATTGAAAAATTGAAATCACTGTCAGGCTGCGAGATAAATATGGTCTATGTAACTCACAATGGTAAGTCACTCAGATCGTCAGTATCTGAAGTGGAAACGGTTTTTGATGCTATTAAGGTAGTTGAAGATATTGATACAGATAAAATGTTGCAGGAATGTGAAGAGCAACAGATTGAAGGAAAGTCCAGACTGTTCATATATCCTCAGGAATTTACACTCGATAACAAGCAGACAAAGGAAAAAGATCCCGTAGGTGTTTCATGTACAACACTAAAGGGTCGCTATCTGAGTGTTGTGGTGAACTCAAAGGTAATTGAGGATGTACAAAGAACTTTTGACAGAGCTTCAACTCCTGTAGAAGACTGTTTCCTGTCAATTGTTGGTGTTGCAGATTATCTGCTTGACGAAACAGACAGACAGCAGGGTTGTGCATTGGTGGACTTTGGAGCTGATACAACCACTTTGGCTATATACAAGAATGGTATTTTAAAATATCTGAGAGTATTGCCTATAGGTAGTTCGCTTATTACATCCGATCTGGCAACAATGCTCAGAATTACATATTCAGAGGCAGAAAATCTTAAAAGAACCTATGGACTGGCATCATTAAATTCATCTCAGGATCTTAATGAGACAATCTTTATAAACTCCAGAAAAATAACAGTAAAGGAGATTGCTGCAATTATTGAGGCACGTAATGAGGAGATATTGAGAAATCTTGATGCGCAGATTAAAAATTCCGGTTTGGGAGATCTGCTGTATGCCGGAATGTATGTAATAGGAGGCGGTTCCAATTTGCGTCAGTTGTCAAAAGCTATCCAAAAGAGTGTTGACAATATAGGAAATGTCCATTTTATAAAAGAACCAGCCAATAGTGTAGATTGGGTAGAGTCAAAGTGGATGAAAAATGATGGAACACAGTTGTCTCTGCTCTCTATACTGAATCTGGAACGTGAAAATTGCTGTACTAAGATTATTTTTGATGAAATAGATCACCTTTCTCCGACAGAAGAGGGTAATCTGCAGCAACAATCCCTGTTTACAGAAGATGGTCAGAGTGCACAGGAAGAGCGTGATAGAATTGAAGCAGCAAAAAAGGTTGCGGAGCAGATTCAGAAGCAAAACGAGGCTAAGGTTACTGAAACGGGTGAAGAACCAGTCAGAGAGAGTAAAAAATCAGGCTATTTTAAAGGACTGTTTTCTTCTGCAAGAAATCTTGTAGAAAAACTGGCAGACAAGACTGAGAACTTCTTTGATGAAGATCAAAATACTGGTAATGTTCAAGAAAATGATGATACAAACAAATAACTGGCTGCATTATGAATGATGTAATTAAGAATTTTGAAGAAAGGGAGGTGCTGGATTTTGGTTTTCCTACTTCTATAAATAGCATAATTAAGGTAATAGGTGTAGGTGGTGGCGGTAGCAATGCTGTAGAAAATATGTATCGTCAGGGAATACAGGACGTGGGTTTTGTTTTGGCTAATACAGACCATCAGGCATTGAATAAGTCGGAAATACCGGTAAAGATTCAACTTGGTAAGACTGTGACTCACGGTCTGGGAGCCGGCAATGATCCGGCTATAGCTAAACAGGCAGCCGAGGAGAGTGAAAGCGATATAATAGCTCAATTTCATGATGGAACCAAGATGGTCTTTATTACAGCAGGTATGGGTGGCGGAACCGGAACTGGTGCTGCACCGGTAGTTGCAAAGTATGCAAAAGAGGCAGGAATGCTGACTGTAGGTATTGTTACCATCCCGTTCAAATTTGAGCAGCGCCCCAAAATAAAACAGGCATTACGTGGTGTTAAAAATATGGCAGAACATGTGGACGCTCTATTGGTAATCAGCAATGAGAAACTTTTAGAGATGTATCCGCAAAAGAGTGTAGCCGAAGGATTTAAGAAGGTGGATGAAACTCTGACCATTGCTACTAAGAGTATTGCTGAACTGATTACTGTTCGAGGTATTATAAATCTTGACTTCCATGATGTGAGCAAGATATTGAAAAATGGTGGTGTGGCAATTATGAGTACAGGTAAAGCAAGTGGTGCCAATCGTGTTAATCAGGCATTGGAAGAGGCTCTGAATTCACCTTTACTTTACAATAATGATATATACAATTCCAAGAAGATTCTGTTCAATATCTACCAAAGCGAAAGCAACCCCCTTATCTTTGAAGAGATGAGTGAAGTTCATGAATTTATGGACAGATTTGAAAATGGTAATGAAATAGAGCTTATCTGGGGACTTGCTGTAGATCCAGAATTAACTGATGAGGTAAAGATTACAGTTCTGGCAACAGGCTTTGGTATGGAGAATATACCATTCCTGGAAGAGAATCCTGAAAACGATGTAATTGATGCCATCTATGGCAGGGATATATGTTGGTTTGAACTTAAAGATGATGATCTTGATAACGATGAACTTCTGGATATGATAAGTTCTATACCTACATATCAGAGAGATACAAATGGTTTGCAGCAAATCAGAGCCTGCAGACGTTGATGGATTTATCTGAATATCTCCTCCAGAATATCTATTGATTTAAGTACTGGAAACAGAGGAATATGTATGCGATAAAAATTATTGAGCATACGTAACAATATAACACGTTCCTGATGAGTCAGGGGCGTGTTTTGCATTGTGTTCAGATGGGTAGCCGATAGTAATGCCAGTTTATAGGAGAGCTGCTGGTTTATGAAATCTGTGTGTCCCGGCTCTCTTTCTACATATTCTCCCTCTTTCATGTCCAGAAAGTAACCGCTTTTATACAGACTACTGTCAGGCATTATTCCCAGGTGCTTTCCAACCTCTATCATTAGTAAAAGATGAAAGTTTGAATAATTTTCTGCAGAATCCAGCCACTCAGTATAGTTGTCTATGGTGTTGAATAGTGGCATATTCATCTCTTCGTTCTTTAAAGCGTAAGTAAGGAACTCTGAAAGATACATGGCGATAGTTCTCTTGACAGGATCAAATGGTATTGTTTTAAAAGGTGCCCTGTTTCTTATTTGGGAAAGGTGTTGTATGTTACTTCCCTGTCTGGCCCCTTTAGATTCGTATTCAACTCTTGTTAGTGGCTGTAACAGGGCGTTTTTTGCAGCTCCTTTGCTGTTCCTCGCCAAATAGTATATAAAGGAGGTGTAGCCTTGCTCACGAGAAAATATGTTAACAATGCTGGTTTTGTCATTGTGTTTGGTTACACTTAACAGGATTCCGACCTCTTTTTGCCACATTTTTGACTTTTTTTTAATTGTTAAGCGAAGATATGAAAAAAAACTTGTGAAAAAGTTTGCTGATAAAAAAAATGTCACTACTTTTGCATCCGCTTAACGGCAATAGCTGAGAAATCAGCATTTGAGGATGGCGCGTTCGTATATCGGTTAGTACTCAAGATTTTCATTCTTGCAAGAGGGGTTCGACTCCCCTACGCGCTACAAGTTAAATAAGAAAAAGAAGATTTATAATGGCAAATCACAAATCAGCCTTAAAGGCAATAAGAAAGAGCGAGAAGAGAAGACTTCACAATCGTTATTATGCAAAGACAATGCGTAATGCAGTTCGTCAGCTTCGCGCTATGACCAATAAGGAAGAGGCAACTGTAGCATATCCAAAAGTACAGAAGATGCTTGATAAGATGGCTAAGACAAAGCTTATTCACAAGAATAAGGCAGCTAATATCAAGTCAAAGCTTTGCGCTTACATCGCTAAATTGGCTTAATAAGAAATTTCTACTCTATTTAGAGTGATGGATAATCTGCAGGACTGGAGTTTTACTCCGGTCCTTTACTTGTATTTGTAGGCTCTTGTCCGTGTTTTGGGTTGTCGTAAAAAAGAAGGCTACCAGATTTACATCGGTAGCCTTCCTGTTAAACGACTCTGTTAAATATATTTGTTTAGTTATGCGTCAATATTTGCGTATGTAGCATTCTTTTCAATGAATTCGCGGCGTGTGCTTACATCTTCGCCCATCAGCATTGAGAATATGTGGTCTGCTTCTGCAGCATCTCTTATCTGAACCTGTTTCAACAATCTGTTTTCAGGGTTCATTGTGGTTTCCCACAGATGTTCAGGATTCATCTCACCAAGACCTTTGTATCGTTGTGTGGTGATGTTCTGCTCTATGCCGCCACCGTACTGATCTATAAAGCGCTGGCGCTGCACATCGTCATAGCAGTACTCTTTGACTTTACCCTTTGTGCAAAGATAGAGCGGTGGAGTAGCAATGTACAGATGTCCGTTTTCAATCAATTCAGGCATATAGCGGAAGAATAGTGTCATAATAAGGGTGTCGATATGTGAACCATCGACATCGGCGTCGGTCATAATGATAACTTTGTAGTAACGCAGTTTATCATAATTTGCCTTCTTTGAATCTTCCGGATACAGGCCAAAACGTACACCTAATGCCTGTATGATGTTGTTTACCTCTTCGTGGTCGAATGCTTTGTGCCACATTGTACGTTCTACGTTGAATATCTTACCGCGGATAGGCAGGATAGCCTGTGTATGACGGTCGCGTCCCTGTTTTGCGCTACCTCCCGCAGAATCACCCTCCACAATGAATAGCTCACATAGAGCTGGGTCTTTTTCTGAACAATCGGCAAGTTTTCCAGGTAGGCCGCTGCCACTCAGTGGGCTTTTGCGCTGTACGCTCTCTCTTGCCTTGCGGGCTGCAACGCGTGCCTGTGCTGCTAAAATTACCTTTTCGATAATCATCTTGGCGTCTTTTGGGTGCTCTTCCAAATAGTTGGTCAGTGCCTCGCCAACAGCCTGTTGTACAGCACCTGCAACTTCACTGTTACCCAGTTTGGTTTTGGTCTGTCCTTCAAACTGAGGTTCAGATACCTTTACTGAAATTACAGCGGTAAGACCCTCGCGGAAGTCTTCGCTCTCAATCTCAACTTTAGCCTTTTCAAGGAACTTGTTGTCATCGGCATACTTTTTGAGTGTACGTGTCAGGGCAGTTCTGAAACCGGCCAGGTGGGTACCACCTTCTATAGTGTTGATGTTGTTTACAAATGAACGGATGTTCTCTTTGAAGCCTACATTGTAGATAATTGCCACTTCAATAGGAACGTTCTGCTTTTCTGTATTCAGATAGATAGGGTCGCTTATAAGACGTGTTCTGTTTTCGTCTATGTAGCATACGAACTCTTTCAGACCATCTTCAGAATAGAATACTTCCTGTTGTGGATTGCCGTCTTCGTCAATTCTGCGCAGGTCAGTAAGTGATATCGTCAATCCTGCATTAAGGAATGCCAGTTCGTGTAGTCTGGTTGCCAGAATATCATATTTGTATTCGGTAGTTGTAAAAATAGAGCCATCAGGCCAGAATGTCTGTTTTGTACCTGTGATATCTGCTGTGCCAACCACTTCTACTTCTGTCATAGGTTTACCGCAGGAGTACTCCTGGCGATGAATCTTGCCATCGCGGAAAACCTCTGTTACCATCTTTGTGGAGAGAGCATTTACGCAAGATACACCTACACCGTGAAGACCACCTGATACTTTATATGAACCTTTGTCGAACTTACCACCGGCGTGTAGTACGGTCATAACAACTTCAAGCGCAGAACGATGTTCTTTTGGGTGTATATCTACCGGGATGCCGCGTCCATTGTCCTGTACTGAGATTGAGCCGTCCTCGTTTATTGTAACGTCAATTCTGGTACAATATCCTGCCATAGATTCGTCTATAGAGTTATCTACAACTTCGTAAACCAAGTGATGTAAGCCTTTTTCGCTTATGTCGCCAATGTACATGGCTGGACGTTTGCGTACAGCCTCTAATCCTTCCAGAACTTGGATGTTTTCGGCAGAATAATTACCGTTTTTTAGTGGTTCGTCACTCATTGTTGTATCTTAATTTTCAATTGTTTTTGACTCTAGGGAAATCCCTGTAATTTAACATACAAATGTATGAAAAATAATCCAAAAAAAGGAGTAACTACACCTTATTTATTTTAAGAATTGTAAAAATGTAACATAAAGTATTCTACAATGCTTTTTTGAGCTATATTTTTTCTATTTTTGCGCCCACTAATATTAAAGTGGTAGAATAATACTGAAAAATAGTATCAAAATGACAAAGAAAATTTCTGTAGGCGGCAAGATCCGTTCATTAAGAGAATCCAAAATGATGGAAATGGAGGTTTTGGCAGAACGTTCACAACTTCCAATTGAGCAAATTCAGGCAATTGAAGAGGATAACCTATTACCGGGCTTGGCTCCCCTTATTAAAATTGCCAGAGTTTTAGGCGTCAGATTGGGTACTTTCTTAGACGATTCACAAGGAATGGGTGCTGTTGTAAGCAGACATGAAGATGCTAAAGAGAGTGTGCGTTTTACCAATCATAGTTCTGCAGGTAACGAAAGCATGATTTATCGTTCTCTTTCAGAAGGTAAGGAGAATCGCCACATAGAACCTTTTGTAATAGATATACTGCCTAACAGCGAACAAAACTATTCAATGTCTTCACACGAAGGTGAAGAGTTTATCTATGTTCTTGAAGGTAAGGTCGAAATCAATTATGGAAAACAGTCCTATATACTGGAAAAGGGCGATAGTATCTATTATGATTCAATAGTAAAGCATCACGTTCACGGTTATGGAAATGAGGCTGCTAAAATTTTGGCAGTAGTATATGCTCCATTCTAATAAGCTGAGTTATGATACAGTTGTCAGAAAAAACATTAGGCGATTATCTGGAATATTGGGCAGAGCATACTCCTGATAAAGAATATATTGTCTATTCAGACAGAGATTTGCGCTTTACCTGGAAGGAGTTCAATCAGCGTGTGGATGATATGGCCAAAGGTTTAATAGCTATTGGCGTAACTAAGGGCACTCACGTAGGCCTGTGGGCTCAGAATGTGCCGGACTGGCTGACATTCCTGTATGCATGTGCAAAGATAGGCGCAGTGTGTATTACTGTAAATACAAACTACAAGCAGAATGAGCTGGAGTTCCTGGTAAAGGATTCAGATATGCATACTCTCTGCCTGACTGACGGTACCTGGGAGAGTAACTATGTTGACATGACATACAAGATGCTCCCTGAACTCAGAGAGTGCCAGCGTGGACATCTGGAGAGTAAAAACTTCCCTAATCTGAAGAATGTTGTCTATATAGGCCAGGAGAAGTATCGCGGAATGTACAATACTGCAGAAATACTGTTGCTGGGCGAAAATACCGAAGAGGACGAATTTATAAAACTGCGTAATTCAGTGAATTGTCACGATGTGGTTAATATGCAATATACATCGGGCACTACCGGTTTTCCAAAAGGTGTGATGCTGACTCACTACAATATTGCAAACAACGGTTATCTTACAGGTGAACACATGAAATTCACCCAGGACGACAAACTGTGTGTTTGCGTGCCGTTGTTCCACTGCTTTGGTGTGGTATTGGCAACAATGAACTGTCTTACCCACGGATGTACCGAAGTTATGGTAGAGCGGTTTGATCCGTTGGTAACACTTGCTTCTGTTCATAAGGAGCGTTGTACAGCACTATATGGCGTACCTACAATGTTTATAGCGGAGCTGAATCATCCTATGTTCGATATGTTTGATTTGAGCTGCCTGAGAACAGGTATTATGGCGGGTGCTTTATGTCCTATAGAACTGATGCGTAAGGTGGAAGATAAAATGCATCTGCGTGTAACCAGCGTGTATGGTCTTACAGAGACATCGCCGGGTATGAGCCAGACTCGTATAGACGATCCGGACGAAGTGCGATATACCACCGTAGGTCGCGATTACGAATTTGTAGATGTTAAGGTGCTGGATCCTGAAACAAATCAGGAGGTTCCTGCAGGTGTTCAGGGTGAAATGTGCTGTAAGGGATTTAATGTAATGAAGGGTTATTACAAGAATCCTAAAGCGACCGCCGAAATTATTGATGAAAACGGCTATCTGCATTCAGGCGATTTGGGTGTAATGGACGAAAACGGAAACTATCGTATTACAGGCCGTATCAAGGATATGATTATTCGTGGTGGTGAAAATATCTATCCACGAGAGATAGAAGAGTTCCTGTACCACCTGCCTGGCGTGCGTGATGTTCAGGTAGCTGGTGTACCTTCAAAGAAATATGGCGAAGAGGTAGGAGCATTCATTATTCTTGATGAAGGGGCTGAACTTTCTGTAGAAGAGGTACGTGACTATTGTCGTGGTAAGATTGCCCGATATAAGATTCCAAAATATGTCTTCTTTGTTAAGGAGTATCCTTTGACAGGAAGTGGTAAAATTCAGAAATTCAAACTGCGCGACCTTAGCTTGAAGCTTTGTGCCGAGCAGGGTATAGAGGTGATATAATATGGAGATAAACGAACAGATTAAGCAGATGGCAATGCGTCTTCGCGGATTACGTGAAGATTTGGAAATGTCAATAGAGGAGGTGGCAAGCAAGTGTAATGTTGCCGTTGATGATTTGCAGAAATATGAATCGGGTGAACATGATATCCCGATGAACTTCCTGTGTAATGCAGCTGAAGTTCTGGGCGTGGAACCATTGGAACTTTTTACAGGTGAAACTCCCAATATGAGCGGTTATTGGTTGGTTAGAAAGGGTAAAGGCCCTGTAATAGAGCGTAGTAAGGCCTACAAGTATCAGGCGTTAGCTATGGGATTCAAACAGGCAAAAGCCTCTCCTTTTATAGTAACTGTTGAACCTAAAGAGGATGAAGCTATGCACTTGAACAGCCATGAAGGTCAGGAGTTTAACCTGATACTGAAAGGACAGTTGCTGCTTAATATTGGAGGTAAGGAACTTGTGTTGAATCCGGGTGACAGTATCTATTTTGATTCTACTTTGCCACACGGAATGAAGGCACTTAATGGTGAACCTGCAAGATTTTTTGCAATAATAATCTGATAAGATTCTATGTTGGAACGTTTTTTAAGACGAACAGAATTTACATCTTTGGAAGACTTCAAAGAGAATTTTGAAATAATTGCTCCTGAAAACTTCAACTTTGCATACGATGTTGTAGATGCCTGGGCTGCTCAGGCTCCCGATAAACTGGCTATGCTATGGACAAATGATGAAGGCAAGGAGATGAGTTTTACCTTTGCTGATATAAAGAGAGAATCAGACAGAGTAGCTTCTTTCTTCCTTCAGCTTGGTATAAAGCGTGGTGATTGTGTGATGATGATGCTTAAGCGCAGGGTGGAATTCTGGTTTACTATTGTGGCTCTTCATAAGATTGGCGCGGTAGCTATACCGGCAACTCATCTGCTTACTCCAAAGGATCTTATCTATCGAAATAATTCTGCCGGAATAAGAATGATTGTTGCTGCTGATGATCCGCTGATTATTCAGCATGTAAATGATTGTCTGAGTCAGTCTCCTACTGTGGAGTTCCTTGTTGCTACAGGTAGCTATAAGGAGGGTAACTGGTATAGTATGGATGAAGGCAGAGAGTCTGCTCCGGAATTCGTAAAACCTGAATCAGTAAATACAAACAGCGATATATCATTGCTGTACTTCACTTCAGGTTCATCCGGTCAGCCAAAGATGGTTGCTCATAACTTCCTGTATCCTTTAGGACATATTGTAACTGCAAAATACTGGCATAATGTTCATGAAAACAGTTTGCATCTGACTGTAGCAGATACAGGTTGGGGTAAGGCTGTATGGGGTAAACTTTACGGTCAGTGGATAGTTGGTGCTGCAGTCTTTGTGTATGACCACGAAAAGTTTACGCCTGCCGATATACTTGCAGTGATGGCAAAGCATAAGGTGACTTCATTCTGTGCGCCCCCAACTATATATCGTTTCCTGATCAGAGAAGATCTGAGTAAATATGATTTAAGTGCATTGGAATACTGTACAACAGCCGGTGAACCGCTGAATCCAAGTGTGTTTGATGCATGGAAAGAGGCGACAGGTTTGACTATTTATGAAGGATTTGGTCAAACCGAAACAACTCTCACCATTGCGACATTCCCATGGATGACTCCAAAACCGGGTTCTTTGGGTATTCCAAATCCGGCATACGATATGGACCTGCTTACTCCTGATGGTCGTTCAGCCGAAGATGGTGAAAATGGCGAAATTATTTTACATACAGACAGAAGATTGCCTATTGGACTGTTTGAATCATACTATAAAAATCCTGAACTGACAAAGACTGTTCATTATGACGGAATATATCATACAGGTGATGTGGCATGGAGAGATTCAGATGGTTATTATTGGTTTGTAGGACGTACTGACGATGTAATTAAGAGTTCAGGCTATCGTATCGGCCCGTTTGAAGTTGAGAGTGCCCTAATGACACATCCTGCAGTTGTAGAGTGCGCTGTTACAGGTGTGCCTGACGAAGTTCGTGGTCAGATAGTTAAGGCTACAATAGTCCTGGCTAAGGAGTATGTTGATTATCCTGATAAGGCGGCACTTATAAAGGAAATTCAGGATCATGTAAAGAGAGTTTCAGCTCCATATAAATATCCACGTGTGGTGGATTTTGTAACAGAGCTCCCAAAAACCATAAGCGGTAAAATTCGTCGAGTAGAGATACGTCAGAAAGACGCTGCAAAATAAGTTTTTGCAAGTATGGTATAGTTAAGCAGGTTGTTCGATTTTGGACAGCCTGTTTTTTTTAGGAAAAGAAAGTAGTAAAAAGTTGTTTTTTTTACTTAAAAGAAATACTTTTACACTTGCTTTTTTGTTTGTGTGTTAACGCAGGTGCGTAGGAAGTACATTATTTATTTAACTAACTAATTTATATTAAGATGAGAAATTCTAGAAAATTGATGTCAATCAGCCTATTACTAGTTGTAGGTCTGTTGATGGCTGCTTGCGGTTCATCAGGAGCAGTAAAAGAGAAGAAACCAAAAGGTCTTATCCTTCCAGAGGGTGATAATGCAACATTGGTTGTAGATGGTAGTTACACCACAATTACATTCCCAGCAGAATTGTCAGCAGAAGATCAGGAACGTTATTCTACCGACTTTGTTGGATATATCATGAGCTTGAATGGTAAAATTTCTACAAGCGGTAATGAGATGAACAACTATCCTATCTATTATTACATGCATAATGATGGTCAGTGGTTGTTTAAGGGTGAATATGACAACCCAGCTGTTATGACAGTGTCAAGAATTAAGTCAATAAAGATATCAAATACTCCTCTGAGACTTAGAGACTTTAATAAGCTGATGCCTCTGCTGGATAATTCAAAGGAGAAGAAGAATGATCAGGGCTATCAGGATGAAATCCTGTTTGGTAGTAACAGATATACATTTGTTGA
>JAEIGA010006146.1_pt1 | contig 18269 bp, 16 predicted proteins | sample 9270691 | NCBI WGS metagenome assembly JAEIGA01 (sample SAMN17057246, study PRJNA624740) | gut metagenome | biome: biome; isolation source: fecal sample | host: Bos grunniens | place: China: Xizang | collected 2019
ACCCGCCAAGGACTGATGTGCGGTCAAAAATCCCGAAGGATTCCCGGTCATCGGATAGAACTCTCCTGATGCGCTCTTGTCCAATTTACCACTGACTGCAGATGCTACGTCACCCGTGGTGGCAAGGTCATCCGGGAGCCCAGTCAGGAACAAGGACGAAGCCGTGGCATCCAGCTTGTCCCCCACCCTGGCGTCCACGTAGGCCTCGGTGGCGTAACCGCTCATGGCGCTCACCGGTTGATATGCGGAAAGCGAGGAGCTGTCAGCCTTGGAAGAAATCGAAGAGAAATCAGCCGTCCAGGCGGAAATCGAGGAGACAGGCTGGTAGGCGCTCATCCCGGAAAGCGGCTGTACACCAGTCACGCTGATGACGTTCGCCGTGCTGATGTCGATGTATTCGCCAGGAATATATTCGCTGCCACCGCCACCGCCGACAATTCCGTCGCATTCCTCGTTGAACAGTGCACGACCGACGAGGCCGAGAGTGATGGACTCTCCGTTCTTGACGTAGAGCTTCGCGTCGACTTTCTGTCCCTTTGTGAGTTCGCCCTTCCATTCGAAGGAAACCCTGTCCATCGGAGTGGTCGGGTCGATGCGACCCAGTTCAGTAAGCACGGTGACACCGTCCACCTGGACTTCGCACTTCACGTCGATCCCGTAGATGGCGGTATTCGAGCCCGTGGGCATCTCGACATAGGCCGCGATGTCGTATCCGGTATCCTTGCCCGCAGTCCATCCGTTGTCATAGAGGGAAGAGCCGACAGAAGAAACCACCGGGATCTGTACCCATTGGTCGGTTCCGTCCAGGTCGGAAATCATCGAGAGGGCGTTTCCCCAACTGGAAGGATTGTCCTCGAATGCCGTGGAGAGGTCATAGGTGACCACCCCTCCGATGCTCGTGACGGTGATAGCGACAGTACCGTCGGTGGAGACTACATTCGTGATATTGGCCCCGCCAGAACCCCCGCCGACAGCCGTGAGCGGATCCACCGTGAACAGGAGGTTGCGGTTAACGCCGTAGACTTCAAGACGGTATGTCTTCGAATCGTCCACGATTACCACGGCCCTGCCGTCATTGTCCAGGACGATGTCGGCCTCGTTTTCAGTGCCCCCGAAATCGGAATAGGTCACTGCGCGGTCATCGGTCTGGGTGTAGAACACACGGAGGAAACCGGCGGTGTTGTTCGCGCCGGTCCTTGCCTGGAACTGGGTAGTGGGTGCAAAGAGGTACTGGAAAGCCATATCAAAAATCTCCGATTATAACTACACGATGCCGAGCTGGCTGGTGGAGAACTGGTTCAGCGACGCGTAGGTGAGGGCACAGAAGTCGCCATAGTCGTCCGGGGACGGCATGAGCTCGATACAGGCGTGCCGCTGCATGATCAGGTTGAACGGGAAGGCGTACCTGTACGCATGTTTCACGAAATCGTTGATTGCGCCATTGCTCATGCGGCCATTGAAATCGGGAACCGCACGGGTGCTGATGAAGCCTCCGATGTGCCAGTCGTTATAAGTCCATGCACCGTCGTTGAAGAACCGGTAGGTATCTTCGGTGCTGCTAGTGTTATAGCTGCAACGCACCTTGTCCGGGGGACAGGTACCGCTGTTCCCGTCGTAAACGACTTCGTTGGCTGTTCGTGCGACGAACTGCTGGTGATCGTTAAGTACACCCCAGAAGTCGATGTGGATACCCTTGTCAGCAGAACCGGTGAACTTGTTGTTGAGCCACTTGTAGCGGAAAATCACGTGATGGCAGTTCACCTCCTCGGAACCGTACTGCCCGGCATGGTTCTTCGTGTAGCGAACGTTGTAGGCGCCCTTGAACGTACAGCCGGACATGATACCGTCGATGCGGTAATATGTACCGTCATGGTACGGCCAGATCTCGATTATCGGGTTGTCGAACACGCAATCGTAGAAGTAGAATACCTTGCTCTTCAACGGGAGATTTGCAGTCGTTACGCGGCAGCCGGTCAGCGTGATCGACGCCGGCTTTGACTCGTTGTCGGTGAGGTTGTTGATTCCCATGTTGAACGTGCAGTTTGTCGCATTGATGCCTACACTGTGGTCGATATCGGCATTGTACGTGGATACCGTCGAATTGACAGCAATCAGGCTAGACAGCGTAGACGTATCGATCCAGTTGAGCTTGCAGTCCTCCACGTAGATGACGTTGCCTCCGGATACATATCCGTCCACCTGCACGTTATAGACATAGCATAGGTATGCCTGCGTCGGCAGGGCCATGTTCCCGGTCACCCTCATGTTGCGGACCGTCGTGAACTGCGGGTAGTTGAAGCTGGAAACGGTACGGCCCTTCAGGTCCACCTCGGTACTCGGTGTTACGGAATGGAGCTGGTCAGCCGAGTAGATTTTCAGCCACACGTCGGCGCTGATGTACTTCTGCAGCGGGTATGACGCGTTACCAATCCCGAAGATTTCCACGTGGTGGCCTTCGGAAATCGCTCCGACATCCCAGTAGTTGTAGCCCACGCTGGTGAAAATGTCATCGGTGACTTCCATGGAATTGAACCGAATGTAGTCATAGCGCGGGTCGAAGATGCGCTTCGCGTTCACCGAACAACGGCGGAGCACCAGGTAATTGGACGAGGTGCTCGTCATGGGGATACGCTTGGTGCCCTCGATGACGGCATCCTCGACGGTGCATACCGAGTCGAGGTAATTGACCGCGAAATAGTTCGTGTCGTCGATGACGAGCTTGCCGGCATTGCTCCCCCAGAACCTTCCGGCCGAGCGGAACCAGGAAGAATGGACCTCGGAGTTCTTGCTCGTCAGGCGGAAATCACAGACATAGTTGTCGACGGCGGAAAGCTGGCGCACCATGGGAGTCTCGATACCGCCCCCGGTGAACCGCACGCCCTTGCTGAACGCCACGGTCTTCGTGGTGCTTACCCAGGTAGTCATGGCGTAGACACCCGGCTCGAAACGTACGATAGGCGGGGTGTACATGCCGATTGAACCCACCACGTCCGGGTAGGAAAGGAGCATCGTGATGTTGGAGTAGTCCCCGTCCTTTACGCCGTAAATGCTGGACGGGAGGATTTCATCCTCCCATACAAGGAGCCAGCGACCCGAGCTCGTAACGTCTGATTTCACCACGATACCGTCGTCGGGTGTGTTCGTGGCATAGGCGTCCCAGATGTACCGGCGGTAAGGATAGTCCTCTACCACGGCGGACTGGAATTCGTTCACGTCGAGTTCCTTCAGTTCGGCGATGTCGGCCACGTGCCCCGTCTGTTCCAGGAGGGTCTTGTAGTCGATACCGACTTCGAACATGTCGAAGGATTCGAAGTCGGGGGAATCGACAGTCATGCCGCCCGGCTCGCCGATATAGCGCTCCACCTTCATGTCGAGAATGTCGGCATCGAAGAAGATCGTTTCCGTCAGGCGCCCCATCTCGTCGAGGAGGCGCGGGTTCTCGGCAACAATGAACTGGTCGCCCTCCATCGTGTAGACGGTGGCGAGCTCGTTCGAATCGTGATGGAAGAAGCTAACGCGTCCGGCAATGGGCTTGCCGTCCTCGTTGACGAACTGTTGAGGCGCTACACTAAGTTTAATCGGCATCGTTCAACTCCTTCTTTGTTGCCTTCGTCTTGTTCGCCACTTCCTGGTTGGCGAGGGCCTGCTTCTTTGCCAGCTCGATCTTTCCCTTCTGGATTTCGATCATGTTGGACACGTCGGCCCTTTCCAGGTCGATGCCGGCCTTGGCACGGTCGAGGGCCAGCTTCTGGCGCTGTGCCTCGGCCTTGATGGCGGCAGTCTCGGCCTCGGATTCGAGCTTGATGCGGCTGCGTTCGGCCTCGATGGCGAGCTTGTCCGCATCTTCGCCGGAATCAAGCTGCTTCTCGATAATCTTGTCTTCCAGGTCGTACTGGTGTTGCAGCTTCAACTTCGCAAGTTCGAACTCGATGTTCTTGTCCTGTTCCTGCGTGCTCTTGTCGTACTGGTCGATGATCTTCTGCATTTCCTGCATCTTCTGGTCGCGTTCGTCGAGTGCGAGCTTCATCTGTTCGATGGTCTGTTCCATCTGGAGTTCCATCTGGGTCGGACCCTGGATGCTGTTCAGTTCGACATAGAGCTGGCCGAGGATGTTGTTGTCCGGGTGGGACTGCAGGATGGCGTTCATGATGGCGCCCTTCTGCTGCGGCTCGGCAACCTGCAAGAGGTTGGAAAGCTCGGCCCTGGCGACCTGGCGCTGCATCATTTCGTCCGGACCCTGGCAGATTTCAATCTGCGCGTCCATGTCAATCATGTCGGCAATGAACTGGCCCATCGCCTTGAAAGAATAAGAAAGATGGGTATAGTAGTGCCTTACGTTGTTGCTGAATACGTGGGCGGTGTATTCGACTTCCGTCGCGGTCTTCTGCGTGGTCGTGTCGGCAATGCCTCGTGAATCCACGCCGGTCACGGAACTCATCAGGCCGAGAGTTTCGCCCATGATTCCAGAGAGGTCGGCAAACTGGACGGACGGGTCGAAGCGCACGGGCGCCTGCAAGTCGTCCTTGTTGTCCTTGCCCTTCCTGTTGTAGGGGAGCATCGGGTTAAGGCCCGCTCCGGCCTGCTTGTAGTAGTCATCCAAGTCCTTGAATGCTTCCACCGTTCCCATGAACTGCGGCTTCGGACTCTGGGCGAGACGTTCGCCAAGGTTCGTGTAGCTGTAGTTCAGGAGCCTCTGGATGTCCTTGGCCTTTTCAGGGATGCCGCGGAATGCGCGTTCGCCGTCCTTCCTCGTGTAGATTTCACCGTAGACGGGGAAGACGGGTATGCGCTTCATCGGGAGAACACCGCCATCATTCACGCGTGAATTAACGAGCTCGTAGACATGGACGCCCTCGCTCTCCATGACATAATATGTCACGATGGGGACGAGGCCGGGTTTGCTCGGGACTATGTTGCGGGCGTTCTCGTCGGGGATATACTCGTCACCGTAATGCAGGCGGACCCACGCCTTTCCCCGATAGTCGATCAGGGCGCATTCGCACATATCCTCGCCATCGAGCGCGTAGCTATCAGGATCCAGCATGACTCGGTCGAAGTCCGGGATGGTATAGATGGCGGGGGCACCGGAATCCTCCGTACCCACGCACATCACGCCAAGGCCGTAACTGATACATTCGGTAAGCGCCTCGGATGAACAGCTGGCGTTGCCCGGCTTCTTCAGGAACTTGTCGAGGGCGCGGTCCTTCTCCCAGTCGCCGGTGTACCACATGAACGGAAATTCATCATAGGAATTCGCGACGCTGTTCACGTTATTGGCCAACACGTTGACGGTCAGCCTGTTACGTTGCTTCGAGATGTACCTGTCGTCGTCTGCGGTCCACTGTTCCTCACCGGCGAGGAACCCACGGGCACGACGCATGCGGTCGTACTGACTGTGGAAACGCTCGTCAAAGCGGGACTTGAACTTGTCGAACTTGGCGAGGACGGCTTCCTCGTCGAGCATTGTCCAATCTTTCTTTTCTTCCATATTGTCGGCCATGTTTTAGGTCCCCTTTAAACTAGTCCTTTGGTCCACCGAAGATACGGTCTCCGCCGAAGAGCTGCATGCCGCGGGTGTTCCACCAGTTCTTGAATGCAGCCGGTGCGTCCTTGTCATTAACTATCGAGGGCTTTTCCTTTATGAGGTTGAGCCATGTCGAATCGTCGTACGGGGCATTGTCGGTAAGACCTTCGAGAACCTTTCCGGCAATGTTCTTGCGATATTCGTTCCTTGCATCCTTGGAGCGGCTGTCGCGATAGTCTTCCAGGAGGTCCTGCAGACTGATGTCGGCACCCGCGAGCAACTGGTCGGCAAGGCCGAATCCCATGTTCGCGTTTCTCTGGTTTCCATAGCGGTTCACGCCGAAGGAACCGGCTGCCTGGCCGAGAATTTCCTTGGCACCGTACGGACGCTGCAATTCGCCGGTGATTTCCTTGCTGAGGTTCCCGAGTGTGTTCGCCTTCAAGAGGGCATCCTCGTAGGAGTTGCCGGCCTTCATGAATCCGGCAATGACGGAGGCCTTATCGCGCCATTCCTTGGCGAGATCCTCGTAGCTCTTAACGATTTGCTTGCCCTTCATGGTGGCTTCGTTCACCACGCCCCTGTCGAATTCCTCGGCGAGTTTCAATGCCTGCTGGTATTCGGCGCTCGCGGTACGGCTGCGTGAAATGCTTTCCTCGATGTTTGTGAGGGCAGTATTGATGTCCTTGGAGCCGGGGCGCTTGAAGGCGCCCTCGTTCAGCCATGACTTCAAGATGTTGGATGCCTCCGGGGATGTCCTGAATTCGGGCAATTCCTTGCCGAACCCGAGAATCCTGCCACCGCGGCCCGTGATACGGTTGAGCATGTACGGTGCTGTAATATTGGTCACCGTGCCCATTGCGGCATCAGTCGGCTGGAATACCGACCGGTCGAGATTCTCTTCCGGCTTATACACGGCTGCATCGAGGCTTTCCATTGCCCACGGCACCGCGGCATTGGCCACAACACCGGCACCTACCCTGGCAACCGTCGGGGCTGCCTTGGTGGCGATACCTGCTCCCCAACCGAGTGGAAGCGCCATGAGTAAATCTTCCGTAACGTCAAGACCGATATCCTTGCCGGAGACAGGACGACCGGCCTCCATCGATTCGAGTGAACGGGGGTAAAACACGGTACCGGCAATCTTGTTCGCTACCGATACCTTTGGCTTCTTAGGCGTATAGTTCCTTGCACTCTCGACAAGCTCGGCGAGATGGTCTGCGCCGACATCGCCCAGGTCCTTGTCCATCCTGACCCGGTTCTTCACGCGGTTCGGGTTCTGGTCATAGAGACGCACGAGCTTCTGTTCCGGGGTCTCGCGGTCATCCTTTCCAGGAACGGTGGCGCCCATGGCGGTGAGGACGTTCTTGGCGTTCAGCACCTTGGACTTTCCCCATTCGGCTGGGAACAGCGCTTCCAGCTCCTCCCTCCTGGTCTGGGTGTCCTTGCCTTCCAATATGGACTGGGTACGTAGATCGTTGAACAACTGGCCGAGGATGCCTTCCTCGACTTCCGCGTCGGTCTTGCCGTAGCGCCTTGCATTGAACTTCCTGAGCTCATACTGGTCCGGCGTCATGCCAATCATGTCGCGGATAATCTCGGACGCTTTCTTCTTGTTCTCGGCCATACTACTTCCCCTTTACCCATTCGCTCTTGTCTTTCTTCTTGATCTTGACAAGCTTGCCACCGGCCTTGAAGCCTCCGCCGAGATTCTTGATAAGTCCTTCGAGCTCGCGCTTCGTAGCAGGGTCGGCCTTTTGCCACATGGCATGGAGTTGGTCGAGTTCCGCATTCCTGCGGTCGATCTCCCTGGCATAGTTGTCATAGGCGGTCTGGTTGCGTTTCTTGGCCTCGTCGGTAATCTTCGCCACCTCGTCCGCCGGGACGTTCGGGTTCTTTTTCAGTTCCTTGGCGAGATCATCGATTTCGTCGTCAGTCATCGTGGCGCCTTCCCATCCGAGCTTGTTCTTCAAGTCGTAGAGGTCACCGCCCTCGCCGACATTACCGACATTGCCGGCAGATTTCTGGACCGGGGAGTAGTTCCTCAGTGCGATATCCGGGTTCTTGGTAATCATGTCGTTGAGCTGCGACTGGTAGTTCTCGATCATGAGGGCGTACTTGTTGCGCACCTGCGGGGCTACGTTCGGGTCGGCGATTGCGGCCTCGGTTGCCTGCAACGTTTCGAGGACCTTGTCGAACTGTTCCTGGGTCGGCTTGCCTTCCTTGGCCTTGTCGGCAGCCTGGATCCTCATCTGGTCCTGCTGGCCGCGGAGGAACTTGTACATGGCGCCTTCGTCGCCGGCACGCATCATCTGCGCGGCAAGCTTCTCGTCGCTGTATTCGTCTTCCAACTGTGCCACGAGCTGTTCACGCTCGGCCTTCAACTCGCCAATACGGGCCTTGATAGACTCGATATCCTGTTCGATGGAACCGCCCTGCTTCCATTGGAGCGATTCGTCCGGTTCCACCCTGTTCCATGTAAATTCCTTGTCCATCATAGACTCCTTAGAAAAGCTTGTGTGAACGGCCCCACTGTCCGTTGATTGCCTTGCCTATGCTCCTTGAACGGAGCAGCTTCGCGGCCTCGTGGGCAGCCTGTCTGGTCGTGGCGCCACCACGGTATGCATACCATTTCCCCTTGCCGCCGAACTGGATCCAGAGCATGTTGTTCCTGATCCTCACGCCGGAAACGGCAGTTGACTTTGCGCCCGCGTTCCTACGGGGGTGGCGGTCTTCCGACCAGAAACCCATGAGGCGCTTTTCCTCATTCTCGCCACGCTTGATGGCCGCCTGTCGTTCGGCGGGCGTCTGGCCCGGCCTGATATACTTGTTGAGGGCCGCGTTGTGGTCCTCGATATCCTGGTATTCCAGTGCGTCCGTGAACGCATCCTTGAACGTGTGGTTGTTCCATGCGGATCCGTCGCCGGTGACGGCCAGGATGTCGCCATAGTCGAACGTGTGGTGCATGTCCGGGTACGAATAGACAGTTCCAGGAGCCCTGTCACCGAGGGCGTTGGCGAGCTTCGTAAGGAGGCCGCCACCGAACTTCCCACCACGCGCACCGGCCATCATCCCGACAGCACGGGAAAGGATTCCAGCCGTGTTGCCGGAATCGCGGCTGGACGAGAAAAGGCCGCCCATGATGGCAGCGCTTCCACCGCCACCACCGCCGAGACCGCCTCCCGGGCGTTTCCTCTTCTTCCCGGATTCCTCTTCTTCGTCCAACTCTGCCATTATCTACCCCAGCGGAAACCGCCGTTGAAATTAGGTTTGTAGCCTAGCATTCCATATTCCGCGTTCATTCTCGCGTTCTTGTCATACGGGCTATAAGAACGGTTAGGCTGCCCGGCAAGCGCCTGCTGTGTCGCGATATACTGGTCCTGGTACTGGTCCGTGGTGAACTGCGGGGAACCCTGTTCCGGTGCGCCGGCAGGGGTCCGTGCCGAATTGGGCACGTAGCCTTCCATGGCCTGGACGGCAGCGGCGCTGTTCTGGGCACGCTGGGTGTCTTCCTGGCGCTTCTGTTCGTACTGCTGGAGCTTGCCTTCGAGTTCCGCGATTTCGGCATCGATTGCCTTGATGCGGTCCTGGGCCTGGCCCTTGGCCTCCATCATGTCGGCTGCCTTCTTCTTGCGACCGTACTTCACCGCGGCGCCGATACCCTCGGCGAGCTTGCCGAGGTTTTCCTGCATGGCCTTGTTCGGACCGTTCGGGTCCGCGACAGTGGGCCTGTTCCATGACCAATTGACTGTAAGTCCCATGATTCCTCCTTAGAAGATGGCGCCGAGGATGGTGCCGACCGTGCCGGCAGCCGCACCGATGCCCTTCTGTTCCTGCATGCCGAGGTTCGCACGTGCCTGCGTGAGGTCGGAAATCTGCTGCAGGGTCGCATTGTTTTGCGATGCCATATTTCCATAGTAATCGCCAAGAGCGGTACCGTAGGCGTTGCGTCCCTGGCCGAGCGTGTTGGTGAGACCCTGCATGGCCTGGAGCCTGCTGTTCCTGTTGGCCTGGCCAGCTTGCCATTCGGCCATTTGCTGTTTCCTGTCTTCCATGAGTCGATCGTAGCTGGCTTTCCACTCGTCAGAGGCCAATGCTTGCTGCTTGGCCGCCATCCGGTTCTGGTAGTCGCTCGACCACGCATTACCGGCACCTGCCGCGTTTGCGCGGAGACCGGCCATGGCAGCCGCGACACGCTGGTTCGCGGCAGGATCGTAGAATTCCTTCACGTCCTTGTTATAAGAGAAGGTCTCGGCGGGCTGCGCGAGCTCGGCGGACAGCTGGTCGACCATGGTGTTGTAACGGCTTACGTCACCGCCGTAGAGGTCCTGGGCCTGTCCGAGATACTGGTTGAACAGCTGCTTGTTCGCCGCACCGGTCGACTGCGCCTGCGAAATGAGCTGGTCGAGCGATTCTTGCCCGGCCTTGACCTGCTTGGAGTTGCCGAGGCCGATAGCTTCTAGCGCCGCATTGCCGGCGTCTGCGGCCCCGAATGGATTGGCGACGAAGTTGCCTACTTTTTCTGCAAATGATGCCATCTTCTAATCTCCTAAAAACACAAGATGCGAACGAACTTCGTCCCTTCGCTATTAACTACGACCTGTCCTTTCCTTGCAGGTCCCACAAGTTCCTTTTTCCATGCGGTGCCGTCGTAGACATCGGCAATGCACTGCCTGGTAAGTTCCATCGGGAGCGGGCCGCCCGGCCCCTCCATAAGCGTGAAATAGGGCGTGTGCACGACATGCCAGCGCCCGATTTCCTCGCGCATCCATACGCCTTTCAGGACTTCATCGACCTGTTCCAGCGGGGTGTTCTGTGCGACTATGCCGTTCATTAGATCTGCACTCCTGTCGCACCCGCCCTTATCGAGCAGTTGGTCAAAACGAAATCCATCGGTTCACTGAACGTCACGCGCAACACGCAGAGACGGTTGCGTCCGAGGTTCAGGAAACGCACCCGGTGTCCATACTGGCCGGTGAGACCGAATGAACTGGAGCGGATGTTGCCGAACGTCATGCCGCCATCCTTGCTGCATTCCAGAAGCACGCGTGGACGGCCCTCGTAATCCTTGAAACAGCCTACGTTGCATTCGATCGTCAGGTCCTCTATGATGAACGGTCGGAGGTCGGAAGTGAACACGGGGCCCTGCCTGTGGCGCACCACGACGGACTTGCTGCCGTCGGCATAGTCTTCAAACCAGTAGTCACCGAACTGCGCCACCATGCCGTCTTCCGTGAACGCGTAGAAACGGGAACGGAAGAACGCGACACCGCCTACGCGCCAGCGTGTTTCCAGTGCCGAATAAGGCGACCTGCTGCGGCGTTCATGCCACTCCGAGGTGGCCGCGTCGAACGTCCAAGTCTGCTTGATTTCCGGCACCTGCAAGATATAGAACGAATGCTCGTTGACACCGTATCCGAACCCGTATGCCGAATCCGTGTTGCCGCCTATGCGTTCGTCCAGCCAGTCTTCCGAGACCCGTTCGAAACTTGTCCCCGTGACACGCATTACTGTCTTGCCGAACTGGCGACCTGTACTGACAAAGTAAATGCTGCGTCCGACACAGCAGAGACTGTCCGGCGCTTCAAGTCCGAACTCGCCCGTGGCGCTGAAATACTGGCGCGACCACGTGGCGTATTCCTCGCCTGCGTAGGTGTAGATTTCTACACTCTTCGGTCCAAAAAGATACAACGCATTTCCGATGCTGGCCAGCCCGTTTATCGAATCGGAATTTGATTCGCTGTTCATGAACTGCTGGACCCCGTAATCGTCCAGGAAGCACCATTCCCAGGAATTCACGGTCTTCTTCTTGACGGTGATGCCGTCCTCGTCGTACTGCACGCCTCCGTTCGGATCCAGGTCGAACACCTCGCGGGTGTCCGCTGAAATTGGATAGGGGATGCTGTAATATGCGTAACCGCTAGATTCGTCGTTCACGACGATCACGCCGTTGACAACACATACGTGGGTCGGGCGCACCGTGTGTCCGTCACCCTCGACGGCGTTCGGCATGTTCACCTGGTGGACGGTCCCGTCTTCCAGGAAATAAGCGTAGAGGGCCGATCCGTCGCACACCAGGAGGATTGCTCTTGGACCGCCCGCCTCGGCGAAAATGACACGCCTGCCGTTAGCGGCAAGCGTGAGAATGGGAGTGCAGGTGCCGTCCGGCTTCACACGGTAGAGCTTGTTTCCCATGGCCGCGAACAGGTCCTCGGTGCTTCCCTCGGACTTCAATCCACGCGTGGAGACCCACACGCCACGGCACTTGCCACCGACCTGCGAGAGCATCTTGATACCAGGCATGGACTCCATGAACACGGCCTTGCCGTTCGTGCACTTGTACATGTTCACGGTGTGTTCGGCGCCGCACACGGCAGGGTACTTGCCCTTGTTCGTGCCGCCTATCAGGAAGTTGAGAACGGTGGATGTTGCCATTAGAGATAGCCTCCGGCGAGGTCAATACCGTCAGTCCACGTGTCGTAGCCCTGCGCGAAGGCAGCGCCCTGTACCATTGCGCGGTTCTTCAACGTGTTGCGGTCGATGAGGTCGATTGCATCGTCGCGCTGTTCGCGGCAGTCTTCCATGTAATCTTTAAGCTTGTACTTGCCACAGAGACGGCAGCACAGCGACCAGAACAGCACGTCGTGGTAGAGGTCAGAAACGCAGAGCTTGTCTTCGAGACCGACTTCCGGGAGTCTCCTGGTCAGGTAGATGCGGCAGTCGGCATTGGCGCCACCGTTCAGCCTGAGGCGCCCGACATTGCGGAGTTCCCCGCTCGGGGCCTCCTCGGAATCCACCAGGTACGTGAACGTGTTCGGCAGACTCATGCTCGCCATCCTGTCCATGTCCTGTGGGTTCACCGGTACCAGGCGGAGCCAGCGGATGCCGATCTTCCTGCCGACACCCTGGACGAATTCGGGAGGCTCCATGTCCACCGTCTGGTCGTCGGGCGCCACTTCACCTTCTTCAAGCTTGCGGAAATACACGTCCCTGTGGACGTACTTGTCGACCGTGTCGATGGTCGAGGAGAAATAGGCCTGGCTGTTGAACTTCGCGATGATACGGTTCAGGAGGAACACGGCGGACGAGGCTAGGTCGCCTTCGACCGATTCGTCGTCACCGATAAGGTTCACGTACTTGCAGGCATCGTTTACGAGTTTGTTGATTGAAATCATTGGGAGACCTCTCAGCAATAACTACGGGCATAAAAAGGGGAGCCCCTGCAGAGGCTCCCATTAAGGGTCATTCTCCTATCGCAGCCAACGATTAGTTGAGCTGCAAGTAGGTCGTACAGGCGAGACGCGGTTCGAAGATATCGGCCACGTAAGGGCTGTCAATTCTTGTCAATTCCGTCCCCTGTTTTCCATTGCCAAAGGACATCATTTTCATGACAGTGCTTCCGTCGACACCGACAGAATCCATCTTGCCGGACGGGAGGTCGGCGAACTTGTACGCATCGTAGCAGAGCGAGTCGTCGATACGGCAGATACCGATCTGGTACTTCTTGCCGGCGGTGAGGCCAGCGGAGAAGGTCTGGGTCGTGGAACCGAAAGCAGCGGCCACCCAGGCGTTCGGGTTGTTGCAGCCCTTGCCGCCCACAGTGATGCGGACTTCGGGGATGTGACCCTGTGCGTCGAGCACCTTCACTTCGAGATCCTGTTCGGTTTCGATGCCGGACGGGTCGACGATCTTCAGACCGGAAATCTTGTAGATTGCACCCGGTTCGAAGGTGGCGCCGGAACCAGAAGTGGTGAGCTGGTCGAACGGTTCATAACCGATGACGTTGCTGTTGCTGTCGGTGATGGCAGTCAGCGTGACAGTCGGGGCAGTGTCCATGTTGGCGGACATTTCGATGACCGGGAGGACCGGACATGCGATCTGCGCGGCGGTTGCGAATTCGCCGAAGTAGAGGGACTTCCAGAGGTCCTTCATCTTGTCTTCGTAGTACCAGTGGCCCTTGATGTCGTTGGAGATGTCGCCGTAGATGGTCGGCTTCTGGAACTCGACCTTGGTGCCGGCCAGGGAAAGCTCGTCGAGCTTCGTGGCAGCTTCGGACAGGAGGTCAGGACCCACGGTACCGGACTTCACGACGGACTGGAAGGACTTGAACACCGTCTTGTTGACGATGGACTTGTCGATTTCGCGGGCGAGCTTCTGGGCACGCGGCTTAACCACGGTCTTGACGAAGTCCTCGATGTTCACGAACTTGTCCCAGAGATCCACTTCGACGGCGGTACCCTTCATTTCCATGGTGGCGGACACTTCGCGTTCCACAACCGGGGCGATATCGTCGTCGGTGATGGCCAGGGTGTCATAGACACGACCCGGATCGGAAAGGAAGACGTGGACGGTCTGGCCGTACTTGCGGTTAGCAAGTTCGGACTGGGGGAAATATTCCTTGGAAGCCTTCGAATATACGAGGTTCGACTTCACGGCAGTCGCAAGATATTCAAGCTTCTTGCGATTCGTATATTGATTCGCCATATAATAACTCCTTAGTTTGTTTGTAATGGCTAGGTTTGCGTTTTGTTTTTCGCAGCTGGCCTAGTCAGTCGCTAAGGGTTTTACTAGGCGGTCATGTGCAGGAGGATGCACGAGGTACTCTCCAACACATAACTACGCACCAATTTTGCCGTTTTTAGCACACACCCAGTTTCCGGAGGTAGTCGCGCCTTGCAATCGGGTCGTCGTCCCTCGTGGAACCGCGGGTCTGGGCACCCTGTCCGCCCGGCTTGCCGAGGGCGAACTTGGCCTTGGGGGTCTGTTCATCGACTTCACCGCGGCCTTCCGCGAGCACCTTGGCCTCGATCTGCTTCAACTGCCAGAACTGTTCCATCTGGGTCTGGCCCTCGTTCACGAACACGGACTTGAATTCTTCCGGGTTGTTCAGGAGGTGGTCGAGGACACGCGGGCCCATGCGGTTGCCCAGGATGTAGTCGGAAGCTGCGGGGTTGGCGTCGAGGACATCGGCGAAACCGTGCTCGATTGCATACTGGAGCTGGCCACGGAAACGGTTGCGTCCCTCGGTGTCGAAGGAATCCTCGGTGTTCTTGCGGAACACTTCCTGGCGCCTCTGGACTTCGGCCTCGGCATCCTTGCGGGCCTTCTCGGCTTCGGCGTCCTTGGCCGCCTGTTCGTCGGACTGGCGCTTCTGGTTCGCCCTGTCCTCGTCGATGCCCTTCTTCACGAGGTAGTCGATATAGTCCTCGTCCTTCTCGAAAGAGTCGCGGCCCTTCACTTCCGGCTTGGCAGCGGTGCGTTCTTCGAGGGCCTTGAGGCGTGCCTCGTACTTGTCTTCCATGGCCTTCATCTCGTCGGCGTGCTTCTGGTTGAGCTTCTCGATGCGCTTGCGGAAACCGTGCGACATCTTCTTCATGTCTGTAAACACGTCGGACTTCTTCCAGTCGTCGTCGCCCGGCTTGTCCTCCGGATTCGGTTCCTGGTGCTGTTCCTCCGCGCCGGTCTGTTCCTGGCGGTCCTCGGTGCCAGGTTCGACCTGGGACTGGTCGATGTTTTCCTGGACTTCTTCGCTATTCTGGATATTTTCTGTTGACATGGCTATGTCTCCTTTTGATTAAAAACTATTACAGAGTTGACGGGTCGACCACGTTGTCGAACTCCGACCTTAATTCCACTCGCACGGAATCGCGCACGTTCTTGTCGACCATGCTGCGTGCCCTGTTCTGGACGGCCTTGACCATGTAGTTGACCATGCGCTTGCCGTCATGCGTATTCGCCTTCCCGAGCGCCAGGAGGGCCTTCAACATGCATTCCCCCCGGCAGTCCTCGCTCCTGTAAATCTCGGCTGCGCGGTAGCTTCCGCATTCGCCTATGAGCTTCGCCAGGGCCATGTCAGTGGTCGCCATGACCAGCAGGCCCCGTTCGCGCTCGGTGTCCGGGCTGTCGAGGCCCTGCCTGAACAGCCTCTCGGCCATTCCAAGTATTTCCGCCTCCTCGAACGGCGTGCGGCTTCTCGATCCTTTACTCATCTCTCATAATCTCCCTTAACAGCTTCCTGTCATCGTCGTAATCTATATTCGTCTTCATCACCGGATCGTCGTCGGGCTGGTCCAGCAATGCCAGTTCGAGCGCATCGCTAACGTCGGGTGAACGGCCCAGGCGGACGCGGACATCGGCCTTCGGCTCGATTATCAGCTTGTCTGAATTGGGAGTCTGCATCCAGTGGATGTTGCACATCTCGCGCTTGACCTCGTCGGCGAGACAGTATTCCGGCACGTACAGGCCGTTCTTGACCTTCCTTGCCAGAGTGAAGCCAAGCTGCGCACGCATGTTGGCATAGCGCAGCTTGTCGTATGCGGCGCCACCGAACGGTACCTGGGTGCACGTAATGGAAAATCTTAACTTGTCATAAATTGACTCTGACCACGCAAGGTCCATGTTGAGGAGCTGGATGCGGTGCTTCTCGTGGAACTTCCTGATATAGAACGCGACATCGTCCGCGTCCGAACGCCCGAACTCGTGGATATCGAGCACGTGGAGGCCCTGCACGGCTGCGAACACGTGCCTGTCTCGGTCGCCAGAATGGGCCATGTCCAGCCCAGCGTAGATGGGTGCGTTTGGATTGAGGATTGGCGGAACGGTAATGAAGTCGCCGAGCTGGCAAAGGCTTGTTGAATTGTCGCCCAGAAGTATCTCGCCCAAAAGTTCCTGCCGGCGGAGCTTCTCGTCGAAGATACCGGACACGAACAGCTGGCGCTGTTCCTCGGTGACGTGGTAGTTCTCGCGTGGTGCAGCCCTGAGGAGCCTGATGTTGTGCTTCTCGTGTTCGAGTATCATGAGCTGCCACTCGGAGCTCATGTTCGGTGTCGACACTGCGCGTATCTGCGGGTGGATGTCTTCGCCCTTCAAGTCCTTGCCGCGGCATATCGGAAGGATGGCGCCGAGCATCGTCGGCTTGCTCAGCATGAATTCGTCGAGTACCAACAAACTAATTTCAGTGGCGCCGCGGATTCCGTCGGGATTCTCGTAGGTTCCCAGGAAGAAGTTCGCCTCGCCCCACGGGGTCATCATGTAGCCTGTATAGGTGGAACCGTTCCAGCGCCAGCGGTCTTCGAGGTGCAGCAGTCGCAGGAACGTCTTCAAGTGCTTCTCGCCGCCCTTTCGCCACGCGTCGAGGTTCTGTACAAAGTAGACGACGTTCTGGCCTTCAAGCAGGCGCAGGATGGAAAGGAGGACCGCGCAGTAGGTCTTGCCTGCCGCACGTGCGGAAACGATTGCAACGAACGGTTCGGTCGCAGTCAGGAACTGCTTCTGCACGGGCAGGAGCTCTATCTCTACGGTCTCTTCCTTTTCCTCGACCTTCTTCGCCATCAACTCTCCGGCTTTACCTCTTCAAGGGGCGGCTTCGCTTCGGTGAACACGACCTTGATGGCCGCTGCTTTCTTGACGGACATCTCGGACTTCACGTCGAGACGCTGGGACCTTCCTTCATCACTTTGATCATAATGGAGGCCAACGATCTGCAGGGCCTTCTCGATAAGGCGTATCTGGGACTCGTCCCTGGACTTCACCGCCTTGACCAGTTCCTCGCCAAGGTCGAGCGAAGAAGTGAGCTTGGCGAGCATCTCGACACGCGCTTCCTTGCGTCTGCGCTTGGCTGCAGCGGCACTCAACTGGTACTGCTTGGCGGTCTCCTTCGTGATCGGTCTGCCCCACTTCTTGGTAGCGGGTTTTTCGGCGCTAGTAGGCTCGACCGGGTGCACTTCCGGCGGACATTCGATGTCCTCCACGTCTTCTGGGAAATTATCGGCCATTGAGCTTCGCCTCTATGCGGTAGAGTGATTCGAGAATGAGGATGAGGAACTCGTTCGTACGGTTGTTCGCGTTCATCCAGTCGGGCAGCTTCCGGACTTCCGGCCCGCTTTCCACCGGTGCACATCCGGGCACCTGAACGTCGTCGAGGACGGGCGTGCCGAGGAATTCGCCGCGGTACTTTTCCTGCAGCTTCTCAATCTCGTCAACGATCATCCCCTTGCGCGTTTCCTGGGGAGCTTCGTCAACCAGGTGGATCTGTATGTCGGGCGGGGACTGGATGATTTGTGAACTTTCCTTTACCGGTGATTTCTTCTTGGCCATTGGATACCTCCTGAGACACTGGTAAAACTATTCCATATTTATATAACTATACTGATGGCTTGCCGGTGGTCCAGCAAAATCGCCTGGAACGGGGTATTCTATAATTCTAGGTATTATATACTATACTTAATAAAAAAAATTCTTTTCCCCTCTAACACGTAAAAGTAATAAAAATGCTGGGACAGCTGGCCCACTTTTGAAAAAATGGCGTTTTTAGCTCAAAAAAACCGAAATTTTACATACAAACTAATAAAATTTTGCTGGTCCACTTTTGTAAACATCCGTTAACGAAGTGGCGAAATTGATATAAAAACACCAATTTTTGCGGGTATTTTGGGTGGGCCAGCATTTTTTTCAATTTGCTGGCCCACCTGGCCCACCCCCTCGAAATTTCGCAAATTTCGCCGTCCCAGCTGGGCCAGCGTCCCATGTAAATATTTTCAAAATATACTATTTGACATTTTTTTCACAAAAATGCCTTGTCTTTACGCAATGATTATACTATATTTACAAGCGTAACACAGCAGTGTTCATGTTCCCAGTTTAAAAAGAGTGGAGGTGGCACTGCAAGGTGTCGCCTCTTTTTAACAACTAGGGATAACATGAAAAAAACTTACAGAAGGGTCAAGGCCGGTGAACTGGGCCTTGCCGA
>JAEIGA010006147.1_pt1 | contig 18268 bp, 11 predicted proteins | sample 9270691 | NCBI WGS metagenome assembly JAEIGA01 (sample SAMN17057246, study PRJNA624740) | gut metagenome | biome: biome; isolation source: fecal sample | host: Bos grunniens | place: China: Xizang | collected 2019
CTTGCTCCTCAAAATGGCGCAAATGGGGATAAGCATAGTCCGGAGCCTCGCCCAAATTGCACACCGCAATCTTCAGGCAGGGATCGTCGGCAACGGCGGTGATGTCCGGAACAATTTCCAGACGTTGGTAATACTTGGACACTTCTTGAAGAAAGGCTGCATCCAAGTCTTCAACATAGGCCTGTTTTGCCCCACAATACACCGCGTGGCAGTTCTCCAACGCCCGCACAGCTTCCGCAATGGGACGTACGTTGGCCTTGTCAAACTCCAGGATCGACAACGGCCGGTCCTGGTATGCCTCGAACGAACCGTTTTCTGCAATGAAGTAAATCCGGTCCAGGTAGGCCTGAAACATCTCGCGGAGGTTGTAGTATTGACGGCCACTGGCCACCACAAATTCTACACCCCGCTCCAGCAGCCGGTCCAGAACAGGAAAAAAGGAAGGGGAGAGGGTCCCGTCCGGGTTCAGCAGGGTCCCATCCATGTCGGTAACCACCAACTTGATGTCCTGCGGGAATTTCGGAAAAGAAGGGTGAACCCCAGTGGAGTCCACCCCATTCTTATGCATCATTGTTCTGTCTTAGAATTTAAAACGTACAAACAATTCGATCGCTTGGTATTCGGCCATACCGAGTTTGTCGTAGGTAACGGCAGTCGCGTGGTTACGCTCTTCGGCACGTTGCCAGAATTCACGTGCATCGGAACCCGGGAACAACGGACGGTCTTTTTGGGATTGGTGACGGAAGATGGCTTCGCGTTTGATAGCCACTTCTTCCGGGCTCAACGGAACGGCCATTTCAGCTTCTGCAACGTCCCATTCTTGCCATGCTCCGCGGTACATCCACACGCGGCAGTCTTTCATCCATTCTTCTTTCTTCAATTCTTTCACGGCACGAATCACAGACAAGAAGCAGACACGGTGGGTTCCGTGCGGGTCGCTCAAGTCACCAGCCACGTAAATTTGGTGAGGTTTCACGCTTTGCAACAAGTCCTTCACAATTTGAACGTCGGCTTTGCCCAGCGGGTTTTTCTTCACACCACCGGTTTCGTAGAACGGCAAGTTCAAGAAGTGAACACGTTCTTCCGGAATGTTCAAGTAGCGGCATGCGGATTTGGCTTCGCCTCGACGGATGGCCGCTTTCACTTCACGAACGTCTTGCGGGTCAGCTTCACCCGGGTGTTTGTCACCCAAGATTTTTTCTACACGACGATAAACTTCTTCTGCTTGGGCCACGTCACCACCGTAGATCTTCGCATTTTCACGCATGAAATCCAAGTAACGGATTACGTCGTGGTCAAATACGGCGATGTTACCAGAAGTTTGGTATGCCACGTGCAATTCATGACCGTGTGAAGACAAACGGGCCACGGTTCCACCCATGGAAATCACGTCGTCGTCGGGGTGGGGACTGAACACAATCACACGTTTGGGGAAGGGGAATGCACGTTCCGGACGAGTAGAGTCGTCGGCATTCGGTTTTCCACCCGGCCAACCGGTGATGGTATGTTGCAATTCGTTAAAAATCTTAATGTTCAAAACACTTGCAGGTCCGTGTTTGGTCAACAGATCCGACATACCGTTGTCGTTGTAATCGCGGTCGGTCAATTTCAAGATCGGTTTGTCCAATTTGCGGCAGAGCCAGAAAGCAGCCTTGCGGATCATGTAGTCGGTCCATTCGCAAGTGCCGGTCATCCAAGGAGTCTTGATACGGGTCAATTCTGCAGACGCAGCTTCGTCGATCAACACTTCGATGTTTTCGTGTTTTTGGAGGTAGGTGATCGGAATTTGTTCGCTCACCGGTCCTTCGATCAATTTGGCAATGGTAGAAGCCTTGCCTTCGCCCCAAGCCATGAAGAAAATCTTCTTCGCGGAGAGGATGGTATCAATACCCATTGTCAAAGCGTGGTAGGGAACGTATTCCACGCCAAAGAAGTCACTGGCAGCACCCACACGGGTGTTGTGGTTCATTGTAATGACGCGGGTTCTGGAGTTGTAATGCGAACCGGGTTCGTTGAAGCCCATGTTGGAGAGCAGGAGAATGTCCAAACCTCCGTGTTTGCGGATTTCACGTTCGTATTCTTCGCAGTATTGGTGGATGTTTTCGCGTTTGGTACTGTCCAAGCAACGGATGTTTTCCGGTTGGAAGTCCACGAAATCAAACAAATATTCTTTCAAAAAACGGTAGTGGCTTTGCAACTCGTTGCGATCCAAAGGATAGTACTCGTCTACGGAATAAACGATTACATCTTTGAAAGAAACCAGTCCAGCCTTGTGGGCGTTGACCAACTCTTCATAAACTTGAATAAAAGCAGAAGAGGCAGAGAGCCCCAACACACATTTGCCATCGGAATGAACTTTGTCACGGATGGTTAATACAATTTTGTCAGACACCAAACGGGCGGCGTCTTCTGCATCTTTAAAAATGCTCACCGGCAACTTTTCATAACGTCGGGTAAAGTCAACAGTAAAGTCCATGATGTATGTATTTTTAATAGGTTACTTATTAATTCTGTATTCGTGCAAATTTACGAAATATCTTTCGAAATACCGGTCCTAATAACCGTATTTTTTCCACATCCGGCTCATCCGGTTGCGGATTTCATTTTCCTTGGAGTTTTCCTGCGGTTCGTAAAATTTGTGGGCCCGACAGGAATCCGGCAGAAACTCCTGATCCACAAAGTTTCCCGCATAATCGTGGGCATATTTGTAATCTTGCGCATAGCCCAATTCCTGCATCAGTTGGGTCGGTGCATTGCGCAAGTGCAGAGGAACGGGCGAGTTGTCGCCTTTGGCCACCCAAGCCAGGGCCTCGTTGATGGCTTTGTAGGCAGAGTTGCTTTTGGGAGAGGTCGCCAAATAAATGGCACATTGGGACAGGATGATGCGGGCTTCAGGCATGCCGATTTTGTGGCAGGCATCGAAGCAGGACTGCGCCAACAAAAGGGCGTTGGGATTGGCCAACCCCACATCTTCGGCAGCCAGAATCAACATCCGGCGAGCGATGAACAAAGGATCCTCACCACCGTTGAGCATGCGGGCCATCCAATACACAGCCGCATTGGGGTCCGAGCCGCGGATGCTTTTGATGAAAGCCGAAATGATGTCGTAATGCTGTTCGCCCCCTTTGTCATAAATTGCAATGTTCTCCTGCAGACGCTGTTGGACCAGGTCGTTGGTAATGACCAATTTCTCCAAAGCTCCGGAGGAAGAGACCAGAATATCCAAGATGTTCAGCAACTTACGGGCATCCCCACCGGAAAAACGAAACAGGGCTTCTTTCTCCTGTACCTCAATCTTCCGCGTCTTCAAATAGTGATCTTCGGTCAGCGCCCGGTGCAATAATTTATCCAAATCTTTGGATTCCAATGATTTAAGCACATAAACCTGACAGCGGGAGAGCAGGGGGGTAATGACTTCGAACGAAGGATTTTCGGTCGTAGCACCGATCAACGTCACGGTACCGGTTTCTACCGCTCCCAGCAAAGCATCCTGTTGGGCCTTCGTAAAACGATGTATCTCATCAATGAACAAGATGGGTGATCCGCTGTTGCCAGAAAACAAGGTCGAATTCTTGGCTTTGTCGAATACCTCACGCATTTCCTTGACCCCAGAACTGATGGCCGACAAGGTATAGAAATCGCGTTTGAGGCTGGTAGCGACAATGTGCGCCAAGGTTGTTTTGCCCACGCCCGGAGGACCCCACAAAATGAAGGAATTCACGTTACCGGTCTCAATCATGCGGCGCAGAATGGCGTTCGGTCCCACCAAATGTTCCTGTCCCACGTATTCATCCAGGTTCCGGGGCCGCATCCGCTCGGGGAGCGGGGCAAATTGATTATTATTTAACATAATATAAATTGTGTCTAAATCTAGAAAGGATAACCAATGGAGAACTGAAAGGCATAACCATCTTGTTTTATCCATTGATCTACGGGTTTCCACGACTGAATTTCAGGGTCATACAACTTAACACCCAAATCCAAACGTACGACTACAAAATCCAAGTCAACTCGCAGACCCACACCGGTATTCAAAGCAATGCTACGGAAGAAATCTTCTTCAAAACGTGTCCAAACGTTACCCGCATCAAAAAACAAAGCGCCATTCAGGTACCAGAACAACGGGAAACGATATTCCACGTTCGCCTCCAACTTCACGTTCCCCGTTTGGTTCGGAATCGCAAAAGTCTTGTCCTGCGGCGAAGTACCAGGACCCAGCGTTCGTGCCTGCCATCCGCGCATGCTGCTCGCACCCCCAGCCCAGAACAATTTTTCAAACGGCACGGACGACGAGTTACCATAGGCATGCCCAATACCACCCATCAAACGGGTTGCCAACGCCTGGCGGTTGTCCGGACCGAATTTCAAGGTATATCCCAAGGTCATTTCTCCCCGTACATATTGCGAATACGGCGATCCCCAGATGGTGCGGGATCCGCTTTCATTTTGCTGAAAATAAGGATTGAACAAGCTCAGAACATTGCCCGCCATGTCGTATTGGAAACGAGCATAGAACCGGTTGTTTTTGGGATTCATGGACGGATCCGTTGTATAATAATAGGTAAAGCCGGCTCCCAAGACAAAGTGGTCCTTGTAAGAATCTTGCAAGAACGGGTCTTGCAGGCTCTCGTAGAAGGAATCCTTCATGTCAAAAATCTTCACGATATCGACTTGAATTGGCGACACGGTAAAGTATTGGGTCCGGTCTGTGTTGTTCCAACTGTATCCCATAGACCCACTGATGAGGTTCCGGGTGTATTCGGGACGTTCCTGGTAATTGTAACCCAAACTCACATCCGTCCTGGGCAATGTCCGTCCAAACCAACGGTCCGGCAGGAACATAAAGGTCGGCAGACTCAAACTAGCCGAGACCCCAAATTCTGTGGAGTGCGTCGGGTCGTTGAGTTTGAACTGGAAGTTCCCCATAAAACTGAGGTTGAACCATTCCCCGCCATGGAAAAGATTCCGGTGATAGTACGAAATGGCCGGCGTAACCCCCAACAAACCCGTAGAATTACTCGAAGCCTCCAGGTTCAATTTGTAACCGGATACCTTTGACGGCACCAGGCGGATTGTACAATCTACATAGTTGGAATCCCGTTCTTCCAGAATGAGGTTGACGCTGTTATACATCTGCAAATTGGAGAAGCGTTGGTACGTGGTATTGACCATATTCTCGTTGTACACAGAATCGGGTGTCATCCAATTCATGCGTTTGAGCACACTGGGACGGATATTCAATTCATTGTCGTACAAGATGTAAAAATCATCAAAGGCCAAGGTATCCAAAATGGGATCAATGCCTCGGGACAAACTGGCCTGGTAACGGATCAAATCGCTTACCGGCTGGATGTACACGTCGCCAATTCGGAATTGCCGGTGCGGACGGGCCATTTCGGGCGTTTCGTTCCGAGTATAATTGAGGATTTTGAAGGTCAGGATGGCTGAGTCTTTCACCGAAACGGTATCCGCCTCAAAAAGAAAATAGTTTTTGGTAAAACCGTAATAACCCTTATTCCGGATAACGCTGGTAGCGCGTTCCGCTTCTTTTTCCAGCACCTGCTCCGAAAGAACGGTACCTTTCTGCAGGTAACTGGACGTTGTATCCTGCAAATAAATGGAACGGATCTTCTCATCCGGAATCTCGTATTCAATGGCGGCAATGGGATAGGTCTTGCCCAAATGAATGTCATAAAAGACCTCTGCACGGCGATCCTGTGCAGAAATGGAGTCCAAGACCCGTGACTGGTAATAGCCCAGGTACTGCAAGTGGGTCTCCATGTTACTCTTGGACTGTTCCACCAAAGTGGCATCCATCAGAACAGGTTCCTGCCCGATTTTCTTCACCGTACGGTCCCACCAGTTTCCGCTACCGTTGCTCCAGTTGTATACACTCAAAAACGGGCTCCAGTGTCTAATGAAATAGGAATTCGGCTTTTGGCGGATGTAAGATTGGATTTCGTCGGCGTCGTATTCTGGGTATTTTTCCTGATTAACAACGTGTACATAATTGTCTACCAGCCGGTAAGATCCTTCCGGAACCACACGGGTCGTACTGCAGGATCCAGCAAACAGAAGGACCAGGATCACCAGAAACCCTGCCCAGAAATAGCGGCTGTGTTGTATGCGCCCGTGTTTCATCATAAAAAATTTTACTGCAAATGTACAATTTTTAAGCCGTTTATAAAAAAGTTCCTACATTTGTACGAGGAAATGAATCCGACTCACTTGCATTTGAAAATTAACCATAAAGTAACTTACTTACATTTCTAAAAATGAAGAACAAGTACATTGATCTGATTGAACAGTCTTTCGAATTTCCGCAAGACGAGTTTCGTGTAGAGGACGGCGAACTCTATTTTCACAACATCCCGATGATGGACATCATTGAACAGTATGGGACCCCGTTGAAAATCTCTTACTTGCCCAAGATTTCTTCGCAAATCCAACGAGCAAAACGGATGTTCAACGTGGCGATGGCAAAAGTGGATTACCGCGGTGAATACCACTACTGCTACTGCACCAAGAGCTCCCATTTCTCCTTCGTGTTGGAAGAAGCCTTGAAAAACGACATCCACATCGAAACTTCGTCGGCCTTCGACTTCAATCTGATTGAATCGTTGTACAACGAAGGCGTGATTGACAAAGATCTGTACATCATTTGCAACGGCTACAAACGGGATTCTTACCTGGACAACATTGCCAACGCCATCAACAGCGGCTGGACCAACACCATTCCGGTTTTGGACAACATGGCTGAATTTGATGAATTGGACAAACGCGTCAAAGAACCCTGCCGCATCGGAATCCGCATCGCTTCGGAAGAAGAGCCGAAATTTGAGTTCTACACTTCCCGCCTGGGTATCCGTTATTCGGACATCATTCCTTTCTACCGCAACTGCATCAGCCAAAACAAGAAGTTCAAACTGAACATGTTGCACTTCTTCATCAACACCGGTATCCGCGACAACGCTTACTACTGGAACGAGTTGGCAAAATGCGTTTCAGTCTATTGTGACCTCAAAACCATCTGCCCCGAACTGGAATCCTTGAACATCGGTGGAGGTTTCCCGATCAAGAACTCCCTGGCCAGCGATTACGATTACGAATACATGGCCGAAGAAATCGTGGCACAAATCAAGAGCATGTGCGAAGCCCGTGGCGTTCCGGAACCGAACATCTTCTCTGAATTCGGCAGCTACACCGTGGGAGAAAGCGGTGCTACCATCTTCCAAATCTTGGATGTGAAACAACAAAACGACCGCGAACGCTGGTACATGGTTGACAGTTCTTTCATGACCACCTTGCCGGACACCTGGGGTATCAAACAACGTTTCATCCTGTTGCCGATCAACAAATGGAACAGCAATTACCAACGTGTGTTCTTGGGCGGTCTGACTTGCGACAGCCAAGACTATTACAACGCGGAAGCACACGCCAACGCAATCTTCTTGCCCAGCGTGAAAGACCGTTACGACGAACCGTTGTACATCGGCTTCTTCCACACCGGTGCATACCAAGAATCCATTGCAGGTTACGGCGGTATCCAACACTGTCTCCAACCCGCTCCGAAACACATCATCATCGACAAGGACGAAAACGGAGAATACACCACCAAACTCTTCAGCAAGGAACAAACCTATAAATCCATGCTCAAGATCCTGGGTTACTAATCCTCCGATCATGAAAACTACACTCACCAAAGCTGAGATTGCCCGCATCCGGAGCCTATCACAGAAGAAAAAACGTGAGCAGGAAGGACGCTTCATCGTAGAAGGGGAAAAGATGGTCCAAGAGGCCATCGATTCCACCTTCCGCGTGGAAGCTGTGTACTACCGCGATGATATCGGCGAAGAGACGATGCAGAAAATCTCCCTGCTCTCCTCTCCTTCTCCCGCTTTGGCAGTTGTCCATACCCATCCTCAAATCCACACCACCGAGCCCGCCTTGCCCAAGGGCCTCTGCCTGGCTTTGGACGGTGTTCGGGATCCGGGAAATTTCGGGACCATCCTCCGCATCGCCGACTGGTTCGGCATTGAACGCATTTACGCATCCGAAGACTGTGTGGAAGTGTACAACCCGAAAACGGTCCAAGCCAGCATGGGTGCCATTTTCCGCATGGAAGTTTGCTATACCCCGCTGGTCCCCCTCATCAGACGTTGTGTTGCCGCAGGAATCCCTGCTTATGGAACCTTCCTGGATGGGAACAACCTCTACCAAGAAAAAACCGATCTCAGCGAGACCGGTCTCATCGTCATGGGCAATGAACACAACGGGATTTCTTCCGAAGTCAGCAACTGCTTGAACCGCCGTCTGTTCATTCCGCCTTATCCAATCGACGCACAGACTTCCGAGTCACTGAACGTCGCCATTGCAACCGCCATCCTCTGTGCAGAATTCCGAAGAAGGCAGTTGTAATTCCTCTTATACCAACTTAATTATCACACCATTCCAAGCACCAACCTCTACCGTTACTGTAGTAGGCAATTCCGGTGCATCCAAGTACGAAGCAGCCGCTGCAGGGAGGTTGATTTTCACCTTTGCATCCCACTCGGATAAGTTGGTCACCACCAACTCCACTTCCCATTCGTGACCACGCAAGAAGGAAAAATGGTAGCGCGGATCGTACTCGTTGTTATGCGGATTGGCATACTGCAAGTCAAAGGTCTTGCCGTACCGAAAAACAGGACGCATCGCCGTAGCAAAGAGACGTCTGTAAAGACATTGCAATTGACAGGCATCAGTTGACAAATAACGTGTACCATCGCCTTCACGCAAGCCTTTCAGCCAGGAACGGACCGAAGCAACGGACCAAAAATCAAAGATCGTCGTCCGTCCATCGACTCCGCTGAATCCTTCCGACTCCATACCGGCTTCTCCCAATTCCTGTCCAAAATAGAGCATGTAGGGAACGGTGTTGAAGAACAAGGAAACGTACAAAGCCGGCAAAGCACGCCAAGGGGAACCTGCGAAAAAGGCAGACGCCAACCGTTGCTCATCGTGGTTTTCCAGGAAATTCAACATCTGCAACTGATGTTCTCCCAAACGCATCCAGTTCAAAGAAATATCCGACGCGGGAGACTTATGATCCAGTATATTACGCAAGGTATCGTAAAGTCCTACTTTATCATACAAATAGTCAAATCCAGCATCCAGATAAGCCCCGTACAATTCCGGCGAATAGATCTCCGCTATGAAGATGGCCTCGGGATATTGTGCACGCACTTGCGGGAATACCCACTGCCAAAAGGCCACCGGGACCAGGTGCACCATGTCGCAACGGAAGCCCCCGACCCCTTTGCCCAACCAAAACAACAGGATGTCCCGCATCTTGGACCAGGTATCGGTGTGCTCGTAGTTCAACTTCGCTGTATCGCTCCAGTCGTAGTCGTAACCCCGTCCCGGATAATAGTTAATGTCTTCAAAATTTTGAATATCAGATGCATAACAACGGGCAACGTGGTTGGGAACAAAATCCATCAAAGGCACCAGACCGGCCACCCGTGTACGCTTGAGCAAGGCTTCGTAGGCCTGCATTGCATCGTTTCCACGAGTCATGTAATCACAGACACGGTAGTAATCTCGGATGGCATAGGGAGAACCCGCCTCCCCTTTCACCCCTTCATCACCGGCCGTAGCGTGATCAATAACACCCGTAAACCAAAGATGGGTGATGGAGAGTTTGCGCAACTCTGCCAACACCGCATCATCGATATCCTCAAAACAACCACTGCCGTTCCTTTCCAACGAACCGCCGGGGAGCAAATCCTCGCGCAGGTTGCCGAAAAGACGCGGCAGCAATTGGTAAATCAAGAACTTACCCCGCATGCTTATTCTTGGGGTTCCCAGTTCAAGATTTTGTAGAAGTCATATTCTTCCGGGTTTGCCAAGTACTGACGGGCAGCTTCGTAATCGGCCGGAGTAATGGCGTGAAGAATGTTGTGCATCACGTGGTTGAACTTTTCGTTATCCATGTCTACCAAACGAGGCATGATCTTGCCGGTTTGGGGATCTTGCAAATCTTTCAAATACAACGGATGGATGCGACCGTCGTGGTCCGCGAAGACCATACAACCGGTTTCACCGCGTTTGAAGAGTGCCCAAACACCGATTGCCAATTGAGAGCAATACACGAGGTCATAAGCCACAGGGGTCTGACAACGAACGTCATAACCAATTTCAATCGGACGGGTTTTGATCTTCAGGCCCAATTCTGCCAATTTGTTTTCCAACATGGTGTTGAAGATTTGGGCTTTGGAAACTTTACCCAATTCCGGGTGACCGTGTGCATCGTAGGAGAAGACTACACCGGTTTTTTCCAATTCTGAATCGCTCAATTTATGGAACACACCTTCGGAGATCATGATACCGCCGTAAGTGATGCCCATGGTTTTGCGTTTCACGATGGAAGAAACGGCCAAGTCCACGATTTTTTCAACGGTGATTTCCGTTTTGTTGAACATTTCCGGAATCACCACCATCGGATAGTGGCAAGAAGCACCGATACCGAAAGCCAAGTGACCGGCTGAACGGCCCATCGCTGCAACGAGGAACCAAGTACCGCTGGTACGTGCATCTTCGTACACGGTGGTCGCAATACGGGTACCTTCTGACATCGCAGAATAGTAACCGAAGGTCGGCACATCGTTCGGCAACGGCAAGTCGTTGTCAATGGTTTTGGGAACGTGGATGTTTTGGATGGGATACTGACGAGCTTCCAAGAATTTGGCAATGCGGTTTGCGGTAGAAGCGGTGTCATCACCACCGACGGTCACCAACAATTTCACGCGGTTGTCTTGGAAGAACTTCAGATTGAACTTGTTGTCGATGTCGTCCTGGGTCGGTTTGTAACGGCTCATCATCAAATACGAACCCCCACGGTTGAAAATATTGTCTGCCAAGAAGAAATCTATGTCAACGTAATCCGGTTCTTCGGAAAACAAGCCCTTGTAACCACCGTTCAAACCAATTACGCGATATCCGTTTTTCAAGAAAGTTTTTGCAATCGTCCCTACTACTGTGTTAATCCCCGGAGCGGGACCGCCTCCGGTCAGAATTACAATCGAATCTTTCATTTTCCTTTTCACTTAAAATCAACTTACTTTTTGCGTCTGTGCAAAAACGGCGCAAATGTAGAACTATTTATTGAGATTGGATGAAAAAATCGTATTTTTGTACGATTATGGCGATGACAAAAAATGCTGCTCAAAAGCGAATCGAAGAACTCCGTAGCGAGATCCTCCGGCACAACCGAAACTACTATGTTTTGAATATGCCGGAAATCTCTGATTTTGAGTATGATCTGCTCATGATGGAGTTGCAGGGCCTGGAAAAGAAATACCCGGAATGGATCACCCCGGATTCCCCGACCCAAACCGTCGGAAGTGACCTGGTGGATGAACCGGCTTTGCGGGAATTTGAACAAGCCCGGCACCGCTACCCGATGCTTTCGTTGGGAAACACATACGACCCCAACGAATTGGCCGCGTTTGACGAACGCATCCGCAAATCCACTGACCGTCCGTTCACCTATTCCTGCGAATTGAAATTTGATGGAACAGCCATCTGCCTGACCTACGAGCAAGGCCGCTTGGTACGGGCCCTGACCCGGGGAGATGGATCGGTAGGCGATGTGGTGACGCGCAATGTGGAAACCATCCCCGGCATTCCTACCCTCCTGCAGCCCCTGGCCTCTACCAGCGGGTTCTCTGGGTTGGAAAATTTTGAAATCCGCGGAGAGATTTACATGCCGTTCTCGTCCTTTGATGCCTTGAACCACGAACGCGAGTTGCAAGGCGATGCCCTGTTCGCCAATCCCCGCAACGCAGCCTCCGGCTCCCTGAAGCTTCAGGACCCGAAAGAAGTCCGCAAACGCGGATTGCGCTGTGTGCTCTACCAGGTCTTGGGTGAAGACCTGCCGTTCCAAAGCCATTCAGAAGCCCTGGCAACGGCCAAAGCACTGGGATTGCCGGTATCGGAGTATGCACAAACCTGCGAGAATTTGGACGAAGTCCTGGCATTCATCCGTCATTGGGATGTCCATCGCCACGAACTCCCCTTCCCCATTGATGGCATTGTCATCAAAGTCAACCAATTGGAAGTACAAGCCCAAGTAGGTTACACCGCCAAGGCTCCCCGTTGGGCAACGGCCTTCAAATTCAAAGCCGAAGAAGCCAAAACCCGTTTGTTGTCCATTGACTACCAAGTCGGACGAACGGGAGCTGTGACTCCAGTAGCGAACTTGGAACCGGTCCTGCTGTCCGGCACCATCGTCAAACGTGCCTCCCTGCACAATTACGAACAGATGAAGCAACTGGACATCCGCATCAACGACTGGGTGTACGTGGAGAAAGGAGGAGAAATCATCCCAAAAATTACACGCATTGATTTGGCAGACCGCGATTTGTTCCAAAGCCTCCCGCCCGATTTCCCGACGCATTGTCCGGATTGTGGCACCTTGCTGGTCAAGGACGAGGCCGAAGCCCGGCATTATTGCCCGAACCAAACCGGTTGCCCGACCCAGATCAAAGCCTGGCTACTGCATTTTGTTTCACGCAAGGCCCTGGACATCAATGCTGGAGAAGCCACCATTGAACAACTTTACAACCGCGATTTCCTCCGGGAACCTGCGGACTTTTACAACCTTACACAAGCGCAACTGCTCACCTTGGATGGCTGGAAAGAACGTTCTGCTGAACGCTTGTTGCAATCCATCCAAGCCTCCCGTCAAGTTCCCTTTGACCGCGTTCTCTATGGTCTGGGCATCCGTCACGTCGGCGAAACGACCGCCAAAACCCTGGTCGCCCATTTTCAAACCCTGGACGCCCTGCAAGCTGCCTCCCGCGAGGCCTTGCTCGAAGTGAACGACATCGGAGACGTAGTTGCCGACAGCATTTACAACTACTTCCGCAACGACCGGACGGCCAACCTGGTCGAACACCTGCGACAAGCTGGTCTGCAGTTTGCTGCCCAAGCATCTTCCGAAACAAAAGTCTCGGATCAACTGGCCGGTTTGAACTTCGTCATCAGCGGGACGTTCTCCTGCTCACGCGAGGCCCTCAAAAACACCATTCTGGCCCACGGTGGCAAGAATACCGGATCCATCTCCAAAAAGACCAGCTACCTGGTAGCCGGTGCGAACCCGGGTCCGGAGAAAATCAACAAAGCAGAAAGTCTGGGCATTCCCATTTTGAGTGAAGCAGACTTTAACCAATTGATTAATAATGAGAAATAGTATAAACAATTAAATTACACAACAACGATGAAAGACATCTTAATCAAAGATCGAGTTCACTACCTCGGCGTAAATGACAGAAAAAAACACTTGTTTGAAAACAACTGGCCTCTCCCCTATGGCGTTGCCTACAACTCATACTTGATCACCGACGAAAAGAGTGCGTTGGTGGACACTTTGGAATACGGTTCTCGGCCCGATTATTTGGAAACCATCCGTACTTTGCTGAATGGCAAACCCTTGGACTACCTCATCGTAAACCACATGGAACCGGACCACTCCAGCATGATCGGTGAAATCATCCGCAATTTCCCGAACGTAAAAGTTGTGGCCAATGCCATCACCAAAAAGATTCTGAACAACTACTACCCCTTGACCGACGAACAATTCCTGGAAATCAAGGAAGGAGATATCTTGGAACTGGGTTATCACAAACTGACCTTCGTGATGGTGCCTTGGGTACACTGGCCCGAAACCATGGTGACCTATGACACCACGGACCAAATCCTCTTCTCCTGTGATGCCTTCGGTTCGTTCGGCACCTTGGACGGTGGTATCTTCGACGACGAAGTGGAATTCGATGAGGTAAAAGAAACCGAAATGCGCCGCTATTACTCCAACATCGTGGGCAAATGGAGCGGTATGGTACAAAAAGCCTTCGGCAAACTGGCCGGCGTACCGGTATCCGTTATCTGTCCCTCTCACGGTCTGATCTGGCGCAAGGATCCGGCTAAAGTCTTGGGTCTGTACGACAAATGGAGTAAACAAATTGCAGACGACGGCGTAGTCATCGTATATTCTTCCATGTACGGCAACACCGAATACATGGCCGACCACATTGCCCGCGAACTGAGCGAACGCGGCATCCGCAAGATCCAAATCTTTGACGCTTCCAAAACCCATCCTTCTTTCATCCTGAACGAAATCTGGAAGTACAAAGGCTTGATTCTGGGTAGCTGTGCCTACAACGGCGACATGCACCCGACGATGAGCACCCTGACCCACGAAATCGCCATGTCAGCTCCGACCGGCAAGACCTTCGGCATCTTCGGTTCCTCTACTTGGAACGGTGCCGGTGTGAAAGCCTTGACTGCGGCTGCTGAGAAAATGAAAATGACCCCGGTCTGCGATCCAGTACAAATTTTGGGTGTTGCAGAAGCCCACAAAATGACACACGCAGCTGCCTTCGCTGACGCGTTTGTACAAGCATACAGAAACGAATCATTGAATCGTATTTAGAAAACCGATGTTCCACTCACTCAAATACCGTTGGCAACGATTGCAGGACTTCCTTACACGGGAGATCTGGGAATTGGAAACCCAGACTTTCTCGAAGCTGAAAGCCCGGCTGGTAACGGACGCCAAGGTGGTGTTGATCACCGCCCGGGATTTCGGTCGTCACAACCTTGGTGGCGAAGCCGCATCCATGTGTTATTTCACTGCGATGGCCTTGGTCCCGTTGGTTGCTGTTATTTTTGCTGTCACCGGCGGTTTGGGTTTGGATACGTACTTACGGGAATTGACCCTGCGTTATTTTTCCAACAACTCCGAGATTGTCTCGTGGATCATGGAATTTGCCGACAACATTGTGGCCAGCACCAACAACGGGATGTACGGCATCATTTCGTTCCTCGTGTTCGTCTGGCTCGTGGTCTGGTTGATGCTGAACGTCGAACGTTCCTTTAACCGGATCTGGAAAGTAGACGTATCGCGGGTATTTTGGAAACGGATCCTGGCCTACTTTGCGATCCTGATTCTTTCCCCGTTCGTACTGCTGCTCTTCCTTTCCTTGACGGTCAATTTGAACAGTTCCTTGGATACCTGGAAGATACCGGGATTCCAATTTGTTCGGCCGTTCTTGGGATGGTTAACCACCTACGGAGTGATCACTTTGGTAATGACGGCTTTGTACAAGTTCATTCCCAATGCCAAGGTCAAATTCCGTTACGCCTTTACGTCGGCCCTGTTGGCGGCAGCGTTCTTTGTGCTTGTGCAGTACCTGTATTTGGAAACCCAAATCTTTGTCACCCGGCTCAACGGGGTGTACGGTGCCTTTGCCGCCCTACCTCTGTTCATGACCTGGCTGAACCTGGAATGGAGCATCATATTAATTGGAGCCGAGTTGTCCTACGCCTTGCAATTCGTCCACAACCCTAACTTAAAAGCATTGAACCCATATGAATAGATACAAAATGGACATGTCCCTCTCCGAGGGTGCTGTCGATTTTATTGATGATCCTCGCTTTCACCAACTGATTGCCGAAACCCCCGAAGATCTGCCCCGTTGCCGGGAGATCTTTGCCAAAGCCTTGGATAAAAAACCCTTGAGCATTGAAGAAACGGCCCAACTTCTGGCCATCCAAAGTCCGGAAGGGCTCGAAGAACTTTTCGAAGCAGCTCGTACGCTCAAACGCAATGTATACGGCAACCGCATCGTCTTGTTTGCTCCGTTGTACATTGGAAACTACTGCATCAACGACTGTACCTACTGCGGTTTCCGCAAGAGCCTCCGTACGGCCGTCCGTCAGACCTTGAGCAACGATCAGATTGTGGATCAGGTGGTTGCCTTGGAAGATGAAGGACACAAACGTTTGATTCTCGTTTACGGGGAACACCCGAAATATACCCCGGAATTCATCGCTGAGACCGTAAAAACCTGCTATGCCACCAAGAGCGGCAAAGGCGAAATCCGTCGCGTAAACATCAACGCAGCTCCGCTGGACATCGAAGGTTTCCGCATCGTCAAAGAAGCCGGTATCGGTACCTTCCAAGTATTCCAAGAAACCTACCACCGTCCGACCTACGCGAAATACCACCCCGAAGGAACCATGAAGGGAGATTACATGTGGCGTCTGAATGCCATGGACCGTGCCTTCCTGGGCGGTTGTGACGACATGGGTATCGGTGTGCTTTTCGGCCTCTACGACTGGCGTTTTGAAGTGCTTTCGTTGGTGGCACACGCCCTGCACTTGCAAAACACCTACGGCGTTGGTCCGCACACCATCAGTTTCCCGCGCATCCAACCGGCTGAAGGCATGAACCTGGAATTGCCTTACAAAGTCAGCGATGCCGACTTCAAGAAACTCGTGGCCATCTTGCGCCTGGCCGTTCCTTACACCGGTCTGATCATGACCGCACGCGAATCAGAAGCCATCCGCAGCGACGTCATCGACTTCGGCGTTTCCCAAATCGATGCCGGAACACGCTTGGAATTGGGTGGATACAGCGAAAAACAAAAAGAGGAGCAAGCCTTGAACCGGGAACAGTTCCAAATTGGGGACACCCGCGAATTGGACGAGGTCATCCACTGGCTCCTCACCCGTGGTTTCATTCCCAGCTTCTGCACCTCGTGCTACCGTCTGGGCCGTACCGGAGAACACTTCATGGAATTTGCCATCCCCGGCTTCATCAAACGGTTCTGTACCCCCAATGCCTTGTTGACCTTGGCGGAATACCTCGAAGACTATTCGTCCGAAAAGACCAAAGCCGCCGGTTATGCATTGATTGAAGAAGAATTGAAACAATTGCCCGCCGAAAAACAAATCGGCATCCGCGCCCGCCTGCACCAAATCAAAGAAGGACAGCGCGACTTACTGTATTAAGAGGCATCGTATAACACGATAATAACTAACAATTTATGAGTACGTTTACACAGGAAGATCACGATCTGATCAATCGGGAATTTGAAGAACTCCGGCTGGCAAGCCTCCGCCGTTGCGCATCACAGGAAGAATACGAAGAAGTCCTCCGGGCCTTTGAATTCGCCAACGAAGCGCACAAAGGAGTGCGTCGCCGTTCTGGAGAACCTTACATCATCCACCCCATCGCCGTGGCAAAAATCGTCGTACAAGAGATTGGCTTGGGACACAAGTCCATCGTAGCCGCCCTCCTACACGACGTAGTCGAGGACACCGACTACACGGTTGAGGACATGAAACGCCTGTTCGGTGAGAAAATCGCCTCCTTGGTAGACGGTCTGACCAAGATCAAAGCTGCCATTGATGCCGATCCCATGGGTCGTACCACCAACACCCTGCAAGCCGAAAACTTCAAACGTATTCTGTTGACCCTGAACGACGACGTCCGCGTAGTCCTGATCAAACTGGCGGACCGTCTTCACAACGTGCGGACCATTGGATCCATGCCTGGTTACAAAAAGGACAAAATCCTGAGTGAAACGATGTACATCTTCATACCCCTGGCCCAACGCCTCGGTTTGTACAGCATGAAATCCGAAATGGAAAACATCTGGCTCCTGGAACGTGAACCGGAAGCCTATCATTCCATCCAAAACAAAGTCAATCAAGTCATTGCAGAACGATGCGATGCCATTGACCAATTCATTGAACCGATTTCCCAATCCCTGAAAAAGGCGGGCTACAACTTTGAAATCTTCAAACGCGTCAAGACCCCGTATTCCATCTGGCGCAAGATGAACAAAAAGGGCATCCCCTTTGAAGAAATCTTCGATATCTATGCCCTGCGCATCATCTTCCAACCGAAGAGTGGAGAAACCGAACGAAAACAATGCTGGAACATCTACACAGCCATTTCTGATATCTACACCTCCAAGACAGACCGCATCCGGGACTGGACGAAAGAACGCAAGAGCAACGGATACGAAGCTTTGCACTGTACCGTGATGAGCCAAATGGGCAGTTGGATCGAAATCCAGATCCGAAGCGAACGGATGAACGAAATCGCCGAACGCGGGGTTGCGGCTCACTGGAAATACAAACAAGACAGTTCCAATGACTATAACGACCAGACCCTCGACCGCTGGTTGCAAATGGTCCGCGACGTACTGAGCAACCCGGATGTGAATGCGCTGGACTTCCTGGACAACTTCCACAATAGCCTTTTGTCCTCTGAAATCTATGTGTTTACACCGAAAGGAGAATCCCGCTCTATCCCGGCAAATGCCACGGCCCTGGACTTCGCCTACTACATCCACTCACAAATTGGCCACCGCGCCATTGCTGCGAAGATCAACCACAAACTGGCCCCCCTGTCGCAACGGCTCCGCAACGGCGA
>JAEIGA010006148.1_pt1 | contig 18265 bp, 21 predicted proteins | sample 9270691 | NCBI WGS metagenome assembly JAEIGA01 (sample SAMN17057246, study PRJNA624740) | gut metagenome | biome: biome; isolation source: fecal sample | host: Bos grunniens | place: China: Xizang | collected 2019
CATTCTTATTAAGCTTCTTTCGATGGTATCTATCGTATTTGCCGCTTTGGTTGTTAAATACAGTATTTTCTAATTTTTTCAAAAAAGTGCTTGACAAAAGCATTTATATAATGTATAATCCATTTGTTGCAATCCAAAGACAGTAGGTGGCATTAGCCGTAAGTTTAACGCCTACCGAGGTTATGCGCTGAATGAACTGTATATTTTTATGTTTATTTATGCCTATCCTCGTTTGGATAGGCATTATTGTTTTCTCGGAGGTGAATTACTTTGCCAAATGCATCAGTTTTAGAGAAAAAGCAACAGCAGGTTGCAGCTTTATCCGAAAAGATTTCCGCAGCAGTTACCGGTGTTATCGTTGATTACAAAGGTATCAACGTTGCTGATGATACTGCTCTCCGTAAGGAGTTGCGTGAAAACGGAGTTGATTATTTCGTTGTTAAGAACACCATCCTCGGCCGTGCTATCGAAGGCACTTCGGTTGAAGATATGAAGTCTGTTCTTGAAGGAACAACTGCTATCGCCCTCTCAAATGAGGACTATACCGCAGCTGCAAGAATTCTCAGCAAGTTCGCTGAGGGTCACGATAATTTCAAAATCAAGTCCGGTTTCCTTGATGGAAAGGTTGTTGATGTTGCAACTATCGATTCTCTTGCTAAACTGCCTTCCAAGGAGATACTCCTTGCAACAGTTTGCAATGCCTTCCAGGCACCTATCGCAGCATTTGCACGTGCTGTTCAGGCTATCGTTGATAAAGATGGTTCTGAAGAATAATTATTAAATTTTAAAAAAACATATTATGGAGGAAAATAAAATGGCATCTGAAAAAATTACAGCTATGATTGAAGAGCTTAAAACTCTTACCGTTCTTGAGCTTTCTGAGCTCGTTAAAGCAGTAGAGGAGGAATTCGGCGTATCTGCAGCAGCTGCAGTAGCAGTAGCAGCTCCCGCAGCAGGCGGCGCAGCAGCAGCTGAGGAGAAGACTGAGTTTGACGTTATCCTTAAGGACGTTGGCGCAGAGAAGATTAAGGTTATTAAGGTTGTTCGTGAGATTACCGGTCTTGGTCTTGCTGAGGCTAAGGCTCTCGTTGACGGCGCTCCCAAGACCTTAAAAGAGGCAGCTTCTAAGGAAGACGCTGAGGACATTAAGGCTAAACTTGCAGAGGTTGGCGCAACTGTTGAGCTTCAGTAATTTAAAGCTTTTAACGGGGAGTAAAAAACTCCCCGTTTTTTTTATTTTTTTTAAATAAAAGGCTTGACTATGGGAGTTATTTGTGATATTATATTCCTTGTTCAAATGCAGGTGTAGTTCAATGGTAGAATTCCAGCCTTCCAAGCTGGTTACGTGGGTTCGATTCCCATCACCTGCTCCAATATAAAAGCATCAACCCTTAAGGTTGGTGCTTTTTGTTTAAAATATATTTGCTTTTTAAAAGGGCAAATAGACTGTATATTTAATAAATTTACATTCATAATTGGTTGTATTTTTAAGTATGGTGTAGTATAATATATCTTAGTTGCTATTCGTGGTTTGGAGGAATATCTTTTTGGAAAAATATAATTTATGGTGTATTAATGCCACTCAGGACAAGGATTTAATCGAGGAACTTAGAAATATCAAGGATGATGAAAATGCAATTAATGATGCTTTTTATCGTGATTTAGAGTTTGGAACCGGAGGTCTTAGAGGAGTTATTGGAGCAGGAACAAACCGTATGAATGTTTATACTGTTGCAAAGGCCTCTCAAGGTTTAGCTAATTATATACTAAATAATTATAAGTTGGAAGACAGAAAAATTGCAGTAAGCTATGATTCCAGAATCAAGTCGGACTTGTTTGCCAAAACTGCTTCTTCGGTTTTTGTTGCCAACGGAATTGAAGTTTTTATTTATAAAGAATTAATGCCAACACCTTGTCTTTCATTCGCTGTTAGAGAGTTGAAATGTGCTGCAGGTATAATGGTTACGGCATCTCATAACCCTGCAAAATATAACGGCTATAAGGTTTATGGCAATGATGGTTGTCAAATCACAACCGAAGCTGCAGAAGAGATTTATTCTGAAATTTCAAATGTTGATATTTTCAACGGTGTGAAATATGCGGATTTTGATAATGCTGTAAACTCCGGTGCGATAAAATACATTGATGATAGTGTTTACACTAACTTTATAGAAGAAGTTAAAAATCAATCGGTTTTATTTGGCGAGAAAATTGATAAAAACGTTTCAATTATTTATTCTCCCCTTAACGGCACAGGATTAAAGCCGGTTTTAAGGGCTTTAAAGGAGAGCGGTTTTACTAATGTTACGGTAGTAGAAGAGCAAAGAAATCCTGATGGCAATTTCCCAACCTGTTCATATCCTAATCCCGAGATTAAAGAGGCAATGAGTTTGGGAATTGAATATGCCAAAAGGTATAATGCTGATTTATTGCTTGCAACCGACCCCGATTGCGATAGAGTTGGTATTGCTGTTAAGGATGTTGGAGGAGAATTTGTTCTTTTAACCGGAAATGAAACCGGTATACTTTTGCTCGATTATATTTGCTCCAGAAGAATTGAGTATAACAGGATGCCAAATAATCCTGTGATGGTTAAAACAATAGTTACTATTGATATGGCCAAAAAAATTGCCGATAAATATGGTGTTAAAACGATTGATGTTTTAACAGGTTTTAAATTCATCGGTGAACAAATTGGTTTGCTCCAAGAAAACGGGGCGGAAGACTCATATATATTCGGATTTGAAGAAAGCTATGGATATTTAAGCGGTTCTTATGTTAGGGATAAGGATGCAGTAAATGCCTCGCTTCTTATATGCGAAATGTTTGCTTTTTATAAATCGAAAGGAATTTCGCTTTTGGATAAATTAAGTGAAATATATTCCGAATTTGGCTATTGCCTAAATACTCTTCATTCTCTTGAATTTGAGGGTGAAAGTGGATTTAATAAAATGCAAAAAATAATGCAAAGCTTTAAAGAGGGATTAGAGGCTATTGCAAATAGAAAAGTAATAGAAATTTTGGATTATAATAAAGGATTAAACGGTCTTCCGAAATCCAATGTTATTAAATTTATTTTGGAAGGTAATTCTTCGGTTGTTGTAAGACCTTCGGGCACAGAGCCTAAAATCAAACTATACTTTTCTATAAGTGCTAAAAACAAAGAAACTGCAATAAAAATCGAAAACGAATGCTATGAGTTTATGAAAGATTATATTTATGGTTAGAACAAAAAAACGGCGAGTAATCGCCGTTTTTTTATACTATATCAAATACCTCAACTATACCGCTTTTATGGTAAAGGGAAGGGGTTATTAAAAGGGAATAGCCTCTGCCGTTATCGGCGGTCCATTCAACAGGCTTATGCCTTGGAACTGCAGTAGCTCCCAGAAGCATCATCATTGCGCCGCCATGCATAATAACTGCTGAATTTGTTGTGTTGCTTTCAAGCATATCCATAACAATTTGATTAAGACCAATGCAAAGTCTTTTGATAAAATCGGAGTTATCTTCTCCTTCAGGGGCAGGGATTTTACCCGAAACCCAATCCAAAAAGTCAGGGTTGCCTTCAAGCTCGGCGGCAGTTTTTCCCTCAAATGTTCCAAAATCATATTCTTTAAGGTTTTCAACCTTTATGATTTCCTTATCGGGATAAAGAACTGCACCTGTTTGGCGGCATCTAAGTAAAGGGCTTGAATAAACCCTTTCAACCTCGGGATAATCCATATTATCCTTTAAAAGTCTTAGCTCATTTAGTCCCTCAGGGGAGAGAGGTAAGTCGGTTTTAGAACCGATATATTGACCTTTAAAGTTGGCATCTGTGGCGCCGTGTCTTATAAGGTGAATTTTTAAGGTTTTCATTATAAACACTCCAAAAGTTCGGTTATTATGGAATTTGAAACAAGCATTCCTTTATCGGTTAAAGATATATTATCCTTTGCCGACATAAGACCTGCTTTTTCAAATGCTTTGCATTTTGATATGAAATCACAAGATAATTCTTTGCCGAATTTATTTTTATATTCACTTGGCGATAAGCCTTTTTTAAGCCTTAAGGATAGCATTATATATTCTTCCTCGCCGCCGCCGCAACCATCTTTTATGGGTTCATTTCCATTTAGAAAATCTTTAAGCGAGCGGGGATAAAAATATCTTTTTCCATCAATAAAGGAATGAGCGGCAGGACCAATGCCTAAATACTCATCGCCTTGCCAATATTTAAGGTTATGGCGACTTATCATTTCTTTTTTGCAAAAATTTGAAATTTCATAATGCTCATAGCCTTTATTCTCAAGGTATTGGCAAACAAAGAGATATTGTTCGGCAATTGCATCGTCATCAGGAAGATTAAGTTTATCTTGCATTTTGAAAAATGCGGTGTTTTCCTCAATTTTTAGAATATATGCCGAGATATGCTCGGGGTTTAGTTTACATAAAACCTCTAAGCTTTTCTCAAGGCTTTCTAAATTGGAATTTGGAAGACCAAGCATTAAATCAAGGGAGATATTATTGAACCCTAATTTTCTGGCGGTTTGAACGGCATTAACTGTATCTGAAACAGTATGCCTCCTCCCAAGCACTTCAAGTTCTTCATCATTTCCGCTTTGCATACCGATAGAAAGGCGGTTAACCCCTGCTTCCTTTGCATACTGCAAAATGCTTTGGGTATCACCCTCGGGATTTATTTCAAGGGTTATTTCGCAATGATTTGAAACCTCAAAGGCAGTTTTTGCGGTATTAATAATAGACATGAGCCTCTGTTTCAACAAAGAGGGAGTGCCGCCGCCTAAATATATAGTATCAATGGGGCGGTTAAAAGAACCGCCCCATTTTTTTATTGCATCTAAAAGTTTGGATGAATATTCATCCAAAAGTTCCTCGGTTACAAAAGAGGAATAAAAATCGCAATATCTACACTTTTTTTCGCAAAAGGGAATATGTAAATAAAGTCCTGCTTTATTAGTCAATTATCTCACCAATACAGCTACCGGGAACGCAAGCAGCGTTTGCCTCATCGGTATCGATATGCATAGCAAGAGCATAGCTATCGCTAACACGAGCTACAACATCGCCGAAAACTAAAGCTCTGTCAGCGGTGGGGATTTTAACCGATACGATTTGCTTATCGGTGATGCCATATTTCTCAGCATCGGCAACGGTCATATGGATATGACGCTTAGCAGCGATAACACCCTCAGAAATCTCAACCTCTCCCTTGGGACCTACGAGCTTGCAGGCGCCGGTGCCCTTAATATCGCCCGACTCTCTAATAGGAGCCACAACGCCGATAGAACGAGCATCGGTTAAAGAAAGCTCAACCTGAGTATCAGGACGAACAGGGCCTAAGATAGAAGCCTTTAAGGAAGCCTTGGGGCCAACGATTGTGAGCTTTTCCTCACAAGCAAATTGACCGGGCTGAGAAAGGTCTTTTTTATTGGTAAGCTCATAGCCCTCTCCGAAAAGGATTTCGAGGTCCTTTTTAGAAACGTGAACATGGCGGGCTGAAATTTCAACTAAAACTTCTTTTTTCATTTTAATTTCTCCTTAAATTTTAAATTATTATATTTATTTTAACATAATTTTATATTATTTCAAGAGCAAAAGTCTATTTTTTTGCTTTAACATTTGAAAGGGGATTGGAATCAACTGCTTGCTTGATTTGTTTATCAGAAACATGGGTGTAAATTTGGGTTGTGCCAAGATTAGCGTGGCCTAAAATATCCTTTAAAACCCTTATATCAACATCTCCGTGCTGATACATAAGTGTTGCGGCGGTGTGGCGCAGTTTGTGGGTTGAATATCCCATATCGCCGAGCCCCGATTTTGCAAGATAGGTTTTAACGATATGCTGAACTGTTTTAGGACTGATTCGCCTGTGATTTCGGCTGATAAAAAGGGCGTTTCTTTCGGTAATTGGGATACCATCATTTGGTCTAACGGCAAGATATTCCTCGATAGCGGTTTTGCAGGCGGTATTTAGATACACCATTCTTTCTTTATTACCTTTACCTGTAACAGTTATAGTGCCGTCAGACGAAATATCCTGAAGATTTAAAGAGCAAAGCTCAGCAAGTCGCAAACCGCAGTTTAAAAAGAGGGTTAAAATGCAGTAATCTCTTTGTTTATTAGGGCCATCAACCGAGTTTAAAAGCTCTAAGGAATCCTCAAGGGTTAAATGCTTTGGAAGACTTTGCTTAACCTTTGGAGATTCGAGCATTAAAGCTGGGTTGTTTTCAATTTGATGTGTTTGAGAGGAAAGATACTTAAAGAAAATTCTAAGGGTTGAGGTTTTTCTTGCTCTTGTTGCAGTGTTATTGCCACGCTCATTTTTGCAAAAAACAAGAAAGGAATAAAGGTCGGAAATAGTGACACTTTTAATAAGCTCAATATCAACCGAGGAAATATCAATTTCCTCAAATTCCTTAGTTTTATCGGTTTTTCCTCTAATTAGCAAAAGATAGCGGAAAAAGGTTTGCAAATCAATAAAATACCCCTCAACCGAGCGGGAGGATTTGCCTTTAATGGTTTCATTGTAAGTAAGAAAATCCCTAATAATAGGTGGACAGCTTTGCAACACTTCAAGTTTCATAATTGCAACTCCAAAACATATATTGTATAATTATTTTAGCATATATCTTCTAAATTTTCAATCTTAAAGAAATCTTAATAATTTAGGATATTTTTTCTTAAAATTATTTTTTATATAATAATATCAAAGGCAGGAGTTAAGGATGTATAAAATACTTATTTGCGATGATGAGAGGGATATAGTTTCAGCCCTTAAAATTTATTTAGAGGCAGAGGGCTATGAAACGATATCTGCTTATAACGGAGAAGAAGCCCTTGAAATTATAGAAAAAAACGAAATTCATCTTTTGCTTATGGATATTATGATGCCTGTTCTTGATGGTATTTCGGCAATAGCAAGGTTAAGGGAAAGTTCTAACATCCCCGTTATCCTTTTAACCGCAAAAGGCGAGGATACCGATAAAATCTTAGGTCTTAATGTTGGTGCAGATGATTATATAACTAAGCCTTTTAATCCCGTTGAGGTTATAGCCAGGGTTCGCTCTCAGCTTAGAAGATATATGCAGTTGGGAGGAAATATAACAACTCGAAATGACTATGTTATCGGAAATATTGAGCTTAATGACAGCGAGAAAAAGGTTTTGGTTGATGGGGAAGAGGTCAACTTAACCCCAACCGAGTTTGAAATATTAAAGCTTCTAATGCAAAATGCGGGAGCGGTTTTATCTCCGAAAGAAATTTATAGAAAAGTATGGAATGATGAGGCATTTGGAGCCGAGAGCACCGTTGCAGTTCATATAAGGCACCTTAGAGAAAAAATAGAAATCAATCCTGCTGAGCCGAGATACTTAAAGGTTGTTTGGGCACACGGCTATAAAATGGAAAAGGGAGTTTGAAAATGGCAAAACTTAGGGAAAATCTTATCGCTAAAATAGTTGCGGTTATATTAGCCTATATAACCGTTTTGAGCTTTGTTTTTTCGGCAGTTTTTACGGGTGTTATGGGATATTATAAGTTTTATTTCAGCAACGAGCCAACGGTTGAAAAAGAGATACTAACTGATATGGCAAAAAGCGAAATATATTATATAGATTCTCTTATGCATAGGGGAACTGACCTTAACGGATATTATGCGGATAAGAATGTTTATTTTGTTGTTACAAACACTATAACAGGCGATGTAATTGCATCTAATTATAGCGGGGAAGAGTATATCGTTTCAGCAAGTGAAGAAATGTTATTTTCTCAGTGGTTTAGTTATGAAGCTGATGTTGAGTTTAATGAAAAATCAGATAAAATAACCTATTTTGATGATGGTTTTGAGATAAGAACCAGCTACAATATTGAACTTTATGTTGCTAAGAAAATGACCAAAAACGATTTGTTTTCGGTTGTTTCAAAAATTGTTAAGATAGGATATAATCTTCGCTATTCTATGGTTGCAATAATGCTTATATCTCTTATTTTAGCGATAGCGGTGCATTGCTTCCTATTTTGTTCGGCAGGGCATAAGGATGGTGAAATAAAGCTTAACGCTATCGATAAGCTGCCTTTTGATGTTTATACGGCATTTATAATTGCGGCGGCAGTTTGCAGTGTTATAGGTGTTGATGCGGCTTATAATTTAGCTTCAAGAGTTTTATTTATATTTGTTATAGGAACAATAGATTATTTCCTGGGTCTTGGTTATACAATGAGCTTTGCAACCCGAATGAAAATTGGCGGACTCCTTAAAAACACCATTATTTTGCGCCTTTTGAAAATATTTTGGAAAGCTACTAAAAAAGGTTTCAAAATGTTTAAATACCTTATTTCTTGTTTGCCAACAATCAAGAAAACCATTATAGGTCTTATTGTTCTTTTAACTTTGGAGTTCTTTGCAGTTGTTTTTGTTCTTAACACCTATTGGGCTCATGACTGGGGCTTTTTGCTTTTTGGCTTGATAGCAGTTAATATTTTGGCGGTTTTAGCCGTTTTATATCTTGCATTCACTCTTCAAAAAATTAAGGTTGGAGGCGAGAAAATCGCTTCGGGAGATTTAGAATATAAAATAGACACCACAAATATGTTCGGGGATTTTAAGGATTTTAGCCAAAGCCTTAATAATATCAATCAGGGACTTCAAACTGCTATTGAGGAAAAAATGAAGAGTGAGCGTTTTAAAACTGAGCTTATAACCAATGTTTCTCACGATATTAAAACTCCTATAACCTCAATTATTAATTATGTTGATTTGCTCAAAAAAGAAGATATAGAAAGTGAAAATGCTAAGGAATATATAGAGGTGCTTGATAGACAGTCGGGCAAGCTTAAAAAATTGGTTGAGGATTTGGTTGAGGCATCAAAGGCTTCAACAGGAAATCTTTCGGTTAATTTAGAGGTTTTGGATGTTTCGGTATTGCTTTCTCAAACACTAGGAGAGTTTGAGGATAAACTCAAAAGCGAGAAGCTAATCCCTGTTTTAAGAGCTGAAAAGGAAAATGTTAAAATATTAGCCGATGGTAAACATTTATGGCGGGTTTTCGAAAATCTTATGAGCAATATTTGCAAATATGCCCAAAATGGAACAAGGGTTTATCTTGATATAGCCTCTAAAAACGGCAAGGCGGTTATAACCTTTAGAAATATTTCTAAGTATCAATTAGATGTTGATGCCGAGCTTTGCGAGCGTTTTGTTAGGGGTGATAGTTCCCGCAACACTGAGGGTAGCGGTTTGGGACTTTCTATTGCCAAAAGCTTGGTTGAGCTTCAAAACGGAAAACTCGAAATATTTGTTGATGGAGATTTGTTTAAGGTTAGGATAGAATTTAAGGAGATTTAAAGTGATAGAAGAAGCAAGGGCAGAGTATTATAAAAGAAGAAAAAAGCGAAGAAGAAAAATTGTTGCCAGAAGAATAATTTTAGCGGTTTTAATTATTTCGCTTACCACTTTGCTTATAACAACGGTTGTTTCGTTATTTGGATATTTGGGTGGCGGTCAGCGGGATAATGGTTTTGTGCCTTGGCCTTATGGCTTAAATCTTTCTAAAAATGTTAAGATTGCAAAAGAAACCGAAATGCCCGAATGGATAGATATAGAGCTTATTCATAAGCACTCAACTGCAAGGACAGGCAGATACCTTTCGGATATTAAAAATATTGTTATTCACTATGTTGGAAATCCCGAGACCTCAGCTATTAACAACCGAAACTATTTCGATAAGGTAACAACAGGGGTTAGTTCTCATTTCGTTGTGGGGTTAGAGGGAGAGATAGTTCAGTGTGTGCCTCTTTATGAGCGTTCTGCCGCAAGCAATAGCAAAAATAAGGATAGCATTTCGATAGAGGTTTGCCATCCCGATAGTTCGGGAAAATTCAATGATGAAACATATAACTCTCTTATAAAGCTTGTTTCTTTCCTTTGCGATAAATTTTCTCTTGACGAAAATGATATTATAAGGCATTATGATATTACAGGTAAGATATGTCCTAAATACTATGTTGAAAATGAGGATGCCTGGGAAACTTTTAAAAGGGATGTTAAAGAAAGCTTAGATGAGGATTGAGAAGGAAAATTTAACCCAAAAGCAAATAAAAATCATTAGTGTAACTGCCTTTTTGTTGGTGGGTGTGTTTTTTGCCCTTGTAACCGTTTTTATAGGCGGACCAATGATGAAGTTTTTCTCCGAGCCCGAAAAGTTTAGGCTTTGGGTTGAGGATAAGGGATTTTTCGGAAAAATTGCCTTTGTTTTGATGACCGCTTTTCAGGTTGTTATTGCTTTTATACCCGGTGAGCCTTTGGAAATCGGGGCAGGGTATGCTTTTGGAGCCATTGAGGGAACTATTCTTTGCGTTATTGGAATAACACTCGGTAGTTTAGCAGTTTTTTTGCTTGTTAAAAAATTTGGTATTCGTTTGGTTGAGGTGTTTTTCAGCCGAGAAAAGATAAAATCTCTAAGATTTTTAAGAAATAAGAAAAGCCGAAATTTTTTGGTTTTTATCGTATTTTTCCTGCCGGGCACACCGAAGGACTTAATAACCTATTTTGTGCCGCTTATTGATATTAAATTTTCGTTATTTTTTATATTGGCTTCAATAGCCCGTTTGCCAAGCATCATAACCTCAACCTTAGGCGGCGGAGCGCTCGGAACTGCCGATTATATAAGGGCGGTATGGGTTTTCGCTGTAACAGCTGCAATAAGCGGTATCGGTTGGTTAATTTATAATTTCATAAGTAAAAAAAGAAAGTCGGGTTGATTCCGACTTTCCTTTTTATGATTTAATTTTATCGAGTGCTCCCTTTTCAAGGCGGGATACCTGAGCTTGCGAAATTCCAATCTCCTTTGATACTTCCATTTGGGTTTTGCCTTGCATAAATCTAAGGGTTAAAATATGCTTTTCTCTATCGTTTAAGTTCTTTATTGATTCCTTAAGCGCTATTTCGCTCAGCCAATTAATATCATCATTATTATCGCCTATTTGGTCGAGAACGAAAATAGTATCTCCGCCATCCGAATATACAGGGTCATAGAGGGACATAGGACTAACAATGCTCTCTAGCGCTATAACCACCTCACTAGTTTCAAGTCCCAACTCCTTGGCAATTTCGCTAACGGTTGGCTCTTCTTGTCGTTCTTTCATAATTCGTTCTTTAACCTGCATAGCTTTATAAGCTGTATCCTTAATAGAACGGCTAACCCTTATTGAATTGTTATCTCTGAGATATCTTCTGATTTCACCTATAATCATAGGAACTGCATAGGTTGAAAAGCGAACATTTTGAGTAACATCAAAATTATCAATAGATTTTATAAGACCAATGCATCCAACCTGAAATAAATCATCGAGGTTTTCGCCTCGGCTGGTAAAACGCTGAATAACGCTTAGCACTAAACGAAGGTTGCCGTTTATGAGCTCTTCTCGGGCATTATTATTGCCCTCTTTAACCTTTTTGAGAAGCTTTTCCTTTTCGCTTTCCTTTAAAAGCGGTAATTTGGAGGTGTCAACTCCGCAAATAAAGACCTTGTTGTTATACATATTTTTCCCTCCTGTTTTTCATTAGAATTATTACCTTTAAACCCTTCTAATAAACTAATAAAATTTTTTTCCCATCGACAAAATTCACTTGAATTTTCGAAAAAAATATGCATAAGAAAAGACCGCCGAAGCGGTCTTTAATTTAATCCAAAGCTAACGCTAAGCGCCCTATCAACCATAACCATTGAGTTGTTATCAAGGCATCCCATTTTCTCCTTTAGCCTTTGCTTATCAATGGTTCTAACCTGTTCGAGCAAAACTATGGAATCCTTTGCAAGCCCCGAGCCATTGGCTTCAACCGAAATATGAGTTGGAAGCTTTGTTTTATCCTTTTGGCTGGTAATAGCGGCGGCGATAACGGTTGGGCTATATTTATTTCCAACATCGTTTTGAATTATAAGAACAGGCCTTATTCCGCCCTGCTCCGAGCCTATAACGGGGCTTAAATCGGCATAATATATTTCTCCACGTTTTATATTCATTATTGTTTCACACTCTCACACAATCATTTGATTATATTCTTGCCGTATTTAGCTCAAATTAATCAAACAGTTTTTTCTTTATCATTATATGTGTGAAAAAGACAAGGGGTGAAAAAGCAAAAAGGAACTGCAAAAGCAGTTCCTTTTCACTTTAAGGGGTTTGAGGAGAAAATTTCTCTTTTGAGAAATTGCACCTAAAGGATGCGGCTTCCTTTAAGGTGTAACATTATAATATAATGAAAATTTTTCGAGAATTTATATTTTTTATGAACTATTTTTTAATTTTAAAAACAGTATAGAGTTTTAAATTCAGTCAATAATAAAAACAGGACAAGAAAGGAATGATATTTTTGAAATACAGCGAAAATTATTCAAAAAGAAAATTTAAGGGCAGCAAATTTTATATTGTTGTTGCTTGCTGCTTGGCAATATTAGGCACTGCTTCTTGGTTTGCAGTTTCGAATTTTAATGATAATTCTGTTGAGAGTGTTCCTGAGGAAACACCTTCAAAAATAGAATATCAGGACGAAACTCCATCATATACTGAAAGTGAGGAAGAACCTCAGCAACAAACTGCCGAAAAGGTTGAAAGCGAGCCTTATGTTCAAAGTGAAGTGCAAATAGAAAAGCCATTAACCTTTACGATGCCTGTTGAGGGAGAGATTATAAAGGATTTCAGCAGAACAAATCTTCAGTTTTCAAAAACCTATTCGGATATGCGTCTTCATACAGGTATTGATATTGCCTGCAAAGAGTCAACGGCGGTATCATCAGTTTCGGATGGAAAGGTTGCGGCTATTGATGAAACAGCCGATTTTGGCACAACTGTTACTATTGACCACTCAGGAAATATAAGGGTTAAATATTCCGCCTTAAAGGATGTTAAGGTTAAAGCGGGGGATAAGGTTAGTGTTGGAGATATTATAGGATTATCCGGAACAGTGCCATCGGAGTGCGATGATAAACCCCATATTCACATTGAGGTTTTAAAAGAGGGAATAGCAGTTTCTTTAATTGAGTTGATTAAATGACCCGCCCCCGAAAATTAAATCGTTTAGGGGCACTAAAAAAGACCTATGCTACAATGCATAGGTCTTTTTCTTGAATATTGGTATATTAGTATACAAATTTTCAAAAAAAACTTGACTTTTATGCAAATATGCGATACTATAAAGCATATAGTTGTCTATTAATACCGATTTGGAGACTCGATGAGAATAAGTTTTGTCGAAAATTACAAAAATTTGTCAGATGACCAGGTGATAGAACTTTATAACAATGGTAACCACGATATGCTTCAGGTTATTATTGAGCGTTATTATCCAGTTATCTTTTATTATGCAAAAAAATATTGTCCCGAAAAGTGTTATGAGGATGCTATTTCATCAGCAACCCTGGCTTTATATTCCGCTCTTAAAGATTTTGATTCTTCAAAGGCTTCCTTTAAAACCTTTGCCTCTCTTTGTATAAAAAGGGGAGTGTTGGGTGTTCTTAAGAGCCATAATAGCCAAAAAAACATTCCGGACGAGCTTCTATCTTCCATCGATGATTTGGATATTATTGATTCAAATAGCCCCGAAAAGATTTTCTTCGACCGTGAGGATTACAAAGCCCTTGCCGATACCATTAAATTAGAACTTTCAGCTCTTGAATATGATGTGCTTCAGCACTATCTTGCAGGAGAAAAGTATTCAGATATAGCAAAGAAACTTGAAATTTCCGAAAAATCGGTTGAAAATGCACTTTCGCGTATAAGAAAGAAATTAAAGCGATAAATATCGGCTCGGCCGTTTATTTATATAGCCCGAGGGGCAAAAATTAAAAACAACCAAGAGAGGTAAAAGAGATGTTTGAAGACAAGACCTTAGTTTGCAAAGAATGCGGAGAAGAATTCGTATTTACTGCAAGAGAGCAGGAATTCTATGAATCCAAAGGCTTTGTAAATGAACCGCAGCGCTGTAAACCTTGCCGTGATAAGCGCAAGAATGCGGGAAGAGCTCCAAGGGAGATGCATGAGGCAGTATGCGCTGCTTGCGGCGGTGTTGCAACCGTTCCGTTTGTTCCACGTGATGACCGTCCGGTATACTGCAGTGAGTGCTTTGCCAAGATGAAGGAGCAGGAAAACGCAGAAGAAGCTGCTGAATAACCCCTGAAACTTAGACCGCCTTTTTAAAAGGCGGTTCTTTTTTTAAAAAATATATTGCAATTATTCATAATTTTGTAATATTATTATAGTAATATCATCTTAGGAAAGAGGGGATAAGTATGCAACATAAAATTCTCATTGTTGATGATGATGTTAATATATGCGAGCTTTTGCGCCTTTATTTAGAAAAGGATGGATTTGAAGCCTTAGTTGCTAATGATGGCAAAACGGCGGTTGACTATGCTTTAAAATATTCACCCGACCTTGTTTTGCTTGATATAATGCTTCCTCTTCTTGATGGCTGGCAGGTTTGCAGGCAGATAAGGAAATCAAGCGAAGTTCCGATTATTATGCTAACTGCAAAGGGTGAAACCTTTGATAAGATTTTAGGGCTTGAGCTTGGTGCGGATGATTATGTTACCAAACCCTTTGATACTAAAGAGGTAATAGCAAGAATTAAAGCTGTGCTCAGAAGAAGTAATGATAACGATAAACAAAACCAGGTTGAAGAGGTGCGTTACGATAAGCTTCGCATAAATCTCACTAATTACGAATTGGTTGTTGATTCCAAGCGTATAGATACTCCGCCAAAGGAGTTGGAGTTAATCTATCATCTCGCAAGCAATCCAAACAGAGTTTATACCAGAGACCAGCTTCTTGATGAGGTTTGGGGCTTTGATTATTACGGCGATTCAAGAACGGTTGATGTTCACGTTAAGCGCCTTAGGGAAAAACTTGAAAATGTTTCGGATGAATGGTCGCTTAAAACTGTTTGGGGAGTTGGCTATAAGTTTGAAATTAAAACTATTTAAGAAATATTTTTTCACCAATGCTTTGATAATTGTTTTCAGCCTTGCCTTTCTTATGATGATTCTTTCTTTTGTTCTTAACGGATATATTTCCAAGCAAAAGCAGGCAACGCTTGAAACGGCCAAAGAAGAGGTTATGGAATATATAGATACTTCTGAAAATAAGGAAAATTTGAATGAAATTTTAAACCTTGTTTCAAGTGTTGGTGAGGCTGAGGTTTTTATTGCTGATGATTCGAGTAAGGTTATAGCTTGCGGTTGCGAGGATTGGCAGGAAAACAAAAGTTGTCTTCATTCATCGGCTATAATATCTAAAAACGATACTGATATACATTTGAGCACCCTTGGTATTTATGAAAGACCTCATTATATAACTGTTGAAAGTATTTATGATGAAGGAATTGTTGTTGGAACTCTTTATGTAACTGCACCCGTATCAAAGGTTGGAAGTTTGTTAACGGCAGTAACCCGTATTTTTATGTTTTCGGCGATAATTCCCTTGCTTGCAATGTTTTTTGCGATATATGCTATGACATATAGGTTAACAAAACCGCTTAAACTTATGTCTAACGCTTCAAGGGCTATGGCTAAGGGGGATTTTTCTAAAAGAATACCGGTTACAAGCGATGATGAAATCGGCGAATTGGCAACTTCCTTTAATATGATGACCAATTCTTTAGCTCAGCTTGAGGGAATGAGAAAAAGCTTTGTTGCTAATGTTTCGCATGAGCTTAAAACCCCGATGACAACGATAGGCGGATTTATTGACGGTATTTTAGACGGAACTATCGAGCCTGAAAAACAGGATTATTATCTTGGTATTGTATCAGATGAGGTTAAAAGGCTTTCAAGACTTGTTGAAGCAATGCTTAGTATGGCAAAGCTCGAGTCGGGTGAATTTAATCTTAAACCTGAGGTTTTTGATTTAAGAGAGCTGTTGATTTCGGTTGTTATTAGTCAGGAACAAAGGATAGAGGGTAAAAAGCTTGAAATTAAAGGTCTTGATGAAACCGAGAGTATATCGGTTAAAGCTGATAGAGATTTGATATATCAAGCGGTATATAATCTTGTTGATAATGCCATTAAATTTAGTGATGATGGCGGTGAAATTAGTTTTATGTTAAAAAGAGAAAACAATAAAACCGTTTTCACTCTAAGTAATACAGGAAGCGGTATACCTGAAAAGGATTTACCATTTATATTTGAAAGATTTTATAAGGTTGATAAATCTCGGGCTGCTTCAAAAAACAGCACGGGAATAGGTCTTTATATAGTTAAAACTGTTATAGCTGCCCATTTGGGCTCTGTTTCGGTTTCGAGCAAGGAAAATGAATTTACAATCTTTAAGATTGTTTTGCCTTAGAAGGAGAAAGAAAAATGGATGAATTTTTAAATAATAATTTGCCCGAAGAAGAGGATGAGCAAGAGGTTTCGCCAAATGCTGAGGAAAAAGACTTTGAGCCAATTTATAATCCTGTTAACTATACCGAGGTTAAACCGATTGAGGATTATAAGCCTATGAGCCGAGGCCTTAAGCTTTTTGCTCTGATTTTGGCGGCCGTTATCCTTTTAACAGGAACCTGCCTTACAGGTTATTTGCTGGGTAGAAACAGCGTTAAAATCTCTCACCCTAAGGTTGAGGTTAATCTTGCTGCAAAACCTAGTGATACCGATGAAATGACCGAGGCCGAGGTTTATGAAGAGGTTAATAAATCTATTGTTGGTATTGTTGCTTATAATACTTCAAGAAAGGCTAGTCAAGCCAGTGGAATAGTTTTTTCTAAGGAAGGTTATATCGTTACTAATGACCATATCTACTCTGATATTGCAGCAGCTAAGTTCAAAATTTATACCTATGATGGCAAGGAATACGATGCCGAATATGTTGCAGGCGATACAGTTAGCGACCTTGCGGTTTTGAAGGTTAAGGGAGCAAGTCTTACCCCTGCAAAGTTCGGAAATTCGGATGATTTGTTCTATGGTGAGCATGTTGTTGCAATAGGCCGACCAAATGATGCCACCGATGCCTCAAGTATTACAAGGGGCATTGTTTCGGCGGTTAACAGAAGAGTTCAAACAACCTCAAATTATTCTTCTCGCCTCATTCAAACCGATAGCGCAATAAATCCGGGAAGCTCGGGAGGCGCACTTGTTAATATGTTCGGTCAGGTAATTGGTGTTACATCTTCAAAGCTTGCAAGTGTTGAATATGATGCAGTTGGCTATGCAATTCCAACAACAACTATGAAAAGAATTGTTGATGAGCTTATAAGTAACGGCAAGGTTGTATCGAGAGCAAAGCTTGGTATTACCTATGCGACTATTGATTCTATAACTGCTGAAATGAATGGCTATGATTATAAGGGCATCTTAATTGATTCGGTATCCGAGGATAGCGGTCTTTACGGCAAGGCTGAAAAGGGCGATATTATAACCCATATAAACGGTATTGAGATAACAAATGATAATATAGTTCTCGATATCATCGAAAACAGCAGAGCAGGGGATAAAATAACTGTTACTATTGCAACTAACAGCGGAACTGTTAAAACTGTTGAAGCGAAGCTTAGCGCAAATATCGGCGAATCAAGTTATAAAGCTATTGAAGAAAAGCCCGAAATAAATAAAGATGGAGCTTTCAACTTCCCTGAGGGAGAATAAATTTAAAGGCTAAAATCCTAATGGATTTTAGCCTTTTCTTTTTTGGGAGCTGTTGTGTATGATAGTTATAAATTTGATATTTTCATAAGGAATCGCAAGGCTCTTGCACTCAAAGGGAGGCTTTAGAACAACGAATGAGCTACCAATATCCATTATATAACCGGTTTTGCAATCTGATTTTTCGCAACAAAGTGTAACCCTTGCCAATTTTCCTTTATGCTTTTCAAGATATTCTTTTAAATTATAGGTTTTGTTTTCACTTTTTAAAAAGCCTTCATATTGTTTTAAATCGTTTTCGCAGTTAATATGCTTTAAGGTGTATTCCATATAACATTCTCCTTTAACACATTATATGCAAAAAAATAAAATCGGGATAAACCCGATTTTATTTTAATCTTTCTATTAAATGGCAAAGAGCGGTTTCAAATTTAACGCCATACCAATGACTATCATCGCCAACTGTGTTTTCAATGCACTTAAGGGTGTAATCGGCGGCGATTTTGGCCGAATCGAAAAGGCTTTTGTCATTCATAAGAGCTCCAACAAATGCCGAGGCATAAACATCGCCTGTTCCGTGAGAGCTTCTCTCGTTTCGGTTATGCTCATAATAACTTAAAGTATCG
>JAEIGA010006149.1_pt1 | contig 18264 bp, 12 predicted proteins | sample 9270691 | NCBI WGS metagenome assembly JAEIGA01 (sample SAMN17057246, study PRJNA624740) | gut metagenome | biome: biome; isolation source: fecal sample | host: Bos grunniens | place: China: Xizang | collected 2019
CGCCCCAAAGTGTAGAGTAAGCCTTGCACAAACACCCCTTTTCGGCTCTCGATATGCTTGCCAATGTAGCCGATGGCTGCGATATTGGTAGCCAATGGACAGGGCGAAAGTGCTGTAAGCAAACCGAGCAAGAATGCCGTTACAACAGGCGTAGAGGAACTATCCAACAATGATTGTAACCACTCCATAGCGTTAGTTAGTTAACATCTCAGAAATTTGTTTGGACAATTCTGCCTTGAACTTATCGGGAGCGGTGCGGGCATTGCCAAAAGCAAAATCCGTCAGATTTATTGCACTCTCCTTTCCGCTTTTGTCGTAATCAACGAGAATAAGCGATGACCAACTAACCTCGTACCTCTCAGCAAGAGCCTCCTCCTTGGTAATATCCACTGAGCGAAATACCAACTTGCCACTTTTCAACGGCTCGGCATAAGCCGTCTCTACCAACTCCTTGGAGTTTCTCTCAATCGCCATACAAGTCGCACAACGTTGTGCTCCGTGGAAGTACAGCACCTCCACCGCATCTTTCTTCTCCTGCTGATTTTCAGCCACATTCTTGGTCTTGCCACCCGAGCAAGTCACCATACCCATACATAGGGTAAGAATCACTAATACTTTTCTCATAGCTTTGAATTTTATATTATTCGTAATTCGTAATTCGTAAAACAACGAATGTTGTTTTCAAAAAAAGAGGCTGTTATTTACAGCAACTCTCTTTCTTCTTGCAGGGGCAATCATCAAAGAACTCAACGAATAGGCTCTTTGCGAGTCGCCAATTCCCTTGGTTAATACAATACTTAACCTTTGGTGTTTCGACTTCGCCCTGTATTAAGCCCGCCTCTTTTAACTCTTTGAGGTGCTGCGAAACGGTTGCCTTAGCAATTGGTAACTCCTCGTGAATATCTCCGAAATAGCATGTCGTCTGTTTGGCAAGAAATTGCAATATCGCAATGCGTGCAGGGTGTCCCATAGCCTTTGCGAAGCGTGCAACTTGCTCTTGCTTAACGGTATAATCTTTATTTGTCATACATTTTTCTTGTTTGTTGTTCGCAAAATTACAAACAAAGATTTAATTAGCAAAATAATTAAGGCTAATTTTTCATCTTCATATTAAATTTGTACCTTTGCAGCATCAAGAGTTATCACATTGTGGCAAAGCAATGAAGAACTCAGAAATACGAACGGTTGCTATCTCGTTACCCAATTTTCAAGCAATCCGAATAACCGTTTAATTCTAAGATAATTGCAAATTCTGCGATTTTTTTCTAAAAAAAAGAGGGAAAAAGTTTTTTTTACGGAAAATTGTTGTACCTTTGCATCGCAATTAGGCATTGGGCTATGGTGTAATGGTAACACTACAGATTCTGGTCCTGTCATTCAAGGTTCGAGTCCTTGTAGCCCAACAGAGAGTTCCGCATATGCGGAACTCTTTTTTTAAAACAAGCAGGAGAGTGAAGCGCGGTTCACTCTCCTGCTTATGCTTTGATTCTGTCTTACTTAATGATTTTGGCAATGTTCTCTACTATTGCGCTTTTCTCCATTCCGCCGATAACCTTTATCGGTTCTCCATTTACAGGGATGAACAGAAGGGTAGGGATTGCTTCAATCTGATATGCCTTTGCAATCTCGTTGCAGTTGTCGATATTTACCTTGTATATATAAAGCTTGCCTGCATACTCATTTGATATTTCGTCAAGTGTCGGGGCTATCTTCTTGCAAGGACCACACCAGTCTGCATAGAAATCCACAATGGCAGGTTTGTCGCCAAGGTATTTCCATACAGGATTCTTGTAATCGGCAATTTTGCTTAAGAAAACATCGTTGTCTGCCTGAATGCAGTTTGTGGTTTTGTCTTGTTTTGTCTCTCCATTGTTTGTGCAGCTGTCGCAATTGCCGGTATTGCTCTCGCAATCGCCGGTGCAATCTTCATGGTTTCCATCGCACTCTGAATGCTGGTGTGTACATTCGGTATGGTTCCCGTCACATTCTGCATGCTGGTGTGTACATTCTGCATGGTTGCCGTCGCATTCGTGGCTCTTTTGCTTGTTACCGCCACAGGATACCATAACCGTGGCGCAAAGTAATGTAAAGAAAATCTTTTTCATGTCCGTTAGTCTTTTAAGTTATCTCTATCTGCAAATATATCTGTTTTGTATTTATAATGCAATATGTAGTCCGTAAAATCCTCCTTATCTTATCTTTTGTTAAAGAATTTTGAATATGGTGGTTTATATGTTAACTTTGCAACACAAACAATTACAAGTCATGAAAAGATTCTTTTTGATATTTATAGTATTCTTCATCTCTGTATTTGCAATGCAGGCACAGCGTGTACGTTTTGAATTGTCGATAGAGCCTGCAGCCGAGGATCTGAAAGTTTATGTTTTTCCTTTGAATGTAGACGGTACAGAGAGAGAAATGCAGTTGCGCGAAAAAGAGGGTCGGTTTGTGGGTAGTGTTCCGGTTTCGGAAAAAGGACTTTACAGTATTGTGGCTGTGTGCGATAGCAGACAGCTGATGTCTACCGTTCACGTTGTTCCTGATGAGGAAAACAAGGCGCAGTTGGTCCTTTATGTTCGGAATTACTCGCTTGTGCTTGAGAATACCTCCGAGAATGTTGCACTTTCGTCCTTGAATGCGAAAATGAATGCTCTTGACCGTGCCCTGTGGACACTGCCCGGTATCTGTGGTGATAGTCTCAGGCTCCTTGTCGAAGGGTATGGGAAGGCTGCCGAAGCCCAGTTGGATGGTATTGTCCTTGCAGAGCCTGTTGTGAATTATATTAAGGTGTGGGCTTTTACGCGTGCCTATAATGCGTATTCGTCAATTCCGCGCGCACAGAATATCGAGCCTTCGGCAATAGGTTTTGATGCATCCGAAGTGTTGCCGGATATGGTAAGTGCCCTCGACAATGAATATGCACCGTTGTTCCCAGTTGCTTGTCAGATGATTGCAAGTACAATCCCTGCCGAAAGCGGACTGCTTGAGCGTCTGGAGTTCTTGAATTCCAAATACCGTAATGAGGTTGTCCGTGCGAATGTTGCATCTATGCTGCTTGCGGTTTTCTTGTCGGAACATGATTATGCCGCCGATTTTGAGGGTGGTATGCAGCAGTTGAAACAGGCTGTTGAGAAGTATGGTCTCCCTGAAAGATATGTGGAGGAGTATGTGAAACGCAAGGCTACTATTGTAGGTTCGCCATTCCCAGCCGGTGTGATACTTGAGGATGCCGAAGGCAATGTGGTTGATTTCTCATCTTTTAAAGGAAAATATGTTTACATAGACCTTTGGGCAAGTTGGTGTGGTCCTTGCTGCAAGGAGGTTCCGCATTTGCAGGCGCTGGAAAAGGAACTGCAGGAAGAGAATGTGGTATTCCTTTCTATTTCTACCGACACGGACAAGGTGGCATGGAAAAAGAAAATGACTGAATTGAACATGCATGGCAACCAGCTGCACGATAGGGACAACACCCTCTGCAATGCTCTGAACGTTAAAGGAATCCCTTTCTTTCTTATATATGACAAAGAGGGCAAGCTACATACATACAAGGCAATGCGTCCGAGTAAGGGCGACCTGCTCAAAGGTTTCCTTGAAAACCTTGAGTAAAAAAGATTGTTCTATGTCTGTTAAATCTGTTAAATTGCCGGTTAGTTGATGAATTAATTGGCAATTTCCTTTATTTATTGCGACGATAGTCGTATTTTTGCGCCCTAAATTTTGAAGTGGGTATCAATTTATTATAAACAAAAATCCGATTTTATGAAGAAAAACTACTTTATGTTGGTTTGCCTTGTGCTTCTTTCGGCTTTCTCGGTCAATGCACAGGTGAATTCTGTAGCGGACCTTTTCGGCAAGTATAAGTTCACTGCCGATGTGGAGTTTGCGTCAGAGAATTACAAGAACTCTTACGGAAGCATCCTTTTGGGTGAGAGTGACGTTACCATCGAGGCTGATGCGCAATATGCCGGTAGAATCGTCGGTTTTGCCGGTTCTCAACAGAAGTTGAACATCCGCGCTATCGATGGCAATACTATTGAGATGACAAATTTCAATAATCCTCAGTTGTGGAATGGCCTTTTTATGGCAAATGAGAAGGGTGAGCACCCGAACGGTGTGTTTGACAATGGTTGGGTCTCTTATCCTTATAACACCGAATATTATGAGTACAACCCTGAAACAAAGGTTGTTACAGTACCTACATTTACAGTAGTCACAGTTTCAGGAAATACTGTGACCGTTATCGCAACCTACAAGAATGCCAAACTGACATTAGTGGGCGGCGAAGAGGAGGATACTTCTACATTCGAGTGGGCCGGTACACACACTTTGACAGCAGCAAATGTGACTGCTTACGATGGTAAGGAGTATCCCGCATCTTTTGATGTTACAATAGTCAAAGATTCAGAGGGCTATTTTGTTACAGACATCATGGGATATGATGTTACATTGCTAAATAACGGTGGCATAGCCTTTACAGTTGCTGCCGACGGCAAGTCTGCACAGATGGCTACCGGAAGTTATCTGTATGGTGCTTATCCCGACTATATTGTAATCCAGGATATGAATGCAAGTTCTGCACCTATAAACTTTGTGTTGCAGGAAGACGGTTCTGTAAAGGTTGACAATGTTTTCCTCCAGTGGTTGGACTACAATACAAACAAGACAACACCGCTTGCTTATTACCAAGGCGTTACCATTGCTTCGGCAGGCGGTTCAGAGCCAGAGGGGTCTGCATTCAGCTGGGTCGGTCAGCACACTGTAAAGGTGGGCTCTATTGAATCATACAATGGCAAGTCATATCCCACAGAGTTTACAATGACCGTGATTGAGGATGCCGGCGAGTATCTCATTACAGAGTTCTTCAGCACAGATGTAATCGAACTCAACTATGGCGGTATTGCCTTTACTGTTGCCGAGGACGGCAAGAGTGCAGAGATTCCGAGTGCTTCTTTTGTGGGCGGTGCATATCCTGATTATCTTGTAATCTATGACATGAACGCCGGAATGGATTCTATTCGTTTCGTCTTGAACGATGACGGCTCTGTTGCAATTGACGACTTCTGTGTAAAGAACTATAACTTTGAAAGTCTTGAGGGAACTCTTGCTGCATTGTTCAAGGATGTGACGATTCCTGCTACCGGTGGCGAGGTTGTTGAGCCCGAGGAACCCGAAACTCCTGCATTTGACTGGGCAGGTACTTACACATTCAACGGTACTCCCAATTCAATGGATGGAAGCGAGTATCCTGCTGAGTTCGAGGTTGTAGTTGAGTTCGTGGAGGCAAATGCAGAAATAGGACAGGAAGATATGTATTTAGTTACAAGCTTCATGGGTAACGATGTGAATGCAATCAACTATGGTGGTATTGAACTGATAATTGCCGAGGACGGCAAGAGCGCAACTCTTGCGAACGGCAATGTAAAGAGCCTTGGCGGCGGCAATTTCCTCAAGTTGTTTGATGTTAACGCTACAGCCAATCCAATTACAATTACACTCAGCGAGGACGGTACCTTGAGCATGGCCGACTTCTCTGTTGTTATGGGTGCTTGGGGCAACAATACTGACAATACACTTGTTGCTTGGTATCAGAATGCTGTTCTCACAAAGGGTGGCGAGGTTGTTGAACCGGAGGAGCCCGAGGCTACAGAGAAACAGTACCGCGTGAAGTGCGATAACGGTTATCTCAACGTTTATAGCACATATGCATATCCTACAGGTCCTATCGGTGGCGTTAATGTAGTGGAGTATGCCGAGGACAACAACCAGATATTCACTATCGAGGATGCAGGTGATGGCAATGTTTACCTGAAGTCGGTTTCAGGTTTATATATTTACTGCCAAGCATGGAACGTTGACGGCAATGCTGATGAAAAGTCTGCTTTGACATTCGAGGAGACAGCCGATGGAAAATTCTACATCAAGTGCTCTAATGGTTACTTCAAGGTAGAGTATGTATCAAACACTCCTGTTGCTACAATTGATGGCAAACAGACAGCCCTGCCTGCTGTTAATGGTTACTTCCCATACTGCGATGCTCCTATAACAGCTGCTGTACTTTGGTCACTCGAGGAGGTAGGCGGTTCTACCGGCATAGAGAATGTGAAAACTGAAAACGGAAATTTAAAAGGTATCTTTGATATCATGGGTCGCAAGGTTGAGCAGATTACGGCTCCCGGTCTATACATAATTGATGGCAAAAAGGTGCTTGTAAAGTAAGTTATATAAATATTATTAATAAATAATAAAGTGTCCTTGCAGTATTGCAGGGACACTTCTTTTTTGTATTTTTGCAATCCATTTTCAGTGATTGGTTTTTGGTATCCAAGTGTTTATAAATTTTTGAATAAATATATGAAAAACAGTAAATTAAAGATAGCAATTCTCTGCAGGGCATTGATGCTGATGTTGCTTGTCGCAGTGCCGGTATCCGGTGCCTATGCGGAAGGATCGGAATCCGGCGCAGCACCAGATGAGGTGCCTGTGAAAGCAATAGCTTCAGGAATCGTCATTGACAAGGCGACAGGCGACCCCATCATGGGTGCCAATGTTGCATTGTGGTCAGGAGGCAAGCTGCTTGTAGGCGCATCTACAGACTACAAAGGTGAGTTCAAGATTGCATCGCCTGTCAAGGAATTTGAACTTCAGGTATCTTTCATCGGTTACAAGACTGTAACATTCGATTCAAAGAACGGCGCGCTGGTAAATCTGCGTGTCGAGCTTTCCGAGGAGTCCAGTATTCTCGACGATGTTGTGATAACAGGCTTTGTAACCAAGAACAAGGAGACATTTACCGGTTCTGTTACAGAAATGACTGGTCTGGAACTCAAACAGGTATCGGGAACTAATATTATAACTGCAATTTCGGCGCTTACCCCCGGTATGGCAATGGTTCAGAACACAAGTCAGGGCTCCAATCCCAACCACACGCCCGAACTTGTATTGCGTGGTATGAGTTCGTTCTCGAACAGCGGTCAGCAGGTGAACCAGCCTACCATCATCCTCGATGGAACGGAAATTACCATGCAGGACCTTTATGACCTCGATATAAACGAGGTGGAGAAGATAACGGTGCTCAAGGATGCATCGGCGACAGCACTATACGGTTCCAAGGCTGCGAATGGTGTAATTGTTATCACCCGCAAGCCGATTCTTGAGAGTACTTTGCGTGTGCAGTATAACTTCACCGGTAATCTGCAGTTGCCAATGCTCAGTGACTACAATGTGCTCAGTGCACGCGAAAAATTGGAGTATGAGCGGTTGGCCGGGCTTTACGATGCAAAGGGTGCAATAAATTCTGCGACAGGATTGCCTTTGCAATATGAATATGATGAACTTTACAACCAGCGTTACAAGCTGATTGCAGCCGGGCAGAACAGTGACTGGCTTTCACAACCTGCACGTACAGCTCTTTCGCACGACCACTCTCTGCGTATCTATGGCGGTGCATCCAATCTGCGATATGAGCTCACCGGTCGTTATGGCGATACAAAAGGTGTCATGAAGGGTGACTATCGCAAGCGTTACAGCATAGGCTTCAAACTCGACTATTTCATAGGCAACTCTGTGACACTCTCTAACCGCACGACATATCAGGAGATAGCTGTGAAGAACTCTCCTTACGGATCTTTCTCACAGTATGTGCTCATGAACCCGTATGACAGGATGTACAACAGTGATGGAACGCCTAACGAGAACCTCTCATGGGATGCCGACAATCCTCTCTATGAGGCTACTCTCGGCAGTTTTTCAAAGAGTGGTGAGCGTACACTCACGAACAGCACCGATTTCCGTTGGGATATAAGCAAGATGTTCCTTATTACAGGTCATTTCAACATTATCAGTGCAATGGGAAGCAGTGACATATTCACTTCTCCCAAGTCGCGTATCTACAAGTCCATAACAGATTTGAGCAAGAAAGGACAGTATACCAAAGGGGCAACAAAGGGAACAAGTTATAACGGAAATATTGTAGGTACCTTCAACAAGTTCTTCAAGGATGAATCGCTTGTGAGCATTTCGGCCGGTTGGGAAATAAATCATGCCTCAAGCAACAGCGAGACTACACAGGCTATTGGTTTCTACAATGACCATCTGTCTTACATAGGCAATGCTGCAGGCTATCCAACCGACAGTAAACCGTTCGGTTCACAGGCAGAGACTGCTGATGTCGGCTTCTTTACCACAGGCAACCTCTCATGGCGCAACCGTTATTTCCTTGATGCAACATGGCGTATGACGGGTTCATCGCAGTTCGGAGAGAACAACCGCTTCGGTCACTTCTGGTCGGGTGGTCTTGGCTGGAATATCATGAATGAGCCGTTCATGAAGAGCGTGAAGAAACACTTTGATATCTTCAAGCTGCGTGGCAGCATGGGTTATACAGGAAAAGTCAGCTTCAGTCCGTTCCAAGCCATGACAATGTACCAGTATCTCAATGACTATGAGTACAAGAACGGTATTGGAGCCGTTCCTGTGACAATCGGTAATGTCGACCTTACATGGGAACGTACCATGAATTACAACGTGGGGCTTGATCTCAGTATGTTCGACCGCCGTCTGAATGTTGTTGTCGATGCTTATATCCGCAACACCACCGACCTTCTGCTCGACAAGGCAAAGGCTCCGTCGACCGGTGTTACAACGGCTAAGTCCAACCTTGGCGAGTTGCAGAACAAAGGTATAGAATACCAGATAGACGGCTATATTTTCCGAACCTCTGATTTCTATTGGCGTTTGGCAACAAGCGGTTACATGAACCGTAACAAGATTACTAAAATCAACAAGGCACTTGAGGAAATAAACAAGGAGAATCAGGAGAATGCCGATTTCTATCTTACACCGTTGCCACAGTATGCCGAGGGCGAGAGCGTGACTGCGCTCAAATTGGTGCGCTCGGGTGGTATTGATCCGGCAACAGGAAAAGAGGTCTACATAAAGCGTAACGGAGAACGTACATTTGAATACGACCCTGCCGACAAGGTGCTTATCGGTGATACTGAACCGGAATTTGCCGGAACATTCAGCACCAATGTCTACTGGAAAGGATTCAGCCTGTATGCACTATTCAATTTCCGTATGGGCGCGTGGGTATATAACACCACCCGTGCCACAAAGGTCGAGGGTGCCGACCCCCGTTTCAATGCCGACCAGCGTGTTTTCAACGATCGTTGGAAAAAACCGGGCGACCATGCTATATATAAAGATATAGCAGATACGTCACGTCCCCAGCAGACTGACCGTTTTGCCGAGGAGGAGAATTCTCTCTCGTTGGGTTCTCTGAACCTGAGCTATGAGTTCAGTGACAATATCTGCAAACGCATGAAGTTGCGCAACCTGCGCTTGGGAGTCAATTTTACCGATATCCTCCGTCTCTCTACAGTGAAGATTGAGCGCGGTACCGACTACCTTTACAGCCAAGGATTCGAGTTCTACCTTAATGTTACTCTCTAATTCCGAATAACTATGAAGAATATGAAATATATTATATTGCTGTTGTGCACGGTTATGATTGGAACGACATCGTGCGACGACTTTCTTGACATAACTCCCGACGGTCAGGTAAAACGTGACCCTTTGCTCTCTACACCTGAAGGTATCGAGGAGGCTATGTATGGCGTCTATTCACAGATGCGTCAGCAGACGCTCTATGGTCAGGAACTCCATTTCTCGACTTTGGAGATTCTTTCACAGACATTGTGGTGCTATGGCAGTGTGGGAGTGACTGCCATGAGCGGTTATCAATGGGAACACTCATCGGTCAAGGGTATCTTTGAGGCTGTTTGGACCAATATGTACAAGAATATATCCAATGTAAACAGTGTACTCAATTCTCCTCTTATAGAGAGTGCAACGGAGTACCCCTATACTGTGTATCGTGGCGAGGCGCTCGGTCTGCGTGCCTTCATGCATTTCGACCTTGTGCGTCTTTTTGCAACCCAGTACACAGTGAACCCTGCAGCCGACGGTATCCCCTATGCAACAGAGTTCTCTCTCAAGACTCCCGAATTCGAGTCTCTTGAAAAGAACTATGAGCATATGATTGCCGACCTGCTTGAGGCAGAAACTCTTCTTGCCGATGAGGATGCATATGATGGTGCCGGCAACTTCATGCTCGACCGCCAGATACATTTCAATCTTCGCGCAGTGCAGTCAACCCTTGCACGTGTGTATCTCACTAAGGGCAACAAAGAAAAGGCTGCCGAGTATGCACTCAAGGTCATAAATGACGGCAAGTACACACTGAAAGAGAAGACTGAGGTTGTGAATGATGTTGCAGGTGTCCTTTCACGCAAGGAGACTGTCTTCGGTATCTACTTCCCCGGTTTCTACACAAACGTCAGCGGTAAGTTGCAGCAGATGACATCGTACTATTCTCTTGACTTGCGTAGCGATTTCATGCAACTTTACGAGAAGGATGCCTCGGGTCTTGATTTCCGTACAATGGCCTATTTTTCGGAATCTGGTGTGGGTGATGACATGAAATACCGCCTAAGCAAGCTCACCGATATATACGAACTGAACAATATGGCTTCGAACCGTCCAGCCGACCTCATTCCGGGAATAAATATGATACGTATCCCCGAGATGTACTACATTGCGGCAGAGTCACTGCTTGACAGTGATTATGACAAGGCCTTGCAGTTATACAACGATGTTCGTCTGCACCGTGGTCTCGACCCGCTCGCAACCGATAAGGAACTCACCGTGGAACTTATTGACGATGAACGCTACAAGGAGATGATAGGCGAGGGGCAGACATACTTCAATATGAAACGTCGGAACCTATCTATCCTTTCGCATGACGGCAAGAGTATTTACAATCCGGAGGACGGGATATATTCCATACCTGTTCCTGATGTTGAATTTGAGAATCGCAACTAAGAGAAAGAACGATGAATAAGATTATAGAATATGCCATAATGGCAATCGCATTGCCGATGACGTTGCTATTTACATCCTGCAACGACGAGGATTACATGAGATTCGACCTCACTCATCCGGGTATCTACTTTACGAAAGATACACTGAACTATTCGTTTGGTGTAACACCGGTGGAGATAAGGGAATATACATACAATATTCCTGTGAAGATCATGGGTGGTCTCAGCAAAGAGAAACGCGAAATCGGTTATGTTGTAGTTCCCGATTCCACAAATGCTGTCGAAGGGGTGCATTTCACTATAGGCGAAGCATGCATAATGCCCGATTCGACAGAAGGAGTCATTCCTGTTACGGTATATCGTGACGAACTTAAAGGAAACTATATCGACGGGTATGAAAAGTACAGCTTGTGTCTCCGTTTGGTCGACAACCGGTTCTTTACTCCAACACTTGATTCGCTTAGCCAGGTGAGAGTTTTCCATTTCGATAACTCTGTCGACCAACCGGCATGGTACAATGCCCATGGCGAGAAGGTGTGGCAGAAACGCTATCTTGGCGAGTGGCATCCGCTCAAGTTCATAAAGATGGTGGAATATTATCATGCGGTAGAGGAAATCCTGCCGGAGACCTACAGGAAAATGGTTGCTCTTTATGGCGAGAACCTTGAGCACATACCTTATGGCGACCCCTACCAGTACCGCACAATTTTTGTGAAGTATATCTATTCAAAGATGTACGCCTTTTTCAACGACCCGGCAAACAGAGAGGGTATTCTGGCGGAATTCCCTGATTTCCCGTTTGATTTCCCCGACCCGTATACCGTGGCATCTTAACATTTACTAACGATAAATCGCATAAAAGAATATGAGAAAAATAAGATGGTGTCTGATGTTGGCGATTATGCCTTTGATGGCAGCTTGTTTCAGCGATGATACAACCGAGGCGACACGTCCGCTTTCACATATAACTATAGAATCGGGCATAGACAGCGTGTATAATATCGACAAGAACGAGACACTCGTAATAGAACCGGTAATAACGCAGAGCAATAAGGAGAAACCACTTACCTATACATGGGAGATTGATTTGAAGCCATACTCTGCCGACAAGGTGTTCTCCTATGTAGGTTCGGCGCTTGGCAAGTACAATTGTCGTCTTGTAGTTGAGAATGAGGACGGCAAGACTTTCTTTCCGTTTGTACTCTATGTCAATTCTCCATATGAAGAGGGTATAACTGTGCTAAGCAAGGATGCGCAGGGAAATTCCATGCTTTCATTCATGCAGAAACCGATGAATGGTGAGACTGCTTCATTTACCACGGGTGATTGCTTTGCTGTGAATAACCCCGACATGCAGTTCGCGGCAGGTGCTGCCGACATTGTACAGTGTAGTGGCAATCTCATTGTAGCTTGTCAAGGAGGCGGTGAACGTGACGATTTGCCTACAGTATATTATCTCAACGAGAAGACCCTGGTTGTCGAGAATATGTTCACCGTGCCCGAATATGATGACTTCAAACCTGTTATACTCGGTGTTCCGCAAACCGGTCATTCAGGGACATCATATCCTATAATATGTGAGAATGGCAAAGTATATGAGTTCTCTACAACAGAGTCTACTGTGGCACAACCGCGCAAGTTGCAGTCGACATATGCCTTGAACTGCATTGTCAACAGCGGAAGCGCTTACGATATTGTCTTGTGGGATAAGGAAAAAGGTGCTTTGGCCCAAATTTACAACGGTTATGGCCCTTATTATTGCAGCAAGGAATATAACCTGAAGTTTGATGACCCTGATTTTGCAACCAAGAACTACTTCAATGGAAGCGATTTGATTGCAATGACAAAGATAAGGATGACCGCAGCGCAAAAGATGAATGCCGGAGACCGTCAGGAATTCCTGATTATTACAAGGAAGATACCGAATACCCGGAGTGAGGTACTGTATACCGACTTCTGGGGCTATGATTTCACCAATAACGAGATAACTTTCACCACAGCACACACAACTCAGGGCCTGCTTATGAAAAGCCCTTTGACAGTGGAGACTCCGTGCCTGGCGAACAAGACATTCTATTCACTTCTTTTTGCCGACGGCAACAAGGTGCGCCGGTGGAACTATAATACCAACCTTGCGAGCCTTGCCAAAGCGGAGGTGCTCCTCACTGTAGGGAGTGACGATGCGGTAATCACAGGATTTGAAATCAGCAGCGACCACCTGAAAACATATGTATCTTTCTATGAACCGGCCCGAGAAGGGCTCAACGGCAGTGTGTGGGTTTTCGATACCGACAAGGGCACAGTGCTCGAAAAATATGATGATGTTTGCTACCGACCGGTAAAGATGTTCTACAAGAAAAGGTAGACACGAACAGAACGTATTCATGCGTTACACACAATCCCCAAAGCCAATGGCTTTGGGGATTGTGGTTTATAATGGACTATGGTAAGTATGAATAAAGCAAGTAGATGGTTCTCTTGCCGCCTTGGCACTTTTTTATAAATTTTTAAGGAACAATTCTTTCTTTTCTTGCATTTATTCTCTACTTTCACTTTTGTAAATGATTATGTCGAACTTCCTAAACTTTACGACTATGATTATCGGTGTTCCAAAAGAGATTAAGAACAATGAGAACCGTGTCGGAATGACACCCTCTGGCGTTCAGGAGATGACCAGACATGGTCACGTTGTCTATGTGCAGGCTTCTGCAGGTGTAAACAGCGGATTCAGTGATGATGCATATACAGCCGCAGGTGCAAAAATCCTGCCTACAATCGAGGAGGTATATGCCACTGCCGATATGATTGTAAAGGTTAAGGAACCTGTTGCAAGCGAGTACGCTCTTGTGCGCAGCGGACAGTTGGTATTTACCTATTTCCATTTCGCTTCGAGTGAGCCACTTACAAAGGCTATGATTGACAGTGGAGCGGTGTGTTGTGCATATGAGACCGTTGAACGTAAGGACCGTTCGTTGCCATTGCTTGTCCCGATGTCTGAGGTTGCAGGTCGCATGGCAACACAGGAGGGATGTTATTTTCTTGAGCGTCCCCGCGGTGGTAAGGGCAAACTCATGGGCGGTGTACCCGGTGTGAAACCTGCAAAGGTTTTTGTCATAGGTGGTGGAGTCGTTGGAACGGCGGCTGCACGCACAGCTGCAGGCATGGGGGCAGATGTCACTATCTGCGATGTCTCCCTGCCACGTCTTGCATATCTTGCCGACGTTATGCCTCGCAATGTAAAGACTCTCATGTCGTCGGAATACAATATCCGCGAGGAACTCAAGAGTGCCGACCTCGTTGTCGGTTCTGTGCTCATTCCGGGTGCAAAGGCACCTAAACTTGTTACACGTGAAATGCTTGCACTCATGGAACCGGGTAGTGTGCTTGTCGATGTTGCCATAGATCAAGGCGGTTGCTTTGAGACATCGCATCCCACGACTCACGAAGCTCCCACATACTATGTCGACGGTGTCCTGCACTATTGTGTGGCGAATATCCCCGGTGCAGTGCCCTATACTTCAACGCTTGCCCTTACAAATGCTACATTGCCATATGCTTTGCTGCTTGCCGACAAAGGGTGGCGCAAGGCATGTGCCGATAACGAGGAGCTTCGTAAGGGACTGAACGTTGTAGAGGGCAAGGTTGTATACAAGGAGGTTGCCGAGGCTTGGAACTTGCCCTTTGAGCCTCTGCAACTTTAGGAGTGTATATTAATTTATTACTAACAAAAATATCTATTACTATGGAACTACCTTTTGCAGAATCTTGGAAAATCAAGATGGTTGAACCAATCCGTAAGAGTACCCGTGAGGAGCGCGAGAAATGGATGAAAGAAGCCGATTACAATCTGTTCCAACTAAAATCGGAACAAGTGTATATCGACTGTCTCACCGACTCAGGTACAGGGGCAATGAGTGACCGCCAGTGGGCTGCCATGATGATGGGCGACGAGAGCTATGCCGGCTCTTCTTCGTTCTTCCAACTGAAGGATACCATTGAACGACTCACAGGTTTCTGTTATGTCATACCTACCCATCAGGGACGTGCTGCCGAGAATGTCCTGTTCAGCCACCTTGTAACCGCAGGTGCTGTTGTTCCGGGCAACTCGCATTTCGACACCACCAAAGGGCACATAGAGAGCCGCAAGGCTGTTGCTCTGGACTGCACAATCGATGAGGCCAAGAACACTCAGCTTGAGATTCCTTTCAAGGGCAATGTAGACCCGAAGAAGCTTGAGGTGGCGCTGCAGCTGCATGGTGACAAGATACCGTTCATCATTGTCACGATAACAAACAACACTGCCGGCGGACAGCCCGTGTCGATGCAGAATCTGCGCGAAGTGCGTGCTTTGGCCGACAAATATGGCAAGCGTGTCATCTATGACTCTGCCCGTTTCGTGGAGAATGCTTATTTCATAAAGACACGCGAAGAGGGCTATGCCGACAAGAGTATTAAGGAGATTGTAAAAGAGATGTTCTCGATTGCCGACGGCATGACAATGTCATCAAAGAAAGACGGTCTTGTAAACATGGGTGGCTTTATAGCTACACGTCACGAGGATTGGTACGAAGGTGCCAAGAAGTTCTGTATTCCTTTTGAGGGATATCTCACTTACGGTGGTATGAATGGTCGAGATATGGCTGCGCTTGCAATAGGTCTTGAGGAGAATACCGAATTTGACAACATTGAGACACGCATTCGTCAGGTACAGTATCTGGCAGCCCGTCTTGATGAGTTCGGCATTCCTTACCAGCGTCCTGTAGGCGGACATGCTCTGTTCATTGATGCCGACCGTGTGCTGTCCAATGTGCCAAAAGAAGAGTTCCCGGCGCAGACTTTGGCGATAGAGCTGTATCTTGAGGCAGGTATCCGCGGCTGCGAAATCGGTTATATCCTTGCCGACCGCGACCCTATAACACGTGAGAATCGTTTCGGAGGACTTGACCTGTTGCGTTTGTGCATAGCACGCCGTGTCTACACAAACAACCACATGGATGTAATTGCCGTTGCGCTCAAGAATGTGTACGACCGTCGCGACAGCATCAAGCATGGTGTAAAGATTGTATGGGAAACTGAGCTTATGCGCCATTTCACCGTAAAACTTGCACGCATCGAAGAACACAGCCGATAGGCTTTTGAAGCAAGACCGCTATCAAGCGTTTGATATTTTACAACAAGGTCGCACCATAGTTGATGGTGAGACCTTGTTGTAATCTTTTTTGTCTATGTTAAATAATGCAAATATATATGTGTGCTTGTAACAAATGTAGCAGTTCCTCGTCTATTTGAAAAAGGGATGCAGAAATCGGTCGAAAAACAGTTCGGATTTATTTACTTCTACTTGTCGTGTAAGGTGTGAGTGTGCTTGCAAGCGATTTATTCATCGTAAATAGTGGTATATTTTTATTGTTAACACAATTTAACGATTGGGGGGTAAATCGTGGGGAATGATTAATTTTGCAGAACCGTTTCCGGTGCCAAACACAATTAATATGAAAAAATCTATTCTTGCTTTTTTGTTTTGTGCATTTTCTCTTTCTGTTGCAATGTCGCAGAATTTCACCTTTCAAGGCAAGGCGGTGAGCTCAATCTTTGTGAGGCCGGGTATGCGCTACTTCAACCGCGAGAAGATATTTTACAATTATGTTATGCTGCATGCGATATACAGGTTCAATATCGGGGGAAAGTAGGTTGGCCCTCATATCGTGGAGTATCTCATCACCTGATAATAATAACAAAACAAAATATTATATTTACCTTTGTTAAACATAACATATTATCTGATATGAAGAATGGAGAAATCACATACTATCAATAACCTTATGCCGGTGATACCTTGCACTTGGACAAACTTGTCCGTAAGTTTGATTTGAGTGCGGCAAAAACAAAATAGAATTATGAAAAAGATATTTTTGCTTGTTATTGTAACTTTTCTTGCTGCCGTTGCTGCAAATGCACAATACTTTCAGGTCGATACTGCAAGGCTGAATACGGCATACAGAGAACTTGTTGATAACCCTGATTCAATGGAGAAGCAGGAGGCGTTCTTCTATGCTTTTCCCAATGATTGGAACGAGTTTATAACAACCTATGGCTTTTGCTCAAAGGATGGCTATAACCTTACTATGTATAGTGCAGCCCATGAGCATATTGCAGCGTTGGGCAGTAAAATGTCTTTAATTAATGACAATGCCTATTGCCGTAAATTGGTGAATATTGCTGTGGGCGGTGTGTACGGAGCTGACGCACCGAATTATTTTAAAGCGATTCTGCACCGCACAATGCAAGAAAAGGAGGGTGTAATGTTACATTGTATCTCTCAGCTGCGAAAAGGACACCAGATGCAGTTCTGGCAGTTCTATTGGTCGTGCAATGGCAAGAGCGATGAACTTGAAAAGGAGTTTGCTCACTTGTACGAGTTGAATGTAGGCAAATATCCCGATATGATGAAGACGATGGAGATTGCGTTCCGCTATTTCTATAACGGTGTGAATATCGATGGCGGGTATTTGAAGGGCAGTGGAGTTTATTATGATAATAATGGGCAGTATGTGTTTCCTGTGTTGGAAACACAGGCGGAGTTCCCGGGTGGCAACAAGGTTTTAACAGAGTGGATAAAAAGTAATCTGCATTATCCTATAGAATGTGTGGAAAACAAAATTGAGGGGAGAGCCTTTGTGCGTTTCGTTGTAAAGAAAGATGGTTCGATAGATAACGTGGAAATCTTAAAAAGCAGCAGAAACAGCGAACTTGACCAAGAGGCTCTGCGTCTTATGAATGACGAGGATATGCCCCGATGGGTTCCGGCTACACAGTTCAGCGAAGCAGAGGGCGCATATATAAAAGTTGACTATAGGTTTGTAATGCCGATAGTTTTCAAACTCGAGAATCTACCAACTTGTGCTAATCCGGAGGGAAATCGTTGAAAAAAGGTTATTGCTTCTATTGAAGAAAGAATAGAAATGAAAGATAATGAGAAAGGTATTTTGTATAAGACCATGGTTAAATTGCCGCTGACACAATCTAATATAATTTGAATAAAAGATATGAAAAAACTATTTTTAACCTTAATCGTTGCGTTTACCACCGTATGTGGCTTTGCACAGAAACCACGCATTGTAGAAAATCCTAACTATGAAAGCACGAATACTTCACTGATTGAAATTACCCGAATTGAGGCAAACAAGAATGAAACTGTTGTTTCTGCCGCTTTTTGGTATATGTATAACTATTGGGTAAGGATATGCAGCAGCTGTTATCTCAAGGGCAACAATACAGGCAAGGTTTATAAATTTCTGCGTGCAGATGGTATTGAAATGGACAAGGAGACATTCATGCCCATAAGCAACCGTTTGGATTTCAAACTCTATTTTGAGCCGGTAAG
>JAEIGA010006150.1_pt1 | contig 18264 bp, 15 predicted proteins | sample 9270691 | NCBI WGS metagenome assembly JAEIGA01 (sample SAMN17057246, study PRJNA624740) | gut metagenome | biome: biome; isolation source: fecal sample | host: Bos grunniens | place: China: Xizang | collected 2019
ACTCTCTTCAATATCCTGAGTCAAGAGCGGCTCTTCCTGAGAGACATCATCCGAAGAAGGAAGTTGCTGAGACACTTCGGGCTGCGGAATTATCTCGACATCCGTCATTGCCAATTCACTGCCGAAAGCATCTTCAACATTGCCTAAGACAACAGGCACACCCGACTCTTCCTGCCTTGGCGGTGCTGCCATCACCAGCAGAGACAGCAGAACTAGCAGTACCGTGTGGAACAGCAACGTGCCTACAATTCCGGTTATCCTATCCTTTGAAATGTTCTCCATTATTTCCTGTCGGGGCGACGCGTAGCCAGCACCATCTTGAATTTGTTCTCGTTAGCAATATTAAGCACCTTGACAATCTCGGCATACGGTATTGTCTCATCGGCATACAGAGCTACATACATTTCCGAATCCTTCTCGCGGCAATCGAGAAGAAACGGAGTGAGTTCTTCCTCTGTTATGGGCATCTCGTCGGCCCGACCCCATGCTGCATAATAGTTCATGTTGCTGTCAATTATTATGCGTGCCATAGGCTTTGCCTGAGTCTGCTCCTTGCCCTGAGGCAGCAACACCTTAATGGCATTCGGAGTAACCATTGTAGAGGTTATCATAAAGAATATGAGCAACAGGAAGATGATGTCCGTCATAGAGGACATTGAGAAAATATCTATTGCCTTTGTTCTTCTCTTTATCATGGTTCTGTGTTTTTATTGATAGAGAATTCCTTATTCGGCTTCAGAATCATTGCAACCACGCAGTTCGGTTACAATTTCGAGGAACGAAATGATATTTGCCTCCATCATGTTCTGCACCTTATCGACCTTCGTTACAAGATAGTTGTATGCAAAGATTGCCATGATGCCGACAATGAGACCGCCGACTGTTGTTACCATAGCCTCATATATACCGCCGGCCAGCAACGACACATCGATATTGTTTCCGGCATTTGACATTTGCCAGAAGGCCTGTACCATACCTGTTACAGTACCCAGGAATCCCAGCATCGGAGCTACTGCGGCAATGGTAGATAGCACAGGAAGACCTTTCTCAAGCATTGCAATCTCAAGACCGGCATTATTCTCTAACGCCTGACGTATTGAAGCGGTGTCGAGGTTGCAGTCCTTTATTCCTTTTGCCAGAATACGTGAAACAGGAGAGTTCTGGCCTGCACAATAGTTCATTGCCGATTTAGCATCGTTCTCCCTAAGGTTATCATGTATCCGGTCAAGAAGGTCGGGATTCTTCCTCATGGCACCGCGAAGCACTGAGAAACGCTCGAAGAATATATATACGCCCACTATTGAGAGCAATGCCAGAACTATCATAATCCAGCCACCTTTCATCGCGAGCTCAAGAATGCTTAAACTTTCTGCAGCTTCAACAGTCGTAGAAACTGCTTCAGAGGCTATTGACAATGTATCTGCCGCTACTTCTGCGGCTGTTGCTGCGATTGCAGCTACTGTAAATGAAATCATAATTATCGCATTTTATTTTTTCAGACAATCCTTATATGCAGCAATTGTTGCTTCAAGCCCCATATACAGGGCATCACAAATGAGTGCATGGCCTATTGATACCTCATCTACCCAAGGTATCACATCGGTAAAGTACTTGAGGTTCTCAAGACTGAGATCGTGTCCTGCATTCAGTCCGATACCCAACTGTTTTACGCGTTTTGCGGTTTCAAGGAAAGGCTCTATAGCCTTTTCAGGATTTTTGGCATACATGTGAGCATACGGACCTGTATATAGCTCAACCCTGTCGGCTCCGGCCTTAGCTGCAAATTCCGCCATGTGTACATCGGCATCAATGAATATCGAGCTACGTATCCCCGCATTGCGGAGATCGTTAAGCACATCGCGGAGAAAATCCTGCTCTGTTTCTGTATTCCAACCGCAGTTTGATGTAAGCTGTTCTGGCTTGTCGGGTACCAATGTCACTTGAGAAGGGCGAACACGCAGCACCAGATCTAGGAACTCCTTTGACGGATAACCCTCAATGTTGAACTCGGTACGCAATACAGCCTGCAGATCAAGTACGTCGGCACGTCTTATATGACGCTCGTCCGGACGCGGGTGTACAGTTATACCGTCGGCTCCGAATGCCTCGCAATCCTTAGCTACCTTGATTACATCGGGATTATTGCCCCCACGGGCATTTCTGATGGTAGCTACCTTGTTTATGTTTACACTAAGTTTGGTTCTCATCTCGTATATCTTAGCTGAAATAGTGTCGTATTATAGAATAATATAGTTTAAAGTATATTTTCTGCAAAAATAGTATAAATAAAGATTCTTGTATTATAAATTCTCTTAATTTTGCACTGGCAGAGGGATGAAAACCGTATGCTATGTTTGTAGAATACTTAAAATATCAAGAAGCAGGCCGGCACGCAAACGTGGCAGATCTGCACAAACATCTTTCCGTTATGAAATTTGCAATATTCGGCAACAAGCATCAGACAAAGAAATCGAAAAGCATTGAGAAACTTTTTGACGTCATAACACAAAATGGCGATAAGTTTGCCATAGACGGTCCGTTCTATGATTTTCTCAGAAAAGAGAAAATTGCAATGCCTGCTCCCGATGAAATAATCACCGGCAATGAGTTCACAGCCGACATTGCCATCAGTTTCGGCGGTGACGGTACCTTATTGCGAACGGCAAGCCGTATCGGGCGCAAGGCAATTCCGATCCTTGGCATAAATGCAGGACGTCTTGGTTTCCTGACAACAACCTCAAACGAAGATATCGGCTATGTAATCGGCAAGATACACAACAAGGAGTACTACATTGAGGAGCTAAGCCTTATTGAAGCCCTAACAGATGGAGAAGAACTGAATAGCTACCCGTTTGCACTGAATGAGATCGCAGTAATGAAACATGACAGTTCTTCGATGATGACCATTGACGTCACACTGAACGGCAACGACAAGATAACATATCAGGCCGACGGCCTTATAGTAGCGGCACCTTCGGGCTCGACCGGATATTCGCTCAGTGTCGGCGGACCGATAATAACACCTGATGCGAATGTGCTGGTCCTCACCCCTATCGCTCCGCATAGTCTCAGTGCAAGACCTATTGTCATAAGCGACAGCACTGTAATAGATATAAAAGTGAACAGCCGCAGCCGCAACTTCCTTATTGCTATTGACGGACGTAACGAGAGCTGCAGTGAGACTACACGCATTACAGTACGCAAAGCTGATTACAGACAATTGGTCATACGCCGTCACGAACATACCTTCATACAGAACCTCAAGGATAAACTTATGTGGGGGACAGACCTTAGAGACTGATTGCCAACAGATAAACAAACGGAGAGAAACAGCTGTTTCTCTCCGTTTGTTTATCTTGACTGCGGTGTAAAGCTCTTCGACGAGCCGCCTGATGCCGTACCTCCGACCGTAAAGGAACCGTCAAAGTAACTCTCGCTTGCTCCCGAAACCGAAGTGACCCCATACATTAAAGTGTGTGACGATGATGTAAAGGCCGGCGATGAGAGAAGCACGGACGCACCATTTACCGTATTGGGGCATCTGTAAGAGAACATCACCTCGCCAGAACTGTTCTTTACGGCAAGATACCTGCCTTGTGTTACCGATACCGAAGATACCGAGGCGTAAGGCTGCGACGACGAAGTGACGGAACTGTTGGCACTTCCGGTACCGATGATGATACCGCCGTTTACGGCAAACTGGTTATTGTCGCAGTCGAAACCCTCTTCCGGTGCATTTGTTCCGGAGGCAAGCACAACGCCTCCATTCACGGTTATTGTTCCGTTCGAGTCAATTGCATCGTTGTTCGAAGCATGGCTGAATATATAACCGCCATTGAATATCAGCGATGTTGCAGCATTTATTCCGTCATCATAAGTATTGCATTCTACAATGCCGCCATTTATGGTCATCGTTGCCTTGCTTTCAAGACCTTCACCTCCGTCATACGCAGTCTCTGTGTATATCGTTCCGCTATTCACCACAACATTTGCAGCACCCTTTATGGCTTTTGGGGCAGCATTGAAACCCTCTTGCATGCCGCCCATACCGCCCATACCGGTATTTCCTGAGCTTGTACCTAGAGAGGCTCCTTGCGTAACAGCCCTTATATTCAACAGTTCATTGGCAGCACCCTCGTTGCCTATCGTAAGCAGACCGCCTGCAACAATAGCCTTGCTGCCATTTCCCTTAGCAAGACAGTTCAATGTTCCCTCAAGCAAATTTACAGCAACATCACCCTTAAGGCATTTTGTCGAATAGTAGTCAGTTCCGCTTGAAGCCGTATATGACGAACCGGAACCGGATAACGTTATATTGACAGTACCTCCATTCATGGTAACTGTTCCATCTGCCGATATGCCATGACCTCCCTGGCCGGCAGCTGTTATCTCAACCTCACCGCCATTTATCTCAAGCGTACCGTCACATTTTATTGCCGTGCAATAAGATGGGTCGTATGCTATTATCCTGGCTGCGCCAGAAGTGTTTATCTCCAGTTTTCCACCGTCAATGACAGCATTTCCTTCAACCTTTATTCCTTTGGATTCAGTACCATGCATTGTTATCAGGTGACTTCCGCCTGACAATATGAAATTCTTGTCACACTTGATGCCTGCCGCAGCATACGAATCTTCTGTAGCAGAACCCGAAGAGGATACAGAGCCGCCCTCATAGCTTGACGTGACATCGCTCAGCGAGTATGTACGCACACTGCCCGATGTCGTATAGGAAGAGGATATCTGATAATACCTGTCACTGTCCAAGCCTGTAAATACCGAACTTTGTATTGCATAGGTTCCCCTAAAACTGGAATAGTCATCGCTCTTGAAATAGTAGCTGCCGGTCATCTCGGTACCGAAATCGTAATAGTAGAATGTCGTTCCGTTCACAACCATGCTGTTTGAAAGTGCGGCAACAAGAGAGTTGCTGCTATCATAAAGATATACGCTCTTCCAAGCCGATGAGGAACTGCCTGGTCGATTGCTTGCTCCTGAAGCAGGAATGCTTACATATACCACATAACTCTTCTCCTCTTCCTCGGAACCACCCAATATATCCTCTTCCGTAGTAGGAACGTATGTCTCGCTGTCCCCGCTGCACTCAACCACCAATGCACCGCCTATGATATTCACGTCAACATCAGAAGATATGCCGCGTCCTGCGATACCGGTTGCCTTAAGAGAGATATTGCCACCATTAATATTTACAGTCGAATCACACTTTATGCATGTAGCATATGAGGGATCACCCAAAGTTGCGATACTATTGCCTGTAGCCTCTATGACGACATTACCGTTTGAGACCTCAAACAAACCATTGCTCTTTATACCCTTCGATGCTGTACCTGATACAGCTACCGAGACATCAGCCCCGTCTATTATTATATCTGAAGCCGACTTGATGCCCTTGACGTCATCATTTTCAGCCATTACAACGACTTTTCCACCGTGAAGTCTTATTACTCCGTCACAATCGATTCCGTCACCTCCGGCCTTGAAATCCATTAAACCTCCAAGCACTATTACAGAATCGTTGACATGCAAGGCATCGCTTTCTGCACTCTCTACAATGATATTTCCGCCACGGACCTCTACATAATCATCACTGCAGATTGCATGCTTGCAATTTCCGTTAATTATTAGTTTGCCGCTGCCGCCTTCAAAGATAAGCTGTCCTTCACTGAAGAACGAAGCTTTCTCATCTTCTCCCGAAACCGTCGAATAGCTTGAAGAGTCAGCAAGGCGGTTAACAGTTCCGTCAACGACAAAGATCCTTCCGCGCTTGCCGCATTGGCTGTTTATTGCCGCACCAGAGCCATTTGTCAGCTCCACTCCGTTAAGATAAAGGTTATACTTCTTCAAGCCATAGAGCTTGAAGCATCCGTCACCGCTGCAGCCGTGCAATGTATATCCAATCTCACGCAGTGTACTTGACATAACTACAACCTTCGCTCCGTCTATCTCCACTGCAACACTGTCAAATGCAAAAGGATTCTCTACAATTGCCTTTTCATTCATATATATGACTTCAACAGTTGGGGGCAGAATGCCATATTTTATACTGTCTATTTCAGCCATATCCAGAATACCCGAACCGTCGTGAAGAGTTATGGTGACTTTACCGGCATCTTCGTCAAAAACAATACTATCAACACGTTCCTGTGCAACACATTTAATTTCGCCTGTGTTCATGAAGAACTTTATATCCTTATCGGCATACACCATTACTGCCGACAAAAGCATTGCTAGAAGCAAAAGGTTCCTTTTCATCGGTTAATTATCTTATATGTACGACCATTGACATTAAGCATATAGATTCCTTTCGGATAACCCGAAAGATTGACTACGCCATCGCTGTTGAAATTCTCACTATACAATATGCTTCCACTAGGGTTGAAAAGCTGTACATCAACTGAAGAAAAGCCTGAAATATGCAAGACTCCTCTCTCGAATCTTACAGCAGGCTCCGATTCTATACAACCGACATTTGTCTCCTCCGAAGGTATGTAGTCTTCTATGAGAAGGAAACTTACCGATTCCGTATCACATTCAATTACAGAACCGTCGTGCATATTGAGCAACATATCACCGTTACTGAACTTAAGGCTCCGAATAGACTTGATTGCATACCCGGCAACACCCTCACAGCTTGTCACAACAAGCCTCTTGTCAGGGGTGGCCGCAAAGGATAGCGCAGAAAAGAGAATACCAGACAGGATTATAAACAACTGTTTCATATCACCTTTGTTTTTATACTTTTAAACAAAAGTAACCAATATTGATACGCCTGATTGTTAACAGCTGTTAAATAAACTTCATAAAATTATGCAACCAATCTTTTATAACATGAAACGGCAGATTTTTCAATTAAAAAAGAGGCTGCTCCATATTGCATGGAACAGCCCCGTAATATATATAGAATATGCTTACACCCAATTTCTTCTAACCACCCAACGATATACTATCGGTATGATGAAGATATTAAGCACAGTAGATGACAACAAGCCTCCGAGCACAACGACAGCCATAGGGCTCTGTATCTCATTGCCCGATGCAGAAGCATTGAGAATCATCGGCACCAATGCAAGGGCTGAGGTAAACGCTGTCATGAGGATTGGAGTAAGGCGGTCAACCGAACCGGCCATTACGGCTTCCTCTGTTCCTATGCCCTCACTGCGAAGATGCTGATAGCGTGACACAAGAAGAATACCATTGCGTGTAGCGATACCGAAGAGAGTAATCAGACCAATTATGGCAGGAATACTCATAACTCCGGAAGTAACTCCCGTCGCAATAATTCCGCCTATAAGGGCAAGCGGAAGATTAAGAAGCACTACTATAGAAAGAGAGGTACTCTTGAACTCGCTATAGAGAAGAACAAACACCACAAGAATGGCAACAAGCGTAGTGAGCCACAATGTGCGTGACGCGCTGTCGGCACTCTCGAACTGTCCGCCATACTCAAGGCGGTAGCCCTCATCGAGCTGAAGATTTTTATCCAGATAGTCGGCAACGCGGTCAACAGTTCCTGCAACATCACCGCTTGCAATATTTGCCGACACAACAACCTTGCGCTGCACGTTCTCACGGCTGATGCTTCCCGGACCTCCCACAGAGACCACGGAAGCCACATCGGCAAGAGAAATCTTGCCGTCTGATGTATCTATAAGGGCACGTTTCACACCCTCCATACTCTCGGTATAATCCTTGTTGAGACGGATTATAAGGTCGAAGCTACGCTCCTCCTCATATACATTTCCTACCTTCTTTCCGGGGAATGCAGCCTCTACAAAGCTGTTGAACTCAGCCATAGTTATGCCATAATAGGCCAGTTTCTCCCTATCGGCACGTATCTGGAGCTGCGGCGTCTCTACCTGCTGTTCCACATTCACGTCAACAACCTCCGGAAACTCCTTTAGAAGTTCCTTGATATCCGTACCCTTCCTGAAGAGCGTACTGAGGTCGGGACCGAATATCTTTAGAGCCAAATCGGCCTGCGTACCCGACACCATGTGGTCTATGCGGTGTTCAAGCGGCTGGCCTACAGATGTTACGACTCCCGGAACCGTAGCCAGACGGGCACGTACTTCGGCAAGGAACTCTGCCTTGCTTCGTTCCCCAAGAGTAAAGTTGACATCAATCTCAGCACCGTTTGAGGTTTGTGAGTGCTCGTCGAGCTCGCCACGTCCGGTCCTTCGCGCAGTACTCTCGACCTCAGGTATCTGCAACAGTTCTTTCTCTATTGCAGCACCCAGCATATTGCTCTCTTCGAGAGAGACACCCGGACGTGACACAGCAGCGATAGTAAGAGCCTTCTCATTGAACTCAGGCAAGAAACTGCGTCCCATACCCGCAAAAAGCACCAGACATATAACAAAGAGCAATAACAGAGAACCTATTACCGGCTTTGCATGCGCCATGACCCATTCGAGGGAAATGCGGTACTTCTTGAGCAGCCACAAATCAACCCAGTTCTTCTTCTCGTTGCGCGTAAGGTACTTTTCGTCGGAAAGCATCAGCTTGCACAGCAACGGAGTTACAGTAATAGCCACAACAAGCGACATCAGGAGAGCAATGAGATATGCTATTCCCAGAGGCTTGAGCATACGCCCTTCAAGGCCAGTCAGGAAGAAGAGAGGCATGAAGGTCACCATGATAATGAGCGTAGCATGTATGATTGATGCACGTATTTCGGACGATGCCTCAAAGACTATTGCAAAAGAGGACTTCCGCTGTTCCTTAGGAAGAGCATGATTCTCACGCAGACGCTTATAGACATTCTCCACATCAATGATTGCATCATCGACAAGCGAACCGATAGCAATGCACATTCCGCCTAGAGTCATGGTATTTATGTCCATTCCCAAAAGGTAGAGGACAATGATTGTTCCCAAAAGAGACAACGGAATAGCCAGAAGCGAAATTACGGTTGAGCGCAAGCTCATGAGGAAAAGGAAGAGGACAAGTATTACACAGATTGCACCCTCTGCCAGAGAACTGCCCACATTGTTGACAGAGGCCTGTATATAGTCGGCCTGACGGAATATTCTTGTATCAACCTCAACATCGGCCGGAAGCGACTGCACAATGCTCTCTAGATTACGCTCGATATTCTCCGTAACATCAAGGGTATTTATTCCAGGCTGTTTTGAGATAGAGAGTATAACTGACGGCTCACCATTCTGTGCCGCATAGCCCTGCTTTACAGCCGGAGCAACAACAACATCGGCAACATCGGCAACACGCACTACTGCACCGTCACCGGCCTTCACTACCGTGCTTCCCAATTCACCGAGGTCATTGCTACGTCCCATTCCGCGCAGATTATACTCGTTGCCGAAATCACGTACGACACCTGCACCGATATTCACGCTCATCGATGAAGCCGCACTCTCAAGCTGCTCCATTGTCACACCGTACATTTCCATTCTTACAGGGTCTGCAAGAACCTGGTACTGCTTGTAGTCGCCGCCTATTATGGTTACATTAGATACACCGCCTGTAGCAAGAATAGCCGGCTTTACTATCCATTCGGCAAAAGTGCGGAGCTCCATCATCGATGTAGTCTTGGCCATCATGCCGACAAACATGATTTCACCCATGACGCTCGACTGAGGTGCCAGCATCGGCACAATACCGTCGGGCAACTGACCAGAAAGAAGGCTCATCTTCTCGCTTATTACCTGACGCGCACGATATATATCCATTCCCCAATCGAACTCTACCCACACAAAGGAGAAGCCTTGTGAAGATGAAGAACGCACACGACGCACGTTTGTAGCACCGTTGACGGCTGTCTCTATCGGGAATGTAACAAGACGTTCCACCTCTTCCGGTGCCATGTTTGACGCATCGGTAAGGATAACTACGGTAGGCATTGTAAGGTCGGGGAACACATCGACCTCAATGTTTTTTGCAGAGTATATTCCGCCTATTATCACCAACAGGACAGCAAGCATCACCAGCAACCTGTTGTTCAGCGAGAACTTTATTATTCTGTTCAGCATAGCGGTAATAGTTAATGTACATGACCGGCATGCGGGTCTAGAGCGGCTGCTCCCTGTGACAGTTTCAATGCTATGGCACCCTTTGTCACAACACGCTCACCTTCATGCACGCCTTTTGTTATCTTCACCATCATGCCATCTGTAACGCCAACCTCTACACTGCGTTTTTCGAACGATACCGGACTGTTCTGTACGAAGACAAAAAATGCCCCCATCTCCTCTACAAGTGCAGTACGTGGCACAACGACATTCAAGTCGCCAATAAACGCCGATGTTATATACAATGTAACGATACTGCCTGGAACGACCCCAGAGAGATTCTTTGCAGATATTGTAATCGGTATCATGTTGCAGGAGTTTACGGAACTGCCTACAGCCTGTACACGTCCTTCAGCTTCCTCAAGAGAAACCACCTTGCCCGAAGCAAGTTCAATATTTACCGACGAAATGTTATGCAGCTGCTGCGCATATCGTACAGGAAGTTCGGCAACGATATTCATGTCACCGGCACGCTGTATAGTTGCAAGCGGGGTACCCGGTGTAACATAATCGCCATTCGACACAAGCAGAGAAGAGACATATCCGCGAAGCGAAGACTTTAGTATGACCTTGCCTCCTCCATAGTTGCGCTTCATGCTCATATAGCGTGCCTCGGCCTGCATGTATGCAGCCTCAGCCGACTGATAATCACGTTCAGACACAATCTTGTCGGCAAACAAAAGCTTCTTCCTCTCAAAATCGGCTTTTGCAACATTATAGTTGCTCTCAGCCTCGGCAAACCTAACAGATGCGTCGTTGTCAGTAACGTCACTTCCTTCGAGATAGAACAGTGGCTCTCCCGATGTTACCTCCTTGCCTGTGACAAGGTTGCCGACAAACTGCACCTTGCCGCTTGCTGTTGCCACAAGAGTCGTAAAGTTTCCGGGTGTGGACTCAACTCTCGCTGCAACCTTTACAGCTCCGGCGAAAGAGCTCTTGCCTGCTACAGCCGTAGCAAAATCAATCTTCCAGCTCTGCTCCTTGCTGAATGCAATATCGCCCGGCTTGCCGTCTGTAGCAATTCCATGACCGGCATGTCCATGTTCATGACCGGCATCGCCATGCGAATGGCCGTCGTGGTCGTGCGAGTGAGCATCATGGCCATGTGAATGGCCTGTGTGGGCATCATGATTATGGGCATGTTCATGACCTGAATGTGAAGCGTGTCCGTGGTCGTGCGGTTCACCTTTCTTGTGTACCTCTACATCGAAATGAGCCTCATCATCTCCGACCTTCACATACAGCATTCCGCAACCGGCACTCTCCGGGATAAGGTCGAAATGAAACATACCTTTATGACCGGCCTCACTCTTCTGCGAAACGCTTTTCGAGCCGACTGTGAGTACAGCCTCTGCAATATCGGATTCTGCAGGTTTGAAAGATGAAAGGTCGGTTACATACAATGTTATGCATGATTTCTCGCCGACAGAAAGACCTTCGTGCTGCAAGAAGTATTCAAATGCATGAGTATAGGCTGTAAAGCCATGAATATGTGCATGCTCATGGCCATCACCTTCTGTGCCGTGGCTATGGCCACCGCATCCCAACAAGGCAACCGCAACAGTTGCCAATAGAAATATTCTTTTCATAGTAATTTTTTTAACCTTATTATACATAATTTCAAATCACAGAAACTATGCGGCAGGCGGCCCACGAAGGGCAAGTGTAGAGAGCTCCTGTTCCGGGGGAGTATGTTCCCGGAATTCGGACCATTGCAGTTTTACGGCTGGCATGTCAGCCAATGCCGAAATATTCAGCAATGCTATGAGTTGTATCGGAAAAATGGATTTCTTTACAACAAACGTATCGTCAGAGGCAAGACGGAAATAGAAAAGCGAAGCATCATAACAGAGTCTCACTGAATGCTCCTCTTCCTCATCACAGCCATGATGCTCGCATTTGTCACATTCTGTAATGCCGAAGTGTATTGAAGCAACATCGGCTGTACTGCACCCGCAATGATGATGAGGCATGACACGCATACCCATGAGCATTGATATTGCCATGAGCATGAGCATATATGACATTTTACGCATCAGACCTCTCATTGCCTTATTTATTTTTATAACTGGCAGCCCACTCCTTATCGATATAATTCTCCAGAAGTGTACAAGCATGCGCACTAAAATCGAGACCGCATAACATTATGTCATCCCATTGTTCTTGCGATAAGTCTATAAGCCCGTCACGGCTGACACCCTGCTTCAGCATTCCATAAACGACACCGGCATTGAAATTGTCACCGGCACCGACAGTGCTGACAACCTCTACCTTCTTGACATCATATTCCGATGAGCTCTCCTTGGTGAAGAGCCTTACAGTGCCGCTTCCGCTTGTAAAGATAAAATTCGGACAATAGAACCTTATCTTCTCACGATATATCTTTTCGGCATCGGTCATGTCATAAAGATATGTAAAATCGTCGGCCGAGCCACGCACAATGTCGGCAAATTCAAGGTTCTCTATCAATGCCTCTGCAAGCTTTATACGTTCGTGAACATGATTTTTACGGAAGTTTATATCATAATAGAGAAGAGCGCCTCTATCATGTGCATACTCAAGAAACGCCTTTGTCTTTGTCCTAAGTACCGGATTCAGTACAAAATATGAACCATAGAGAACAATGTCACCAGGCTCAATATGCGGAAAATCCACTTCAAGACGATTATTGGGATAATCCTTATAAAAAAGATAGTCGGCATCGTTGCTCTCGTTGAGAAATGCCAATGCCAACGGAGACTTGCCTCCGCTAAAGGAACACACTGCTGAAGAATCGACACCGCTGTCATGCAGATGGTCAAGTATTATACGGCCGATATTGTCGTCACCGACCTCGCTTATGAAGGATGACAGCACGCCCATTCTGCCCAGTGAAATGATACTGTTATATACCGAACCACCAGGAACTGCCTTTACTGGCTGGTTATTCTTGAACAGGATATCAAAGACAGTTTCGCCTATACCTATAATCTTTCCCATAACTATGCCTTTTCTATAAAATCCCTCAATTCATCAATATTCTCTGCAACAGAAATGTATTCTTCAAAACCGCCCCGCAAGAAACCCTTGTTCTCCATCTCTTTCAGAGCCTCGACAAGAGTGTTCCAGAAACCACCGGCATTGTAAAGGACAACACGCTTGCAATGGTATCCTATCGTCGCTGCAGCAGCCACATGGAATATCTCGTCAAGAGTACCGACACCTCCCGGCAGGGCTACAAGCACCTCGCTCAGCTGAAGCATTATATCCTTACGCTCACTGAGGTTACGGCATAGCACCTTTTCATCAAGAAGCGTGCTTACCCTATCACGTTCTACAAGTATATCGGGAACAACACCTACAATATGCGCACCTGCAGCCTTTGCCGCCCTGGCAGAGGCTTCCATAAGCCCGAAACGTGCACCGCCATATACAAGTTCAGCACCTATAGAACCGAGCATTGTACCCACCTCGTGCGCAACATCGAAGTACCAGGATTCAATGTTGTCCGATGCAGCACAGAACAAAGCCACACTCTTCATTGGGAACAGCTTTACAAGGACTGCATATCATTGAGACGTTTATAAACACCGTCAAGCTGTATGAGATCATCATGCTTGCCACGTTCTACTATCTCACCGTCGCGGAGCACACATATCTCGTCCGCATTCTTGATTGTCGATAGACGGTGCGCGATAGCTATTGTGGTTCTGCTCTTCATCAAGCGCTCAAGAGCCTCCTGCACAAGACGTTCACTTTCGGTATCAAGAGCCGATGTGGCCTCATCAAGAATAAGTATAGGTGGATTCTTCAATATGGCACGGGCGATACTGATACGTTGACGCTGACCGCCGGACAAACGGCATCCGCGGTCACCGACATTTGTATTGTAACCCTTCTCGGTTTCCATTATGAAGTCATGTGCATTCGCGATTTTAGCAGCCTCAATTACCTGCTCCATTGTTGCGTTCTCTACACCAAAGGTTATATTATTATAGAATGTATCATTGAACAGAATGGCTTCTTGATTCACATTTCCGATAAGAGAACGCAAAGAGCTTACTTTCATATCCCTGATATCAATACCGTCAATAGTGATTGAACCCTGCTTTACATCATAATAACGCGGCAAGAGATCTACCATAGTTGATTTTCCGCTGCCAGACTGGCCTACAAGAGCAACAGTCTTGCCTTTCTCAATCTTCAAGTTCACATTCTTGAGAACAGGACGGCCCGAAGTGTACTCAAATGACAGGTCTTTATACTCTATACCGTATTTCATATCCGGAATCTCTATACCCTTTTCACCGTCAACTATAGGATTCTTAGCCTTGAGAATAGCATCAATTCGCTCCATAGAAGCGAGACCGCGCGGTATAGTATATGATGCTTTCGACAAGTCTTTCAGCGGATTGATTATACTATAAAGGATTATAAGGTAGTAAATGAACTCTGCTGCCGATATCGGAGACTTGTCACTTAAAATAAGAGTTCCGCCGAACCAAAGCACTATCACTATGACAACTGTCCCCAAGAACTCACTCATCGGATGAGCCATAGCCTGCCTTGTAGTAACGCTCCTTACCGCGGCCCTGAGTTCATTACTGCATTTGAGGAAGCGTGCCGACATCTTCTTCTCGGCAAGGAAAGCCTTGACTATACGCAAGCCACCAAGCGTCTCTTCCAACTGAGATGTCGTCTCTGCCATTTTCTGTTGTGCAACACGTGAATTGGCTTTTAGCTTACGGCCTACATTTCCCATAACCCAACCAAGCGCCGGTATCACGCATATTGTAAATAGCGTAAGTTCCCAGCTCACATACAACATTGTTGCAAAGTACATGATAATGAATATCGGGTTCTTGATAAGCATATCGAATGATGTTACAATGGAACTTTCCACTATTGTAACATCACCTGTCATACGTGTGATAATATCACCTTTACGTTCGTTGGTGAAGAAACCTATAGGAAGATTTACAATCTTGTCATACAACTGAGTGCGCATATCACGTATAAGGCCAGTACGCAAAGGGATGATGGCTGCAGAAGAACCGAAATAGCTTGCAGTCTTCAGGAATGTCATGAATATGAGGAAAATTCCCAACAACAGCAATACAAATGCTGCTCCATACTCTTCACTGATTCCCTGCAGGTAATATACACCATTGTTCATCAGCACATCCTTCACATTGTCCGTATTCATTTCACTCCATGGAATAAACGAAGCTGCTGACACATTGTTTATCTTAAACAGAATCTGCAATACTGGTATTATCACCATGAATGAGAATATATTCAGTATTGCCGACAACAGAGTGAAGAGCAGAGACAGCAGCAAATACCTTTTGTATGGAGGTACGTAACGTTTCAGAATCTTAAGAAAATCCTTCATTGTTGTTCTATTGTTTGATATTTATTTGCAAAGATACTATTTTATTCTCAATTCATACTCTAAAAACGGCCATTTTGAAAATCTGCAATTCCATCGGAAAGCAATTCCGGCTTTCTCACCGGACCCAACCGAGCTTCTTCGCGAATTCCCATATGACCATTCCGGCCGTTACCGACACGTTCAGAGAATGCTTTGTACCGAATTGAGGAATCTCTATTGCACCGCATGAGGAATCCACCACCGCCTGCTGCACGCCTTTCACTTCATTCCCTAACACGACAGCGTACTTTTCACCACGGACAGCCTCAAAAGAGTGCAACGGCATGCTTCCCTCGCATAGTTCTATTGAATAGACCTTGTAGCCTTGAGCCCGAAGCTGCCCTACAGCATCCAAAGCCGATTCGAAATATTGCCAAGAGACGACATCTTCTGCGCCTAGTGCTGTCTTGTGGATTTCTGCATGCGGAGGTGTAGCCGTTATGCCGCACAGCATTATGCTCTCAACACGGAAAGCATCGCCTGTACGGAAGACAGAGCCTACGTTATGCAGGCTACGTACATTGTCGAGCACGACTACAAGCGGCAGTTTCTCAGACTCGATGAATGTCTCGCGCCCTATGCGTCCCATTTCGGTGACAAGCTTTTTCCTGTTCATCATACAAACTTGCTCCAATCGGTATTCCTCATATCGCCTTCACGCTCGAATGTTGCATGCATGGCAAGCGCTGCAGCCACGTTATGCGAGATATGGCCGCACTTTGCAATCTTCAGGTAATCCCAAAGAAGGTTCTTGTAGTCAGGATGGGCACACTTCTCAATAAGCAGTTTGGCACGTTCATCAGGTCCCTTGCCACGTAGGTCGGCGACACCCCATTCCGTTGCCACCACACGTACATCGTGTTCGGTATGGTCGGCATGCGTAACCATAGGAACGATAGAGCTTATCATTCCGCCCTTTTGGGTAGAAGGACATGTGAATATCGAGACGAAGGCATTTCGTGCAAAGTCTCCCGAACCGCCTATGCCGTTCATAAGGCGTGTTCCGCAAATATGCGACGAATTCACGCAACCGTAAAGATCAACCTCTATTGCAGTGTTCATCGCAATTATTCCCAGACGGCGTATGATTTCGGGATGATTGGAAATCTCGGACGGACGCAGAATAAGACGCTCCTTGAAGAAATCAAGATTGTCATACACATGCTGCAGGCACTCCTGGCTCAATGAGAGTGAACAGGTACTGCCGGCTTTCACGCGCCCAAGTTCCATGAGTTTGATGACAGAATCCTGCAACACCTCGGAATAGAGGTCGAGAGGCGGAATCTCTGTACAGTCTTCAAGTCCTTTGAGAACAGCATTGGCCACGTTTCCGATTCCGCTCTGTATCGGGAGACCGGCAGCCGGTATCGTTCCGCACCTGATATCACTTATGATGAAATCGACTACATTCTCGCCGATCTTGCGTGTTACGGGGTCAAGCTCCTTGAACACAACCTGTTCGTTGGGAAGGCACACCTCTACTATACCTACGACCTTTTTCGGATCGACCTGCACATAAGGCTTGCCTACACGGTCCGATGCATTGAATATCGGTATCTCTCTACGACAAGGTGGGTCAAGCGGTTCATACACATCGTGAAGACCCATAGTATGATGGAATGTATTTCTCTCAATTATTATCCTGTCGGCAAGATTTGCGACTGTCTGACCTATACCACCGGCAGTTGTAAGATAGACCTTTCCGTCGGGGGTTATGTCAATTGCCTCAAGTATTGCAACATCGACCTTGCCCAGATAGCCATAACGCAAGTCCTGCGCCATAAGAGAGAGGTGAAGATCGGTATATGTAATTCCTTTCGCATTTATGGAATTACGGACTGTAGGGTTAGAGATGAAAGGAGCACGAAAACGTATAGCATTGGCACGTGTCAATGCCCCGTCAATAGCATCACCGGTAGAAGCGCCGGAATAGAGGTTTATCATGAAAGGCTTGCCGGCCGCATGAGCCTCCTCTGCACGTTTTGCGACCTCAGGAAGCACGGTCTTTGGAGTACCGGAAAGCGTAAAACCGCTTATCCCGACTCCGTCACCATCGTTGATGTAGCATGCAGCCTCTTGGGCTGTAATAATACGGTAGCTCATTTTTATTCGTGTTTATATGTTTGTCTGTCAATATTTTCTGTTAAAGACTTCGGAATATATGAATGCCCTCTTTGCATCAGACTTGCTCTTCATCATTATCTTATCAGCCTTTTGATTCTCATTTGATGCCGGCTTCGGTTCTTCAGTACCATGATTCAAAAAAATCCTGCGGTTATCAGGAGCCGTACAGAAAGTCCTGACTGTGCTCTTTTTACTGGTATTTTCCACAGGAGACGGTTCTTCAATCGGGTCAAGAGGCTCTATCGACGGAAAAGCCTCCCCGATGTCAGGCTTAACCTCTACTCCTCCGTCCTTAGAAAAAACAACTTTCACTATCGCGATTAAAGAATAGATAGCTATAAGAGCTACTATTGAAACTATAGATTCCATAATGCCTTATTTTTTCATAAAATAATCGCTGAACATCTCATCGAACACCTCTCCTCGCGTTAGTCTTCCATCCTTAAGGCATACCACATCGACCTCTCCCTTAAGAGACAAAGAACCATCGGCAAGGTTATATATATCCTGCAGAAAAACAAGTTTCGCACCTTTACGGACCATATTCACGCACACGGCAAACCTGTCACCGCCATGCAACGGCCGCTTGTATTCGAGCGTAATCCTTGAAACCATAGGGTCGATACCCTGCTCGTGCAGCCCCGTAAAACTGCCGCCGATGGATTCCAGGAATTCATGACG
>JAEIGA010006151.1_pt1 | contig 18263 bp, 17 predicted proteins | sample 9270691 | NCBI WGS metagenome assembly JAEIGA01 (sample SAMN17057246, study PRJNA624740) | gut metagenome | biome: biome; isolation source: fecal sample | host: Bos grunniens | place: China: Xizang | collected 2019
ACCATCCAAAGAACGCTCCAGTTGATTTCCTCAAGGTCGCGACGTGTAAGGATACCTGTCATACAGAAAATCATAATAGGAATGAATGCCACAACGTTTGTGTCGATACCCCAGAGATCTGTACCGAACATCCACATGAAGATTGTGATGATAAACGCAGCAACAACCGACCATGTCTTGAAATCCCAACGGATATCGCCCTCAATCTCAATCTTGATGTTCTTCTGCTTGAATGGGAACATGATGCGGAGAAGTAACCAAGCAAGAACCAAAAGAACGATAACGAATGGAGCCATCTTGATTGTCCAGTCAACAAAACTGATACCCATACCCTGTGATGAGAGATAGTCAAGTGCAATCATGTTAGGAGGTGTACCGATAGGAGTAATCATACCACCTAGGTTAGCACCTACAGGAATTGCAAGAGCAAGAGCTACACGACCTTTACCGTCGGCAGGCAATGAACGTAGCACAGGAGTAAGGAACGCCAACATCATGGCAGCAGTAGCTGTGTTACTTACAAAGGCCGAGAAGATTGCTGTTACAAGGATAAAACCAAGCAATACAATCTCGGAGCGTGTACCGAACGGCTTCAAAAGAACACGTGCAAGAGCAACGTCGAGCTTAACCTTTGTCAAACCGATAGCAAGCACGAAACCACCGATAAAGAGCATGATTGTGGGGTTTGCAAAACAAGCCATAATGCTCTTGAAAGGAACCAAGCCTACATTACCCTCGGGACGAAGGAAACTGAACGCACTAGTTGATACAGTGAATAACATCACAGTTACAACAATCATTGAAGTAACCCACGAAGGCATTGACTCTGTGAGCCACATGAGCGCAGCAAACACGAACAAAGCAATGATACGCTGGTGAACATCGGTAAGACCTTCGATACCGAAAGCCGATGTTGGCAACATTGCAACCACGATAGAGATTACCGCAATGAAAAGGAATTTGATTACATTAAGAGGGAACTTCCTCTCTCTCTTGTGGGATTTGTTCTTCTGAAGTTTCTCAAGAACTCTGTATCCCGGGAAATTTTTAAACATAATTTAATTAAATATTTAATGATTAGATTATTCCGAAAAAACAATATCCGAAATTTTGTACAAAATTACAATCTATAAAGTTTTTTTCACATTGCACATCTATTTGTTTTTACGATAACAGCTATCGAATTTATCAATAACACAAATTCTCATAAAGCCACTTGTTTAATCCAAATTCATTTTCACGGCAATCAATATGTAATAAATAAAATAAAATTGTTATTTTTGTAAAATTATAGCAAAGAAGATAAAAAAACAGATGAACAATCGCTGCTTTCTACATACTATTTACATTATTGTTGCAATATTGCTATTCCCTACAGGTATATTTGCCCAAAGAGGGGATTTCAGATATTACGCCCAAATGAACTGCATTGCTTCCGGGGATGAATATGCACCATATTGGTTCACGGCAAACAAAAATGCAATTTCTTCGGTGAAAAGCACAAGCGGATATCTGCGCTATGGAATGAGCTACAGTAACACATTCGGCAAAAAGAAAAATTTCAGATACGACATCGCAGCAGATATTATTGCCGGTTTTAATCAAACTTCAACAATTTCATTCCAACAAGCATATGCCGATTTGAGTTGGAAATGGCTTACTCTTTCTATTGGCAGCAAAGAGAGATGGGGTGAACAAGAATATTACCAACGTGAACAGATGGAAGAGATAACCGCTTTCAATACAGTAAACAGATACTATCCCCATCTTTTCAGCGACCAATTCAGCAATACAGGAATTGGTGGATTCATTTTCAGCGGAAACAGTCGCCCTATTCCACAAGCAAGAATAGAGATTCCTGAATTTGTAAATATTCCGGGCACAAAAGAGTGGTTAAGATTCAGGGCATATATATCATACGGTTTCTTCACCGACGGCAATTATCAGCGAGAGCTTGTTATTATAAATCCAAAAGTAAAACGTGGAGAAGGAATCCTTTATCATGGGAAAGGCGGATTTATCAGTGTAGGCAAACCATCCAAATTCCCTGTTACATTTGACGGCGGTCTTGAAATGCACACCCAATTCGGTGGTACTTTATACAACACCACATATGGAAAGGTAAAGATGCCGACGAAGTTCTCAGATTACATAAAAGCATTCATACCGATGAGTGGCGGAGAAGACACACCCACCGGAGAACAGACAAACATTGCAGGCAACCAGATTGGTTGCTGGCATGCTGCATTCACAATACATACCAAGCCTTTGGAGATAAGGCTCTATGGCGAACACATGTTCGAGGACTTTTCACAGTTATTCTTCTTTGAATACCAAATGAACAACGAAGGTAAAAGAAGGACGCTGATATATCCATGGAGAGACATGCTGCTTGGCATCAACATTGCAAATAAATCAAACTTCCTGCCGTTCATATCGAATATCAGGTATGAGTTCATGACCACACGCGACCAGAGCGGTGCTCTGTATCACGACCCAAGCGACTATTTCTATGACCAGATGGACGGATGCGACGATTATCTGAACCATGGAATATATCCGGGATGGCATCATTGGGGTATGGGAATAGGAACTCCCATTATCATATCACCCGTATACAACAAGAATGGAAGTCTCTTTTTCCGTAGCAACAGACTTATTGCACACAACATCGGTATAAATGGCATAATTGATACAAAAATTCCGTTTGCGTACAAAGTAAACTATACATACAGTGAACATTGGGGAACCTATGCAAATCCTTTCAACTGCAAGAAGTACACCACATCGGTTCTGGCTGAGATTACATGCATGCCAAGAAACGCACAATGGCTGAGTACAGTTTCCTTAGGGTATGACAAAAGCGATATGATTGGAGAAAACATAGGTCTGATGTTTACCATAACACATGTGGGATCATTCTTTAAATAAACAGGACATGAAGAGATTTTTACACATACTGCTGATTTTTGCATTGATGTTTTCCGCATGTGACAACATATACATAAACGGAGACTTGGACGGAATGTGGAAACTGCAAAAGGTTGAAGATTGTGAAAAAGGAAACATTGAATATCCACAGGACATATATTATTCATTTCAGCACTATCTTACCTTTATCAGCAAACATAACGAAACCGAATTTCCACTACGCTATCTGGGCAATCTCTATTATGACAAGGTTGAAAACACCATAAACATAAACGGATTGCGCAATTTCCCGAACGAGAAGTATGTTGCAACACTAAACGACCTTGAACAATTCATGATTTTTGATACCAACACCACTTTTAACATATTAACGTTGGATAATGAACAGCTTATTTTGGAATACAACAGCTATCGTTATTATCTGATAAGGTGGTAAAAGCAATAAGATTTGAACATTAACCGAATCAATGGAGTTTTAATTTAAATTACCGACAAATGAAAGCATTTGTTTTTACAGGACAAGGTTCACAGTTCAGTGGCATGGGCAAGGATTTGTATGAGAACAGCCCTGCTGCAAAGGAATATTTTGAAAAAGCGAACGAGATTTTAGGATTTCGTATTACAGACATAATGTTCAACGGTAGCGACGAAGAGTTGCGACAGACAAAGGTAACCCAGCCTGCAGTATTCCTGCATTCTGTCATAACGGCGTTTTCGCTTGGCGAAGAATTCAACCCCGACATGGTTGCAGGACATTCATTGGGTGAATTTTCTGCTCTGACTGCAGCCGGTGCCCTCTCTTTTGAAGATGGCTTAAGACTTGTTTTCAAACGTGCACTTGCAATGCAACAGGCATGCGAAAAGCAGGAATCTACCATGGCTGCGATCCTTGGTCTTGATGACAAGACTGTAGAGGATGTATGCAACCAGGTAAACAACAACGGCAGGATTGTTGTTGCAGCCAATTACAACTGCCCGGGACAAATTGTCGTATCGGGCGACAAGGAAGGTATTGAGGAGGCATGCACAAAACTGAAAGAGGCAGGAGCGAAACGCGCTCTTCCGCTGAATGTAAGCGGAGCATTCCATTCCCCCTTGATGCAACCGGCAAAAGAGGAATTGGAAACAGCCATAAATAATACGGAATTCAAGACTCCACGTTGCCCGGTTTACCAGAACATCGACGCACTGCCCCACACTACACCCGAAGAGATTAAGGCAAACCTTATAGCCCAACTTACCTCTCCTGTAAGATGGACTGCAACAATAGAGAACATGATGGACAACGGAGCAACAGAATTTACGGAATGCGGTCCGGGAAATGTCCTGCAGGGATTAATAAAGAAAATACAATCAAACAGAAACATATAAAAAACCGACAAACATCAAATAACATGTCAAAAATAATTATATACCAACTTCTTCCAAGACTTTTTGGAAACAGCAATGCCAATTGCGTTGCAGGTGGAACCATTGAACAGAACGGTTGTGGCAAATTCAATGACATCACTCCAAAGGCACTCCGTGCCATACGTAGCACAGGCGCGACACATGTATGGTACACCGGTGTGATAGAACACACAACCCGAAGCAACTACAACAGATATGGTATCCCCACCGACCATCCTGCAATTGTAAAAGGAGAGGCTGGTTCACCCTATGCCATAAAGGACTATTACGACAACGACCCCGACCTCGCCGTTGATGTAGAAAAACGTCGCGAAGAGTTCAAGGCACTCATCGACCGCACACACAAAGCTGGAATGAAAGTCATAATGGACTTTATCCCCAACCATGTGGCACGCCACTACCATAGCGACTGTACTCCGAAAGGCACATACAGTTTCGGAGAACACGACGACAAAAATGTCTTTTATGCAGGGCACAATAATTTCTATTACCTTGGCAACAGTTCATACGGTTGTAATCTGGATGCAAAGGATTGCGCTGATGAGGAATACAGCGAAACGCCATTGCGTGCCACAGGAAACGACTGTTTTGGTTCACCGGGAAGAAACGACTGGTACGATACCGTCAAGTTGAACTATGGTATTGATTACCGCACAGGCAACCGCTGCTTCTCACCCGTGCCAAACACATGGGTAAAGATGCTGAAGATTTTAAGATACTGGGCGTCAATGGGTGTTGACGGTTTCCGTTGTGACATGGTAGAGATGACACCTGTTGAATTCTGGAACTGGGCTGTTGCAAAAATCAAGGAAGAGTTCCCCGGAATAATATTCATCGGAGAGATTTATCAGCCACACATATACCGTTCCTTCATCAAGGATGGTCATTTCGATTATCTGTACGACAAGGTTGGACTTTACGACACCTTGCGTGCTGTGATGAACGGTCAGACATCGGCGAACAACATAAGCTATGCACTTCAAAGCACATCGGATATACGTGATAATATGCTCACATTCCTCGAAAACCACGACGAACAACGTATTGCATCCGATTTCTTTGCAGCGAAAGCAGAACGTGCACTTGCGGCACTCATTGTTTCAGCAACAACAGGAACTGAACCTTTCATGCTCTATGCAGGTCAGGAACTCGGAGAACGAGGTATGGACAAGGAGGGCTATAGCGGTGTTGACGGCAGAACAACAATCTTTGACTATTGGAGCGTTGACACACTGCGTCGCTGGAAAGGCAACGGAGACTACTCGGGCGAGTTGCTCACCGAAGAGGAAAAGAATCTGCAGAAATTCTATTCACACCTGCTTAACCTGTGCAACAAGGAGAAAGCCCTTGCCGACGGAGCATTCTACGGTATCCAATATGCGAATCCCCACTGCGACCAATACGACAGCAACCACATATTCAGCTACCTGAGAGGTTTTGGCAACGAGTTGCTACTGATTGTAACAAACTTCAGTGATCAGGATAAAGAGTGCGCCGTAACCGTACCCGAAGAGGCTTTTGCATACTTTGGTGCAACATACAGCAACGACGCACAGAATACCACCGAACTGCTGAGCGGAGAAAAGATTGAACTCACATTCAATCCATTTGACAAGACCACAATCACAGTTCCTGCCAACAGCGGAGTTATTTTGAAATTCAAAGTATAAGAGATGAAGAAATTAATAACAACATTGGCTCTATGCCTTGCTGCATTTGTTGCAAACGCACAGGTATTTCTGGACTATGCAACAATTGAGGACATCGTAAAGAACGAGCGCGAATATTTCGACGAAATCGTAAGCATATACAAGAGCGACGACCCCATGATTCGTCTCGATGACATTGCACTTGTGTATTACGGTCAGGCATTCCTGCCCCAATACAACCCAAGCAACGACGAGAACGAAAAAGCGTTGAAAAAATTCCACGATGCAGGTAATCATCTTGAAGCATACAATACTGCAAAGAAAATCATGGAGTATAATCCTGTGAGCCTCAACGCTCTGTTCAATTTGCTGATAGCGTCGAAAGAGTTGGGAAAGAGCCAGGAGGAATTCCAGTCGTATGCCACCAAATATCAAGGCATATTGAACATGATAACACAATATGCAAAAGGCAATACGGCAGATTCTCCTTTCAGAGTAATTGCTCCCGACGACCAGAACTATGTAATGTTCCATGAACTTGAAATAGAAAAAGAGCTCTCACGCGAACTTGACACAGAAACGCTTTGCAACATCATTGTTGTTGAGCCAAGCAACAAGTTCCAGTTCAGAAGGGTTTATTTTGATTTAAGTCTCTTCCTGAAACATACGAATTGATGTTAGATAGGTAATTTACATTCAAAAGAGTTTTCCTGTTTGTAAAAATTATAAATGTAAAAAGCTGCCATTCGGCAGCTTTTTACATTTATAATCATCTGTATATTTTTACTTGAACTCGTCCCAGCTCTTGACAGGCAATGAGTTGATGTCAACCTTACAGAATGAACGTATGAACGCACTTGCAAGACGTGCATTGGTGATGAGCGGAATGTTATGGTCGATAGCAGCACGACGGATGCGGTAGCCATTTGTCATCTCACGTTTTGTGTGGTTCTTTGGAATGTTGATGATGAGGTCGAAACGGTGGTCGGCAATCATCTGCATTACGTTATTCTCGGCATTTGGATTCTCATCCGGCCACATTACAGGAGTAGCCTTGATTCCATTCTCATTAAGGAATTTGGCAGTGCCTGATGTTGCATAGATGTTATAACCCTTCTGCGCAAGGATTGCTGTAGGTTCAAGCAAGTCAACCTTTGACTTTGCTGCACCCGATGAAACCATTACATTCTTCTCGGGAACATTGTAACCAACTGCAATCATTGCATTGAGCAATGCCTCTTCGAAGTCGTCACCGATGCAACCAACCTCACCTGTTGATGACATATCCACACCCAATACAGGGTCTGCCTGATGCAGACGGCTGAACGAGAACTGCGATGCCTTTACACCGATATGGTCGATATCGAACGCCGATTTATCAGGCTTGCTATAAGGAGCATCAAGCATGATGCGTGTAGCAGTCTCGATGAAGTTACGCTTCAACACCTTCGATACGAATGGGAATGAACGTGATGCACGCAAGTTACATTCAATAACCTTAACCTCGTTGTTCTTTGCAAGGAACTGCATGTTGAAAGGACCTGAAATATTAAGTTCCTTCGCAATTCTGCGGCTGATTTTCTTGATGCGACGTGCAGTCTCAAAGTAAATCTTCTGTGCAGGGAATACGAGTGTTGCGTCACCGGAGTGAACGCCGGCAAACTCAACGTGCTCAGAAATAGCATACTCAACCACCTCACCGTTCTGCGCCACAGCGTCGAACTCAATTTCCTTGGTATCGCTCATGAACTGTGAAACAACAACAGGGAACTCCTTTGAAACGTCGGCAGCCATCTTCAAGAACTCATGCAACTCCTCTTCGTTGTAGCATACGTTCATCGCAGCACCTGAAAGCACGTAAGAAGGACGCACAAGAACAGGATAGCCTACCTTGTCAACGAACTCCTTCATATCCTCGAGGCTTGTGAGCTCTTTCCAAGCAGGCTGGTCGATGCCAAGTTGGTCGAGCATAGCCGAGAACTTATGACGGTTTTCAGCGCGGTCGATTGAAAGAGGCGATGTACCAAGGATGGGCACTGCCTGACGGTGCAACTTCATTGCAAGATTGTTAGGAATCTGTCCACCTACCGATACGATCACACCACCCGGCTGCTCAAGGTCGATAACGTCGAGCACGCGCTCCAACGACAACTCGTCGAAGTACAAGCGGTCGCACATATCATAGTCAGTAGATACGGTCTCAGGGTTATAGTTGATCATAATTGACTTATAACCGAGCTTGCGAGCTGTCTGAACGGCATTGACCGAACACCAGTCGAACTCTACAGAAGAACCGATGCGGTATGCACCAGAACCAAGAACAACCACCGATTTATCATTCTTATAATAGTTTACATCGTAACCCTTTACACCGTATGTCATGTAAAGATAATTTGTAAGTTCAGGGTGCTCCGAAGCTACAGTATTGATTCTCTTCACTGCAGGAAGGACACCAAGTTCCTTACGGCGTGCACGGACAGCAAGGTTACCGGCCTCCATATTCTTCTCGTTCTTCAGAACGAAACGTGAAATCTGGAAGTCTGAAAAACCGAGTTCCTTAGCCTTGCGCAATACCTCCTCGGGCAACTCTTCGAGTGTGTTGTAACCCTCGAGTACATGCTTATAATCAACGATATTCTTCAATTTACCCAAGAACCATGGGTCAATCTTTGTAAGTTCGCTGATGCGCTCAACTGTATAACCTTCTTCGAGAGCCGATGCAATTGAGAACACGCGCATATCTGTCGGATTTGCAAGTTCCTCATCAAGATTATCAAAGTGTGTATGCTCGTTACCTACAAAACCGTGCATACCCTGACCAATCATACGTAGACCTTTCTGGATAACCTCCTCGAAGCTACGACCGATAGACATGATTTCACCTACCGACTTCATGCTTGAGCCAATCTGGCGAGATACACCTGCGAACTTGGTCAAGTCCCAACGAGGAATCTTACAGATGAGGTAATCGAGCTCGGGAGCCTTGTAAGCACTGTTTGGTGTACCCATATCTCCAATCTCATCAAGAGTATATCCGAGAGCAATCTTTGCAGCAACGAAAGCAAGAGGATAACCTGTTGCTTTTGATGCAAGAGCCGAAGAACGGCTCAAACGAGCGTTAACCTCGATTACACGATAATCGTTTGTCTCGGCATTGAATGCATACTGGATGTTACACTCACCAACGATGCCAAGGTGACGGATAGCCTTAACAGAAATCTCCTGCATGAACTTAACCTGCTCGGGAGTTAGTGAACAAGTAGGAGCAACAACGATCGACTCACCGGTGTGAATACCGAGCGGGTCGAAGTTCTCCATGCTTGCTACTGTGAAACAGTGGTCGTTCGCATCACGGATAACCTCGAACTCAATCTCCTTCCAACCTTTCAAAGACTCTTCTACAAGAATCTGATTAGAGAATGTGAATGCACTCTCGGCAAGTTCTTTAAAGCTCTCTTCGTCGCGGCAGATACCACTACCAAGACCACCAAGTGCGTATGCCGAACGCACCATTACAGGGAAACCGATTCTGTGTGCAGCGGCAAGAGCATCCTCCATGCTTTCGACAGCCTGGCTCACAGGAGTCTTCATTGGAATCTCATCGAGTTTCTTCACAAAGAGATCGCGGTCTTCGGTGTACATGATTGCCTCAACAGATGTACCAAGCACCTTGACACCATATTTCTGCAATATACCCTTCTGATAAAGTTCTGTACCACAGTTCAAAGCAGTCTGACCACCGAATGCTAGCAAGATACCGTCGGGCTGCTCTTTCTTGATGATTTCCTCTACATTGTGTACATCCACAGGAAGGAAATACACCTTATCGGCAATACCCTCTGATGTCTGTATGGTTGCAACGTTGGGGTTGATAAGCACCGACTGAATACCCTCTTCGCGGAGAGCCTTCAAAGCCTGTGAACCCGAATAGTCAAACTCACCTGCCTGACCGATGCGCAAAGCACCGGAACCAAGTAACAATACTTTTTTCAGTTGTTCTTTCATGATATACTAATATTTATTGTTTACCTATATAAATACTTTTCACATTAACATACAAACATCCTGTTAGCCAAACAGTTAGCTATAAGCACGTGGTAAATACCGCATAACACCCGCAACCAGAGCGGTGAGAGAAAGCAATATTTTCCGCTAATATATAAAAAAAGTCGTTTCAAACGAAACGACTATAATAAAACTACACAAAAAAATATAAAAAATGAAATTAACGAGGGTAACAACGGCAACGGGACTTTTTTTACATCCCGCAAAACCAAAGTATTTATTTCCCTTGTGTTTCATAATACGCTATTTTAACCGTGCAAAGGTAGCAAAAAGAATGATAACAAAAAAATTATTTCGTACCAAAAATTCTATCACCTGCATCACCCAATCCCGGAAGTATATAGTTCTTTTCGTTCAAGCCCTCATCTAACGAAGCCAGGAATATATCAACATCGGGATGTTGCTCCTCCACCGCACTTACTCCTTGCGGAGAAGCTACAAGGCACATCAATCTGACATGCTCGAATCCATCAGCCTTCAAACGTGCAATAGCATCACAGGCACTGCCACCTGTTGCAAGCATAGGGTCGGTCAGAATCACGGCACGTTCCTTGTTTGCAGGCATCTTATAATAATAGAACTGAGGCTGACAGGTAACCTCGTCGCGATACAATCCGATATGACCGATACGCGCCGACGGGATAAGTTTCATAAGTCCGTCAACCATACCAAGACCGGCCCTTAAAATAGGAACGATAACAACTTTCTTTCCTGCAATCTTGGGAGCATTCATCTTCATAAGTGGAGTCTCTATCTCTTCGTATGTCAAAGGCATATCGCGTGTAACCTCGTAGCCCATCAACATTGATATTTCCTGAAGAAGCTCACGGAATTTCATTGTAGAAGTCTCCTTATTACGCATAATGCTCAACTTGTGCTGAACTAACGGATGTTCTATTATACGTAAAGCCATAATACTATTGTTTTTTGTATATTCTGTTATCACTTTTGCGCAAATGTAATACAAACGGATAAATTATCAAAGAAAGCTTTGTATCTCTCGCATTTTTCTACGTGCTTTTGCGAAATTTGATAAACCAATTTAAATTAATATGAAAAACGACAACAAACTTGGTCCTGTCCAAAAGACCATCGTTGGAACGCAATTCTTATTTGTCGCTTTCGGAGCCACGGTTCTGGTGCCTCTTTTAGTGGGATTGGATCCATCGGTAGTCCTATTTACCGCCGGTGTAGGAACACTTATCTTTCATGCTGTAACAAAAGGCAAAGTACCCATTTTCTCGGCAGCAGTTTCGCCTTTATAGCACCTATCATTAAAGCCACCGAACTATACGGACTGCCCGGAACATTATGCGGACTTGTTGCCATTGGTGCAGTATACGAAATAATGAGTGCATTGGTACGCTTTCGCGGAGTTGGTTTTATAACAAAACTGTTTCCTCCAATTGTGGTTGGTCCTGTAATCATGCTCATTGATCTGTCATTGGCAGGTACCGGTGTAGATATGGCAAAAAGCAACTGGGGGCTTGCCATTATAGCACTGTTGACAACCGTTATTGTATCACTTTTCGCAAAAGGATTGCTTAAACTTATACCTATTTTCGCAGGATTTTTTTCGGATATATAGCGGCATCAATATTCGGATTAATAGATTTCCAACCTGTCATTGATGCGCCCTGGCTTGCCTTACCTGCATTTGTAAGACCTAAATTCTGTTGGGAAGCAATCATTTCATGATTCCTGTAGCCATAGCCCCTGTAATTGAGCACATCGGCGACGTATACGCAATAAACGAAGTTACAGGAAAGGATTTTGTAAAAGAGCCGGGACTACATCGCACAATGCTTGGCGACACCCGTAATCTGATAATTGTTTCACTGATACTTATTCTTGGTATAGGTGGTGCCGAGCTGACATTCGGCAGTTTCACAATAGGAGGTATCGGACTTGCGACTTTGGTGGGAGTAATACTCAACCTTATCATTCCGCAAAAGAAATATAAATAAGAAGCAAAAAGCGATGCGGTTCAACCACATCGCTTTTTTATTTTATTACTTGTTGTATTGCTTATAGAACTCCACTACAGCTTCGATGCCCTTGCGGAAAATATCAAGATTGAAATTCTCGTTTGGAGAATGGATTGCATCGCTCTCCAAGCCAAAGCCCATAAGCACGGTCTTTATACCAAGAATCTTTTCAAAATCACTTATAATAGGAATGCTTCCACCGCGACGCACCGCAAGAGGTTTCTTACCGAAAGCCTTTTCAAATCCAGCTTCAGCGGCTTTGTATGCAGGTAATGTTATCGGACAAACATATCCCTGTCCACCATGCATAGGAGTTATCTTCACCCTAACACTGTCGGGGGCAAGCGAAGCGAAATAATCGACGAACATCTGCGAAATCTTTTCGTGGTCCTGATGCGCAACCAAACGGCACGACAACTTTGCATAAGCCTTTGAAGGCAACACAGTCTTACTGCCCTCACCGGTGTAACCACCCCAGATACCACACACATCAAATGCCGGACGACAACTGTTGCGCTCCAATGTAGAATATCCCTTTTCGCCACGCAAACCATCCACATCGATGGCAGCCTTATACTTTTCTTCGTCGAAAGGGATAGAGGCAAGCATTTCGCGCTCCTCTTTTGAGAGTTCTTCAACATCGTCATAGAAACCGGGTATCGTAATACGGCCGTCAGCATCGGTCATCTTTGCAATCATCTCGCAAAGCACGGTTATCGGATTTGCCACAGCACCGCCAAAGTGTCCAGAATGAAGGTCTCGGTTAGGACCTGTCACCTCAACTTCCCAATAGGCAAGACCGCGCAAGCCTGTTGTCAGCGAAGGCAATTCAGCACCCAACATACTTGTATCGCTTACAAGAATGACGTCCGCTTTAAGCAACTCCTTATTTTCCTTAAGGAAAGCATTCAGGCTTGGCGAACCAATCTCCTCCTCACCTTCAAAGATAAATTTCACATTATGCTTAAGTAATCCATTCTTTACTACATACTCAAAAGCCTTTGCCTGAATCATAGCCTGACCTTTATCATCGTCGGCACCACGTGCCCACATACGACCATCCTTTACTACAAGTTCAAAAGGATTGGTATTCCAGAGTTCAAGCGGCTCAACAGGCATTACATCGTAATGCGAATAGACAAGAACCGTTGGAGCTGAAGCATCAACAATCTTTTCGGCATAGACAAGAGGATTTCCTTTAGAAGACATCACCTCTGCCCTATCTACACCTGCCTCGAGCAACAACTCTTTCCAACGGTTGGCGCAAGCGACAATATCACCTTTATGTTCAGACTTGGCACTTATACTCGGTATGCGTATCAACGATGCCAATTCATCAATGAAACGCTGTTCGTTTTCCTGTATATACTTTCTTACTTCCATATCAATAATTATTTAACAGACGCGAAGATAGAAAAATATTTCAATCACAGAAACAATTTGCTACATAAACGAAAATAATTATCTTCGCATCAAAGAGTTTTCCGATGAATAGAACCGAGAAAAAAGCAGAATGCGCAAGACTATGGAAAGAAGCCTTTTGCGACAGCGATGAATTCATTTCAGAGTTCATCTGCAACCATTACTGCGAAGAGAACATGCTTGCCATAGAAGATAACGGACGGATACTGTCCATGTTGCATATTATACCGTTTGAGTGGGAAGGCATGCCAGTTGCTTATTTATACGGCATTGCAACAGACAAAAACGCACGTGGCAAGGGATATGCCACAGAACTTATACAACAAGCCATAGAAAAGGTAAAGGAGAATGGTTTTAAAGCAGCCTTTACCATTCCTGCCGAAGAGACTTTGAGCACATTCTACTCAAATTTCGGTTTCAACGGGAAATACGCCGTAAAATTCGAGACAACAGACAATTTCGACTTTGGCACAGGAGACCGTAGCAAAGACCTTGCATCAGTAATTCTGTTTTACAGCCAGATACAACTACCGACAACAATAGTCCTGAAAAAACAACAAAGGTCGGCAATAACCGTTACCAACCTTTGAGCCGAGTCGGGGACTCGAACCCCGGACCTACTCATTACGAATGAGTTGCTCTACCAACTGAGCTAATTCGGCAAATGCTATTCAAAAATATTACCCAGACCTCCTTATAATCATTTGGACGAATGAGTTGCTCTACCAACTGAGCTAATTCGGCAATTTATTTCATAAATCCCCGCATTTTCGGCTGCACTCGTCGGGTGAAAATAAATTTTCCCACTCGTTGGCACGAAAATTCGGCATTACGCTATTCAAAAACTATTACACGTCGCGAAGATAATGAAAAAAGATTCCGTATCAAAAAATAACAGTGCATTTTAGTTGATGCACCATTATTTTTAAGCTGAGCAAGGTTTTATTCCGCGTGATATTTCACGAATTCCTCTGCAGGTTTTAGAGCGTCAAGCTTTCCCACATCTATGAACTGCAGATTATCAGCCACAACACCATAAACCGGGTGTTTTGCAGCAAGCCACATGTAAAAACTCATTATAGGGAATCTGACACCGTTCTTTTCGTCAACCACCAATCCTTTTTCCACAACATACTCCTCCATAAGAGAGAGCACCTTGTCGCTAAGGATATGTATTCCCGAAAAGGCAAGTTTTCTGCACTCCGACGGAACTATCTCGGGCGAAACGACATGATAATCACCGGTATCGGTATTCATCCAACCCACAAGTTTAAGAGTATCGGGAGCGAAAAGCAGAAAACGTGTTGTATCGCGCTCGCTTACTAGCAATGTAGCCAAAGCATCGTCTGTCACCTGGGATTCAAACCACTTTATATCGCAGTTCGACAGAATATCCACATTATGTATAAGGAAGCGACCACAACCCTGAAGATATGGCTTGGCATGCAAGACAGCACCGCCCGTCTCGAGCAAAGCCGCGCGCTCATCGCTGACAGCAAAGCGCATAGTTCCCGGTTCAAGACTTTTTTCCTCCTCTGTTACAATCCATGGAGTTTCGGCAATCCATTGTTCCACCTTATCGGCAAAATAGTGGATATTCACAACCACATCATCAATACCCGACAGTTGCAATTTGCGTGCTACATGTTCAATAAGCGGTTTGCCACAAACCGGCACAAGCGCCTTTGGAAGAGTATCGGTAAGCGGTTTCAGGCGTGTACCCAATCCCGCCGCAAAAATCATTGCTTTCATTTTCTTTTCCGCTTTTTGGAAGTTTTCTTTTTTGATTTCGCTTTCGCCTTTGCCTTTTCCTGCACCTTCAAAGGATTCTCTTTCCTTAAAGTACTGTCTTGAGATATCTTTTTATAGGTCTTTATTTCTGTTACGCCATCAGCTCCTCTCTGCTTAGGAGTACATGAGAACAGCACTGCCGGCAACAACAGGAACAAAAATCTGAAAAAGAGTTTATTTACCATTCAGACATCTTTCAAAACATGCAGGAACAGGAGTTTCAAAACGCAGGCGTTTTCTGGTTACCGGATGCTCAAAGCAGAGCATGTAGGCATGCAGACCAAGACGACGCATAGGGTCGTTCTTGCCACCGTACTTTGAATCACCCACCACCGGATGACCAAGTTCTGCCATATGGACGCGAATCTGATTCTTACGACCAGTCTCTAGCACACACTCGACCAGCGAATATCCGTTTGACGATGTGAGCACATTATAATGTGTTACTGCATATTTTCCACCATTGTCCACCGGACTCGAATGGGTAACAAAACGTTTGTCCTCGGTAAGCCATGAACGCACGCAGCCCTGAGTTTTTTCAAATTCGCCTTCCACAAGGGCAATGTATCTGCGGTCGGTTACAAGTTCCTGCCAACCATCTACAAAAGTCTGCTGTGTCTGCACGTCCTTTGCATACACCATCAATCCCGAAGTGTCGCGGTCGAGACGGTGTACCACATGCGATGTATTGCGTCCGCCACCCTTCTCCAGATAACGGTTGAGCACCGCCTGCGCTGTAAGCTGACGGGTATTGTTGCTCATAGAGAGCAAACCGGGATGTTTGTCGATAACCAACAGATATGGGTCCTCGTATACAATATCCAGATCCTTGCTATGGAAAGCACGCTTATGCTTTGAACGGTCGAGCTGCACCACAGCACCGGGCTTAAGTTCTGTCAAAGGATATGTTGTAATCTTGTTGTCTACAAGCACCACTCTGTTTGTTATGAGTGCCTTGGCACGGTTACGGCTTATACCGTACATTTTCTCCATTATGAATTCAATGAGAATCGTCTCGTTTACAACATTGAATGTCAAAAGTGTCTTTATATTCTGGCGCATAGTATTTTGTTTATTCATCATTTCTTCGTTCAAGCAACACCACATTCTCTACATGATGCGTATGCGGGAACATATCAACAGGCTGCACTGCAACCACCTTATAATTACGGTCGAGCAGCTGCAAATCGCGTGCCTGGGTTGCAGGATTGCAACTTACATAGACAATACGACGAGGAGCCGCAAAAAGAATTGTATCCACAACATCCTCGTGCATACCGGCACGTGGGGGGTCGGTTATTATCACATCGGGACGTCCGTGCTCGTTGATGAAATCACGTGTAAGGATATCTTTCATGTCTCCGGCAAAGAATGTGAGATTGTCAAAACCATTGAGTTCCGCGTTCACACGCGCATCGATAATGGCATCCTCCACATATTCTATACCAACAACCTTCTTTGCTTTTGCCGCAACGAAGTTGGCAATTGTACCGGTACCGGTATAAAGGTCATAAACAACCTCGTCGCCTGTAAGACCGGCAAAATCGCGTGTTACCTTATATAGGTTATATGCCTGACGGCTATTTGTCTGATAGAAGGATTTCGGACCGACCTTGAAACGCAAGCCTTCCATCTCTTCGAATATTACATCCGTTCCTTTATAGGTTACAACATCAAGGTCTCCGAAAGTGTCGTTGCACTTGTTGTTTATAACGTACAACAAAGATGTTACCTCGGGGAATTCATCAGCGACAAACTGTAAAGTTTTTTCCAACTGAGCCTTATCGTTTTCACTCTCCACTCTTGCCTGCAGCAGAAGCATCACTTCACCTGTTGTAGAGGTGCGTATCATCATGCTTCGCAAAACGCCTGAATGTGAACGCAAATCATAGAACGGTATATTCTCTCTTTGGGCAAACTCACGGATTCCGTTACGCAGACGGTTGTTCAAGCCCTGCATCAGATGACATTCTTCAATATCGAGAACCTTATCAAACGCACCGGGAATATGGAAACCGAGAGCATTCATATTGTCATATTTTGTTCCCGCTTCAACCTCTTCCCATGTAAGCCAACGCTTATTGCTGAATGTAAATTCCAATTTATTGCGGTACTCACAAGTCTGCTCCGAACCCAAAATAGGAGTGAGTTCAGGAAGTTCCACCTTACCGATACGGGTCAGAGCATCAAATACCTGCTGTTGCTTATATTTCAACTGATGTTCATAGGCAAGACATTGCCACTTGCAACCACCGCAAACACCATAGTGTTTACAGAACGGCACAGCTCTTTCCGCTGAATATTCATGAATCTTTACAGCCTCGGCTTCGGCATAACTGTGTTTCTTGCGTCTTACCTGCAGGTCAACAACATCGCCCGGAACCACATACGGTACAAATACCACAAGGTCGTTAACGCGTGCCAACGCTTTACCCTCGGCGGCAACTCCGGTAATCTCAATCCGCTCAAGCAGCGGCAACTCTTTCTTTTTTCTTGCCATTATGTCTATTAAATTTCAATCAGAATGCAATCACCGTGGAATCCGGTGCAAACATGTGCATATTACACAAAATTTACACAAAGATATATTAAAAATCCCTATCAACCACGCTTTTGACGCATGAACTTAAAAATTTTAATCCTTTATGATATATTTCCCCTTTTAAATTTCGCGGTAAAAACATTTTTCTTATATTTGCAAATTAGTTGAGCATGCCCTTGAAAAAGCATGCCCACAGTGTGAAAGTTAAAAACATTTTTTATTTATCAACAAACAATAAACTCAAAAATTATGGCAGACAAAAGAGTCTATACCTTTGGTAATGGCCTTGCTGAAGGTAATGCGTCAATGAGAAACTTGTTGGGCGGTAAAGGTGCAAACCTTGCTGAAATGAACCTTATCGGTATCCCCGTTCCTCCAGGTTTCACCATTACAACTGAGGTTTGTGGCGAATACTACAGCCTTGGCAGAGAGAAAGTCATCGAGCTTCTCAAAGCAGAAGTTCAG
>JAEIGA010006152.1_pt1 | contig 18263 bp, 21 predicted proteins | sample 9270691 | NCBI WGS metagenome assembly JAEIGA01 (sample SAMN17057246, study PRJNA624740) | gut metagenome | biome: biome; isolation source: fecal sample | host: Bos grunniens | place: China: Xizang | collected 2019
AAAAATTATCGTATAAGGGCAACTAGACCATTTACTACGCCTTATCAGGCTTGACAAAGGCAAGCTTTCTTTAGAATAATCTCAGTCCGGATTATTATCCTGTTTTGTCTTTTTTTCAGGAACTAAATCGACCCCGCCAGGATGAAATGGGTGACATTTAAGAATTCTTTTTATAGTAAGATAGCTTCCTTTGATTGCACCAAAACGCTGTATTGCCTCTAATCCGTATGCTGAACATGTAGGATAAAAACGACAAGTCGGAGGTTTCATTGGTGAAATACATTTTCGATAAAAAGTTATGAAAAGCAATAGAATCTTTTTCATGTATATCTTCCTCACGATTTAAACATCATAGTTTATTTGACTTCATAAGGGACAATAAGACTCGTTTCTATAAGTCAGATTGGTTCAACTAATGCTCGGTGGGTTATGAAGAAAAAACCACCAAGCAAGGTTTTATTTTATTATACACAGAATACATCATTAAATATAATAAATAGTCTTTTTGCGGAGCATGAAAGGGTAGAATAATTAATCGATATAAATTGTATTTCTCGGAATGTGCTTATTATTGTCCCTTTTCTAAAGAGTTTTTTATCAATATAATAGCAAGTATAAAGGGAAATACTCAATATCTCACAATTAAGGATAGAAAGTGGAATCTATCCATTTAATTCTTTATAAACTGAAACGTATATGCATGTTACTGAAAAGCTTTAAAAGGAGAGATGATTGGTATGAAATTTTCAACAAGAAAAGTAGCGATTGTAGGTACAGGCCTAGTCGGTTCGAGTACTGCTTATTCATTAGTTAACCAAAATATATGTGATGAAATCATGCTGATTGATATTAATACAGAGAGAGCGCTTGGAGAAGCGATGGATCTTCAGCACTGCGTTGATTTTACAACGACGGCCCGTACTAAAGTAAGTGTAGGCTCGTATGAAAAATGTGCGGATATGGATATTGTCATTATTACTGCGGGAGGACCGCCAAAACCAGGTCAAACTCGATTGGATACGCTTGAAGTAAGCGCGGATATCGCAAAATCAATTGTTCAAGGTGTAATGGCAAGTGGCTTTAATGGTATCTTCCTTGTTGCTTCCAACCCGGTAGATATTATTACATATCTTGTATGGAAGGAATCTGGACTGCCGCGTAATCAAGTAATTGGAACGGGTACTTCTATCGATTCTTCTCGTTTGAAGCAAATTCTTTCACAGCATATTGATGTTGATCCGCGGAGCATTCAAGGTTTTGTTTTAGGTGAACATGGTGATTCTTCTTTTGTTGCTTGGTCACATGTAACAATTGGAACGAAGCCATTTTTGGAAATTATGGATGAGCATAAAGATAGATTTAGAGACATTGATCTCGAAGAAATTCCGGTACAAGTTCAGAAGGCTGGTTTTGAAATATTGGTCCGTAAAGGAACTACATATTATGCAATAGGGAATGCACTTGCATTTATCTCACGTTCGATTTTTAATGATGATTATAAAGTAATTGCTGTGTCCGCGGTTCTAGATGGCGAATATGGTATGAAGGATATTTGCACAGGTGTTCCAGCTATTATTACACGTGAGGGTATAAAAGAAATAGTCGAATTAAATTTAACGGCTGATGAAAAAGTGAAATTCGATAATTCGAATGAAGTTTTAAGAGAACATATGGCGAAAATTAAATTGTAAGCTTATTTTACATTTGTTGGTTCGTTTGTTTTTTTCTCATTTTGTGGTACTGGATCGACAGTATGTTTAAATTTATAAGCCTTAGAAGTTGTAACAGCAGATAAAATGATAACGATAAAGATAATTATGATTGAGATTATTAATACAGTTTTCATCTTCGAAAACCCCCTCCATAAATTTCTATAACTGTATATTAACATGTAATTGGTTAATCTTATTTATAAACTAAAGATTTCGTAAGAAAATTACGATATTAATAAAGGTCGGGATTATTGAGAGGGAGGATGGAGAGTATGGAGCTAAGCGCAATGATGAGTCAGCAATTGGCTAGTCTGCAGCAGACAGTTAGTATGAGTATATTACAAAGTCAATTGTCTACGAGTGCAGCACAAGCAGTGGTTATGTTAAATGATATGCAGGCGTCTCAGCCGCAAGTTGCGATGCATCCTTATGCTGGTAATATCATTGATCTTAAGGCATAGGGGCAAAAATCAGGTAGAGACACTAAGAGAGGCAGTGATCTTTTTAGTGTCTCTTTTTTGTGAGTTTAATGAATATTTCGGAAGGTAGGGTGATTTTCATCCTTTGAACCTGCTGAGTTGGCTAAGGCAAACTTTCCTTTTAAGGTTTCAGTTATATATATACCCAGAAGGCTTCTTAATTCTACTTCATCCATTTCCAAAATGTACTCTAAAATTTCTTGCTTACTCAGTTGCTCTAATACTGCCAGAACCAGAATATCAATATCTTCATCATCACCAGTAAGTTTAGAACGATAATGCTCGAAAAGTTCATCGATTAATTTCAATTTGAACACCTCATTTTCAAGAAAATAGTAAAATAAAACAAGCGAAATTTGCTAGAAAAATCAATTAGTTACAAGTTATCATGCCTTTTTTTTATATTCCACTTATAGTGATTGAAATACCCTAATTTTTTGTTTTTTAATCTTACATATAAGAGCCGGCTGTTATATATGTATATAGCAAAGAAGTGTGAAAATCAAGAGATTGATTCTAAGGATGCCGGTTGTTTACATGAATCATGAAATCTTTTTTAATATTTGTCAAAATAGCAATTACCATCCGAGTTTTGAAAGAAGTGTACAAAGGGTTTTATTATGAAAAATGATTGTCATAAGCTATATTATAGATGTAGTGCATGTTCACAGTATATTTAAGAAGAATAAAGAGGGCAGGAAAAATGATTTATACATTTTCAGATGTGCATGGTTGTAAAGTAAATTTTTCTACAGATTTTCATCCCTTTTCTCCTTCACCTCAGCATGTCCTGGTAATAGTACATAGTCCAAGCGGGTGGGTGTTGACGCAGCATAAGGACAGAGGGTTAGAATTCCCGGGAGGAAAGCTGGAAAAGGGAGAGACGATTGAACAGGCTGCAATTCGCGAGGTATGGGAAGAAACAGGGGCAGTAATTAAGAACCCTCACTATATTGGACAGTATTCGGTAGATGACCAGGATAATCCGTTTGTAAAGGATGTATATTTTGCTCAAACAGAATCAATTGAATGTAAGAAGAATTACTTAGAAACTAATGGACCAACAATCTTGGAACAGCTCCCAAATGAATTTAGTGAAGAGAAGTATAGTTTTATCATGAGAGATCAAGTAGTTAAATTAAGTATACAGGTAATTAAAGAAAAGCAATTAATAACATTATAGTCCCGTTACATTATATGGGGACTATAATGTTTTTTTATTTGAAGATTATTAATCGAGCAAATAATTTGTAATTTAATCGCCTATCTTTTAGGTTACCGTTTAATCAGTTTACGTTCAAGCATATCAACTAATTGATACATAATGGTTGCAAAAAAGGCAATCATTAATAGTGAGAGCATTACTAAAGAGAAGTTAAAGACTTGAAAACCATAAATAATCATGTAGCCGAGACCTTTTGCAGAGACAAGGAATTCACCGACAATTACGCCGACCCATGATAGACCTACATTAACCTTTAAGGTAGAAATAATAGTAGGTAGTGATGATGGAAGAATGGCTTCCTGAAAGGATTGACGTTTAGTAGCTCCAAATGTTTGCAGTACTTTTAAATAGTTATAATCGACTTCCTTGAAGGAGGTATAAACAACAATGGTTGTGATGATGACGGAGATGATTGCTCCCATCGCAATGATTGATGTAAACCCGGGACCTAAGGCAACAATTAAAATTGGTCCAAGCGCAACTTTCGGCATGGCGTTTAATATGACTAAGTAGGGATCAGCTACTTTTGAGAAAAATGGGAACCACCAAAGCAAAGCTGCCAATAGTGTTCCAGCCAATGTTCCGAGAATAAATCCTAGTACAGTTTCAAATAAGGTAATACCAATATTTGAAAGCAAGGTTCCATCGTTTATTTTTTCGATAAAAAGAGTATACACTTTGGACGGCGAACTGAAAATGAGTGGATCAATCCAAGCGAAACGGCTGGCAATTTCCCAAAGTGAAAAAAAGACGATAAAAATGATTGCCTGATAAAGGCGAACAAGCTTCTTTTCCTTAATGATGCTTTGTAAAAACTGCCTGTGCAGTTGTTTAATGTTTAACTGGAGGCTCTTCAAGTGCTTCAAACTCCTTCCATATCGTTTGAAATAAAGGAGAGAATTTAGGGTGATTGCGCGCTTCAAAAGGTGAGATATTTCTTAATTCTTCAGGCACCTCAAATGTGCGAAAAACTTTCCCTGGATTTGCGGAGAATAAATAAATACGGTCGCTCATGGCAATCGCTTCACCAATATCGTGTGTAACGAGTAGGACAGTTTTGTGGAAGGCTTTTAAGATAGAAAAAACAAGATTTTCAAGCTTGAGCTTCGTCACATAATCAAGAGCGGAAAAAGGTTCATCAAGCAGCAATACTTTCGGATTGGTTGCAAGGGTACGTACAAGGGCAACCCTTTGCCTCATTCCTCCTGATAATTGATTCGGGAATAGATTTTCAGTGTTAGGCAGACCAATCTCATTAAGTAGCTTTAAAGTCCGAATTTCAAGATCAGGATGCGGTTGTTTCTGCAGTTTTAAACCAAGTAAGATATTTTCTTTAATCGTCTTCCAAGGAAATAAATAATCCTGCTGCAACATATAACCAATGTCCTGTTTATGGCCAGCAATTAGCGGCTCACCATCTAAATGGAGAGAGCCATGTACAGGAGTCAGCAATCCGGCGATGATGGATAAGAGAGTGGACTTGCCGCAGCCACTAGGACCAAGAATGGAAATGAATTCTCCTTTATTAACACTGAGAGAGATATCCTCAAGTGCCATCTTTGCTTGTGTTTCAGTGAAATAGGCATGGTGAATATTTTGGAGAGAAAGGATGGTCATTTTAAAACCTCCTCTATTCTTTCTCTAAGGCTTTTTGGGCAAAGTCAGTATTAACAAGTGTTGAGTAGCCAATGTCTGAAGGAAGTTCCCCAGCTTCATCCATAATAGCCTTTAAATTATTCCATTCTTCCTCGTCTAAAATTGTATCAGTAGCAAACGAATCCTGACCTTTATAGCGGTCAACAACCATTTCAATGAGCTCTTCTTCGGTATCTTCGAAATATGGCAAAATTAATTTTGCAACGTCCGCTGCACTGTGATTATCTACCCATGTTTGCGCCTTTTGAATAGCATTGGTGAACTTTTGAACTGTATCTGATTCTTTATCTAGATAACTGGATTTTGACATGAAGGTAGTGTATGGAACTTTCCCGGATTCTGTTCCAAAGGAAGCGACAATGTGTCCTTTACCTTCTTGTTCAAAAATACTCGCCTGCGGTTCGAATAATTGTACAAAGTCACCTGTACCTCCAAGGAAAGCATTAGGAATGTTAGCAAAGTCAACATTTTGTATGAGGTTCAAATCTGCAAAGGGATCGATATTATGTTGCTTAAGTACATATTCTCCGACCATTTGTGGCATGCCACCTTTGCGTTGACCAAGAAAATCACTATCTTTTAGCATATCCCATGAGAAATCGGCAATCTCTTGACGTGCTACAAGAAAGGTTCCGTCTGTTTGAGTGAGCTGGGCAAAGTTTATTACTGAGTCAGTAGAGCCTTGTGCGTGCACATAGATGGATGTTTCTGAGCCCACTAAAGCAATATCAGCACCATCTGCTAGCAGGGTGGTCATTGTTTTATCCCCGCCCCATGTCGTTGTCAGTTCGATTTCCAAGCCTTCATCCTCGAAGTAGCCATTTTCCATAGCAACATATAGAGGTGCATAGAAAATTGAGCGTGTAACCTCTGCGACACGGACCGTTTTTACTTCGGAACTGCTGCAGGCTACAACGAAAATGGCTAGTGATATAATAAGTGAAAGCTGAATGCAAATTCTTATCGTCTTTTTCATACGTATTCCTCCTTATTAGAGTTACTTCAATAAAAGGCACTATTATAATTGGATGATGCTTTTAATAAGTAAGAAAAATCATGTAGGTTACTACGGGTTAGCATGATTAAAAAGAGGGGGAAAAGCGAAGAAGTAGAGCCAAAATTATAAAGTAATGTAGCAGTACCTATATGTACAATATCGTATGCGAAAAGAAAAATTGTGTGAAGAAGGATACATAAATTGTGAGGTTGATTTAAATTGACATTAAAGGATGGAACGATAGTATCGATAGACCCATTTCCGTCTCCTCACCCTGCTATTAGCTTATATACGGTTACATATATAAGTAGTGGATTAAAGGTAAAGGGATTGTTAGCTGAACCGGATGGAATGGAGTTAATGGATGGATTGTTATACTTGCGCGGTGGAATCAATAATGTTGGGAAGGTAAGACCAGCCCGAATTATCCAGTTTGCTGCAGAAGGCCTCATTGTATTTGCACCATATTATCGTGGGAATTTAGGTGGTGAAGGATATGAAGATTTCGCAGGAGAAGACCGCCATGATGCAATTGCGGCAGTAGAAGTGCTTCGGCAGCTGAAACGGGTGAAAAAGATTCATGTGTTCGGTTTTTCAAGGGGAGGGATTATGGCATTATGGACGGCTATTTCTAACCCTGATATTAGTTCTGTTGTTACTTGGGCAGGTGTGAGTGATATGTTTTTAACTTACAAAGAACGAGTAGATATGAGAAGAATGATGAAGCGGGTTATAGGCGGATCTCCTTCCAAATATCCAGAGCTTTATGAGCAAAGAACGCCAGATGAAGAATTGAAGCAGTTGCAATGTCCGGTATTAATTATTCACGGTGAGTGTGACCGAAATGTGTCTATTGAACAGGCTAAACAATTACATAAGAAGTTGATTGATTATGGAAAGAGAACAGAGACATGGTATTTTGAGAATTTCACGCACTACTTTCCGCCACAAACAAACCGGGAAACATTAAAAAAATTAGTGAACTGGATGAAAGTGCAAGGAGAAACATGATAAAATGAATAAAAAGGGGGAATCATTATGGGAATGCCATTAGAGCTTAACACAATGATTGTGACAAAGGGCAAGGAAAAAAGATTAGCTAACAGCAATGACTTTACGTTGACAAAGGGCGGTTACCGAATCTATCCATTAAACATCCCGATTTCAGTACAAAAAACGAAAAATGGCGAATTGATCGGAACAGGGATTGTAAAGAAGCTAACATGGGAAGATGATAAAACAATCCTTACATACGAATTAACATCACTGCATTCTACTAATTGACAGACCTATATAGGGGTCTGTTTTTTTTACCTTTAATCTGTTTTATGAATAGAGATTAGTAGAATGAACTAGTCATATAAAAAAGCTGATGGACAGTGTGGGGGAGGATAAAAAGATCCTTTAGCTTAACTAAAAAATGCTAAGTATTCAAAACGATACTTAGCACTTTTTTATTTTGAGACTGTTTCTCCCGTACTGTATTGCAATAGGTTATATAATAATTCTTCTGATGCGTGTATACCTAATTGTTGTATCCATCGTATATGCGGATCATACGCTCTCTCAGCAAATAAATCACCATGCATAAAGCTGTACCCGATTGTTGAGCTAGCAAGCATATCATAATCCATAATCGAATCCCCGGCAGCAATCTGTAAATCGAAATCAATGTATTGCTTAAGATGATTGATTGCATTTGCTTTCGTTAAATGAGTTGGAAGCAAATACAATTTCGGTCCGTGCAAATATAGCTTCCATCCCTTTTGTGTTAGCAAGTCTTCAAACTGTGTCATTTCGTCAACGGGCATAAATTCTCTTCTAATTCGGAACATAAAGAAAGATTGATCCACATAATGTTCACTTTCAATCCAGCTGCTATGGTGAAGCTGAGCAAGCAGCTTTAATACGTCTTCTTCGAGAATAGAAGAATCTGAGATTTTTTTTCGTGAGATTCTTTTCCACTCTTCATCCTCTTTCCCTTCGATTAAGATGGTTCCCCCATTGCTTGTAATTGCATACTTTGGCTGCAGCTCATCTTGAAAGAATTGAATTCGTTTATACTGGTGGACAGCTCTTGTCGTAACAGGAATGAAAAGATGTTTATGATGAAAGTTCTTGAGCATCACGATGGTCTTCTCAGACATATAGCTAATCGTTTTCCCATCTTTCGATTCTACTTCTCTGATTCTCCCTATAACAGGATAGGATTGAATCATTCTTGAAGAATAAATGAGTGTCCGGTCTAAATCTGAGGTGAATAGTATCATTTGAAAACCCCTTACAGTTCTTTAATTATGCCGCAGCATGAGTAGGACATATCCGTGTATTCTTCAATTGAAACATTACGTTCTTTCGCTAGTATTAATAGGTGTGTTAAATCATTTTCGAAATTTGGATTGATTAAGATTTTCCAAGGTACTCTTCTGAGAAGAACTCTGGTAGTCTCTCCTACACCAGGCTTCACAAAATGACTGCTCGCTATGTTGAATTTCTCCTGAATAGCTTTCACAGAATGAAGTCCTGTCCAAAGAGGTTCCTTTTCTTCTTGTTTGTTTGAGAGCTCTAGTTCAACCTCTTCATTTATGAAAGGAAATTCACCAGAAATCGTATCGACATATACATTGGATAAATCTATATCGTAAAGTTCCTTATAAAACTTTGCGCCGTGAAAATCATCCTTTTCCATAAAATCATAGTTAAGGACAGTACGGCTAACAAGTCCTGAAACAGTTGAATTCAAGCAGGCTGAAGGAATTAAGAAGTCCTCGCGAGTGCCATAAATCGAAACGCAATGCCCAGGATCAGCAAGCACAGCTAAGCTACTATCGATGGATAGAGAGTGTGTAAGATTGTATTGGCTACAAGAATTTTCTAACTCCTGTGTAATAGCACCTTTTCCAGTCCAACCATCAATAAATTGAATTTGTGCATCCTTATGCAAGGAGAAAACGTAATCAATAGCTACCTCGTCAATTCCGCGCCCTCTAATGATAGAGATGGAATAATGAGGGACATCAATACCATATTTTTGTTTAAGATAACGTTTAATCAATACACCAATTGGGGTTCCTGCTCGTGCAAGACTGACGAGAACGAGATGATCCAAGTCCTTTAATTTAACAATTTGTTCAGCTACCACACCTACTGCAACAGCAATCCTATGGGCATACTCATTTAGTGATTTATGAAATAAGGAGACATATTCTTCATTAGGCTGATACTCGATGGGAAGCATTTCAGAATAATGGCGTCCACCTTGAATGAAGGATTCACGTTCCTCAGTTTTTGTTTCAATAATGTATTTAGAGATGTCTCTTAAAAGAAATATTACATCATCTTCTTTATAGCTTCCCATTTTATCTGGGATAAGAGTATTGATCATTCAAGCTTTCCTCCTTTATTTAATTATTATTTTACAACTGGCACGCTCGGAGGCCTACAGGATGTCCGTCATATCTAGGCTGTCAATTGCGGCTAGGAAATTAAGAGTGGATTTCCTATGCCATGGTAACAACTGTGATTTTATCTATAAACGTCTGTTTTAAATCATGAAGCAAGCTAGCGATGCTGGTTTTTGATGTCATTCTTTCAATAAAAATAAAGATTTCATCATATTGATAAGGTTGAATATTATAAAGGTAGTTCGTTACTCCGGGATTTTCCGGGCTGTCGAATGAAAATTTATTTTGAACGGTGTACGAATCGGCTGCTGAATGGTAAACCGGACTTCTTGTTGTTGAATGGAAATAAACTCCCTCTCCCATAAAAGAAGCGATTCTCATAGGAATATACATAAATTCCCCAGTACCAAGGACGAGTGTTTTTTGTCCCTTTCGATGCTGTTTAACATAATCAGCAATTTTCTTTTGAACTTCCACTGATTTGTAATAGTCTTCAAGTGTTATTGAAAATCGTCCTGTTGCCTTTAAATATGGTGAAGTATTTCGAGTGCCGTCCTCATTAACTGATGCAACTTGTATGAAATCCGCTTCTTCGATCAGTGCGCTTGTATGCAAAAATGTAATATCCTGCTCGAGTTCCGGTACAGTTTCCTTTGTTTCCTCCTGTAACACAGGTTCTCCAATAGTAGTAAACTGTCCGTCTACTAAGGAAACGGAGTGTATAGTAATGTCTAGTTCTTTCTCGAGCTGTCGGAATTTCTCACGATTTTCTTCAGAACGCCAATCGAGAATGGAAATTACAGTAAAGCGTTTTTTCATAGGAAACTGCTCTTGTATTGTTTGAATAATATTGATGGCCGTTTTGCCTGTTGTAATTTCATCATCAACAAGAACGATTTCCTGCTCGTTATCAAATAGTTCGTTACCACTTGCATAAACACGGTGACTCGTAGCGTGGGAATGTTCTTCTTCAAAACTGATGACAGAAGAGAGCTCTTCAACATTTTCTCTCGTTGTGTGTATATATGTTCCATTTGTTTGAAATGAACTGAAAACAGCATGACCTAAAGCAGTTGCTGTTTCAGCAAAACCAATGAAGGTTGTTGGAGACGGTAAAGGGATAGGGTTTCTTACTAAGTCATCCAATAATTCAAGCATATGTTCTTTTGTTTGAATAGCTTTAGCAACTGCCTCACAACGAGGATCTTTGTAGCCATGTACAACTTCCATATAACGCATAGCCAACAAGTTGCCTGCCAATAAAGGAATTTGTGGAGGAACAGCTAAATGTTTCCCTAATACGGTACTGACAAATAGGAAGCTTCTTTTTTTGTTAATACGTGTAGCCATCTGGAATAGCTCATTCAGTTCAAAGTTATAAGGATTTTGAAAAACTTCTATATTTATCTGCAGATGATCAATTATGTGGTATGTTTGTTTTATTGAAGAAGTTGTCGTTTTCATCTAGTTCACCTCAAGGACTTCATTTATTTGTTGCTCTTCCACTATTAAACTAGTAAAGTCTTGCTCTTCATTAAAAACTCCGAATAGTCTAGCCCGCATTAAAATTCTGCTAGCCCAATATAAATGGGGCTTCATTTCATTCATTTTGTTTTCATATACACTTTTAATAACACCGACCTGTCCTTCACTATTGTTTATAACTGCTAAAGCATCCAAATATTCTTCATGTGTGACAACGTATAAGGAATGAACAGGAGCAATATGGGTAGGATGGATAATGGTTTTTCCGATTAATCCGTTCATTTTATCAAGTAAGACTTCATTAATCAGACCATCTAAATACTCGTTCAACATTTGATTACGGAGCTGCAGACCAACTTTCCCGTATTTTTCTTGGAAAGGAGTCATTCTTAGCGTTGGTTTCAAGATACGCGCATCCTTAGAAAAGAACTCCCAAACAGGACCAGATATGACGTAACCTTGGTCTCTACGATTAAATATGTTCAGAATGTCGGATAAGCAATCTTGTATAATGGCTACATCATAGATGGTTGTATTCGCTTTTCTTCTAATACCAAATAGTCCGCAGAAGTCTGTTGCGCCGATTCTTATATTTAAAATATACTTTGAGTATTCATCGACTAATGATTTAATAGCAAGAAGTGTTTCTAGGCGTGATTCCTTATAAATGATTTGAGATGTTTCTAAAATGGGCATTCCGTAGAGAATAAGAGATGAAGAATTGTTCTCCTTAAGGATTTCTAAATATTCTCTACCTATATCAGGAAGGAATTTTGGAAACACATAGCCCGTTAAGACAATCTGCTTTAATCCTAACCTTTCAGTAACTCGCTTCATTTGTTCAGGATTTCTTACGCGTATAAAAATCAATGGTAGCTCATCATATGTGAGACGATTTTCTTCAAGTGCTAAAAAGAGGGTTTCTATTTCCATGTATAGGTTTTGCTCAGCATCCTCTAGTTGAAAATCACCAACTGCATCCTCTAAATCTATGACCATGGAAGTGAGTTCAGTATATTTCTTCTCGATGATATTGGCAGCAATATGCTCTTTTATTGCAGGCATATATAGGGTTGCACCTAAAGCGTAGGAAAGTATCTCTTTATCTGAGAATTTGGTGAAGGATTCGGGCTCTTTGAAGAAGATTTCATTTCTGCGTAGTAGATTTTCATAACTAAAGTGTTGCATGCAACCACTCACTCCGATCATTAAATAAATAAACGGGCTTCTCAAAAGTAATTGAAAATCACTTTTGAGAGGCCCAGATGCTTTGTTGGTACTTCAAGTTAATGTGTACGTTATGGTTTTATGGTAAGACTATATTGTCATCGAAGTAGAGGTTATTCCTCTTCTTTAGAAGCTGCAATCTCTTCACTTGCAGCTTTTGCGGCTTTAGCCTGCTTCACATAGTGAATGACAAAGGTAATTGCAAATGCCAATACAACAATAGCAAAGAAAACTTTGTGGTCAACATGGTAACCGAATACACCTGCTAGCATTTTGGCAGCAATAATTCCAATTAAAATGAAGGCCGTGTTTTCTAAATCAGGGAATTTATCAATTAACATTAGGAAGAATCGTGCTACTGTTCTCATCAATAAGATACCAATCATTCCACCTAGAAGTAGAATCCAAACCTTATCTGAAATCGCAAAGGCTGCTAAGATTGAGTCAGCAGAAAAGGCGATATCGACCATCTCTACCATAATAACAGTTGCCCAGAATACGCCGAACGTACGAACTAACCAACTGTTTTTATTGAATTGCATGCCGTCTTCTCCGTTAGCAGCTGCTTTTTTCCGGAAATGACTGTAACATAGCCAGCCGAGATAAGCGGCACCCAATACCTTAATCCACCAGAATTTAACTAAATATACACCAATCCCGATGAATAAGAAACGGAAAAAGTATGCGCCTAATAATCCGTACATGAGTGCTCTTTTACGTTGCTTTTCCGGTAAGTGTTTAACCATAACGGCAAGTACTAATGCGTTATCTGCAGACAGTAGACCTTCTATTACTATTAATGTACCAATTAATCCCCATGAAACAGGATCTGACAATACATCAACCCACATTTCCCAGTCGAAGAACAAAGCATAAGTACTTAGTATTTGTTGTAGTATTTCCAATATTTATTAACCTCCGTATTGTAGACAGGGAGGTGTACTCCCTGTTAATTGATCATTAGGCATCTAATCCGTATGCACGGACCAAGGATTGTAATCCACCTTGGTATCCAGATCCGACAGCTGAAAATTTCCAATCGTTATTATGTTTATATACTTCACAGAAAACGACCGCTGTTTCAATGCTGAAATCTTCGCCTAAATCGTAACGTAATATTTCCGCACCTGTATTTTCATTGAGGAGTCTTACAAAAGCATTGGATACTTGTCCAAAGTTTTGTGAGCGCGCTGCAGCATCATGAATCGTAACTGTGATGGCGACTTTATCTACGTCCTGTGGAATTTTAGATAGATCAATCTTGATCTGCTCATCATCTCCATCTCCTTCACCTGTTCGGTTGTCACCAGTGTGTGTAACAGAACCATCTGGGCTTTGAAGGTTATTATAGAAAATAAAATCTAACTCGTTACGACATTTGCCGTTTACGTTCAATAGAAATGCGGATGCGTCCAAATCAAAATCCTGACCGCCATCAAAATGTTTTATATCCCAACCTAAACCGATAATAACCTTTTGTAAAGTTGGATCGTTCTTTGTTAAGTCGATACGTTGCCCTTTGCTTAATTGAATCGCCATACATTACCAGCCTTTCATAGATAAAGGAATTTTCATAAAAAACATTAGCGATAGGCATTTGTAAAATGAAAGGACATATGAAAATAGAGAGACTTGTCCTTCGTACTACCACAAAAGAGCGAAAAGGGTCTATTAGCCTTTGAAAGATTAACCTACTTGTAGGCCGAAATCGCTACAAAGTGATGCTAGTCCGCCTTGGTATCCAGATCCAACAGCACTGAATTTCCATTCGCCGTTGTGACGGTATAATTCTCCTACTACGACAGCAGTTTCAATGCTGAAGTCTTCACCAAGATCGTAACGAATCAATTCATTATTTGTTGCCTCGTCCACTACGCGAATGAAAGCATTTGAAACCATACCGAAGTTTTGTCCGCGTGTTTCAGCATCGTGAATTGTAACAGTGAATGAAATCTTTTGGATGTGGGCCGGAACTTCTTTAATCGCAACTTTTACCTGCTCATCATCTCCGTCTCCGTCTCCAGTCAGGTTATCGCCAGTATGAACAACTGAGCCGTTACCTCCAGCTGTGTTATTGTAGAATACGAAATCTTCAGGGCTTGATACCTTGCCGTTACCATCTAATAAGAAAATAGATGCATCTAGGTCGAAGTCTTGCCCACCATCGTATTTGTTTACATCCCAGCCTAAGCCAACTGTTAAGTTTGTAAGCCCTGGATTTGTTTTTGTTAAGTCTACTTTTTGTCCTTTTGATAAAGATATTACTGCCATTTTAAATGACCTCCTAATTAATTATCTTATTATTATTTATTATTGATATTTTCTTACTATTTCGGTTAGATTGCGATCAGTTGTACCATCGCCGATTGCTCCAAATTTCCACTCGTTGTTATGGCGGTAAATTTCACCTGTTACTAATGTTGTCAATCCGCCGTAGTTGTCACTTAAGTTAAATTTAGTTAATTCAGCTTTTGTTTGAGGATTTACAATCCTAATATATGCATTTTGAATCATACCAAAATCTTGTTTTCTGTTTATGCAATCGTAAATATTGACGACAAATATAAGGCGATTATATTTGCTTGGCACAGATTTGAGATCGATTGTGATTACTTCATCATCACCAGCGCCATCTCCTGTAATATTATCACCTGAGTGACGGACTGAGTTACAGCTGCTTTTCAAGTTGCCGAAGTAAATCAAGTCATCTTTTTGAACGAATTTATCGTTCTGAAGCATAATAACAGAAGCGTCACAGTCAACATTCGCTCCTTTATTGCCTCCACCAAAAAGTCCACCTAGAAGTCCGCCTCCTGATGCTTGCTTTACAGGATCCCAACCTAATCCTACTTCAATTTGATTTAGGCTTGCGTTTCCTTTTGTTAAGTCGATTCGTTGCCCTTTTTGTAAACTAATGGTCATTGTGATTTCCCCCTTTGGAATATGGGTGTAAATTTACTGGAAATTCAGAGATGAATTTGGTAGTAATCATTGTTTGTTCGTAATCTCGCTCAGAAATAAGTAGGGTTATGTAAGGTGGAGATGATACTAATAGTTAACAGTTGAGTGGTACCTATTTTTTAACACTGTAGGAAAAAATATAGTGTTAACTATATTAATAGTATCATTTTTTCAGAAAAAGCCAATTAAAAACCCTTGAGTTGAAATGTACTCTATTATATTTCTATGGTGAAATTCAGGAAGATTGGTAACCTCTATGCTTGAGAAAGCACGCGCTTAGCATCATCGCATAGTACTTCTAATCTCTTTTTGTCTTGAATTCTTTGCATGGATTGCTCATCTTTTACTTTTTTGTATTCGTCAATTCCTTTTGTAATTGTGTCCCACATGTTTTCAATAGTTTCCATCTTAATACTTGAACTACCAGAACGTTGAGCAATTTCAACACTTTGGTTCATAATGTCTTTTGTCACATCCTGAAGCATTTGGTTCGCACGATCTTCAAAAGCATTTAATGAATCAGAATGTAATTTTTGGCGTTTTGCATGAACAGTATTGATGATACCCATTTTGAAAATCGGAATAGTGGTCACAAAGGCGCTGTTTATTTTAGCGATTAAATCATTGTTTCCTCGTTGCATTGTTTTAATTTGTGGTGCAGCAATAATAGCAACCATGCGTGCTTTTTCAAGATCATCAATTTTTCGCTCAAGTAATTCTTGTACGGTTCGATAATTTTCCAACTGCATACGAGCCATTTGGTCTCCTGCATTCACTCTTTCTTCAAACTGAGGGATAATTGTATTTTTCAATTCTTCTAGTTTGATTTCAGTAGCAACTGAATACTTTTCTAATTCAAAGTAGTAGTTGATGTCTTCTTCATATAGTCCTTCTAAATCTGTATTGGCTCTTTTAAGCTCATCCTCGATTACAGCAAATTGGACATGGATTTTTTCGATTTCACCTCCTAAGCTTTGATACTTTTTAAATAATGCTTCAATTGTTTTTTGAGCACGTTTGAATATTTTGTCGAGAAGACTAGGTTCTTTCATAATCTCTTTTTTATCAAAGCGTCTCATAACATTTTCTAATTGTTTTAATAAATCACTTGATTCATCTAGTTTTGTTAGTGACATGGAGTTCAAAATACGATCAGAGAAGCGCGATAGTTTTTCAGCAGGCTCTTTTCCTAGTGTATGAAGTTCATTTTGATTTCTTAAATCAATTGAATTAACTATTTTTATCACATCAGAGTCTTGTCGGAGCTGAGCCCTTAATTCATTAGCTGTTTGCTGGTTTAATTCTTGTTTTTGTAACATCATTTCCACGGTTGAAAACTCCCATCCCTTTAATTTGTCATCTATTTAGGTATCTTTTGAAAAATTTAGAAAAAACAGACTTGTCCTTCATCTTTGGTTCTTGGTATTCCTGTTCGAAAACTACTTCCTCCAACCAATGAACATCATAGTGAGAAGGATCGATGTACTTTTCAATATCATTGTGGCCAGCTGGATTGTACAAAATGATGTCAAATCCAAATTCATTCAAGAATAAGAGTAGTGAAGCATCTTCACGAGACAATTCTCCGTTTGTTTCCATATTGTAAAGAACAAGCCTCGGCACTTCTTGTGAGTAATCATATTTCTGCATCAGTTGTAGTACAGCATCTGGTATTAGAGTAGCCTGTTTAAATAAAAATAATTGTAAGTCGTAATCTGATTCCTGTTTTGTTTTCATAAGTTTTGGTTGTTCACTATATGTTTTGATTGTACTTGCGATTGTATATTGCAATTCGCTCGGCAGGTGACCATATTGCCACCAGCTGCTTTCAATCATTTTTTTGGGAGATAATATGCCCTTGTCCAAAGAATGCTGAAAATGAAAATGATAGTTGGATTTGGTTGTTTGTGAAAATGGAAACTGCTTAATGGATAGCGCATGGGAATACTCTTTAAGCTCCTGTATCCTCTCCCAATATTCATCTCGATTTCTAGAAACCCCTTGTACTTTTGCAAATATGACAGGGATCGTTACATGCTGCCCTATTACGTTGAATTGAGGCCGAATCATTGCTTTTTCTTTTGCGTATATAAAAATATCATCATAGGTCATTTTCATCGTAATGGACGTAGGCAAGTGTTTGCGCAGTTGCCAAGGTTTGAAGATTCCTGCGTTATGGTCTGTCATCATAATTTCTAGCTGCTTGTTAGCTCTAAATGCTACGGTGGTTTGTCTCTCTCTAACTTGAGAAGGGAAGTCTTCTAAAATACCGTTATGTCCATACTTGTAAACAATAGAATATTTATGGTTAGGGTCAATTGCGGCAAATTCGTCCTTACCTTCAGGATGGAAGATGATGACGTCGCAACCGAATTCCATTAAAATCAGCAAAAAGTATTGCTGATTTTCTGTTAAATTACCATACCAGATGACCTTTGGAAAATCTTCGTCAATCTTCATATTTGCTGTCCATTTGCCTAAATGGTTTTTCATCCATTTTACTTGGTCAATAATAAACCGTCTGAATTTCTCTGTTTGCAAGCTTTGTTGATTTTGACGGAAAATTTCCATTACTTTGATGAGGCTAAGTTGAAGATGTCTATTTAAGTTAGGATCATCAAGCTTTGGTATTAAGTTTTTTCCGTACATAAAGGCTATAAGCCGCTTTGTAGATAGCCCATTCGTTTCTTTTTGATTAATGTCAATAATTTCTTGTACAGCTCGGAAAGTGTCGCTATCAATTGTTTTATCCAGCTCTTCACTTAATACGTTTAGGAATGATTTTTGTTTCATATCAAATAAAGAATTATAGTATTCGTCTTCATCCAAAGGAACACCAAGTACACGTATGGCTATTCTATTAAATTGATAGGAGGAAGAATCAACTTGAAAGATAGGCCGTTCTTTCGCTGATGATAGGAAGGATTGCAACCAGTTATCGGTTGATTTTGATAAGAGAGGCACAATGTTTAAGTTGTTCACAAACCATGCTCCTTTCTTTACACTATAGCAATGTATTTAATGGCTACGAGGTTGAATATTCGACGTAGTCGCTAAATTTAAGTCTATAGCGAAACTAGACCTTTGCCTGCGCCTTCTTAGGCTTGTCAAAAGTAA
>JAEIGA010006153.1_pt1 | contig 18263 bp, 12 predicted proteins | sample 9270691 | NCBI WGS metagenome assembly JAEIGA01 (sample SAMN17057246, study PRJNA624740) | gut metagenome | biome: biome; isolation source: fecal sample | host: Bos grunniens | place: China: Xizang | collected 2019
ACCCTTGAGTTCCTTGAAGAATATATCAAAGAGAATGTTATCAAGGCTGTTATCCCTGCTGATCTCATGGATGAGAACACAAAGATCTACATCAATCCTCCAGGCAGATTCGTAGTAGGCGGACCTCAGGGTGACTCCGGTCTTACGGGAAGAAAGATAATCGTCGATACATACGGCGGATTTGCCCGTCACGGCGGCGGATGCTTCTCCGGTAAGGATCCGACGAAGGTTGACCGTTCAGCATGCTACATGATGCGTTATGTTGCAAAGAACATCGTTGCTGCCGGCCTTGCCAGAGAGTGCGAGGTTCAGGTAGCTTATGCAATCGGTGTTGCAAAGCCGGTATCCGTAATGGTTGATACATTCGGTTCAGGTAAGATTGACGATGAGAAGCTTACAGAGATCGTTAACAAGGTTTTCGATCTGAGACCTGCTGCAATTATCAGAGATCTCGATCTCAGAAGACCTATCTATGCTAAGACAGCAAGCTATGGTCATTTCGGAAGAACTGACGTAGAACTCCCTTGGGAGAAGACTGATAAGGTCGAAGAACTCAAGAAGCTTGCAGGAATCTGATAAATCAGATAAACGGACAATAATAGTCTCAAAGCCCCGGTTAAAGTCTCAACTTTGGCCGGGCTTATTGTTTTAGAACTGCATGTTTGTTAGCATTTTGAAAAGTAATCAGAAGAAGAGCGTACATGAGTAAGGAATCCGAAGACAATAAGACTCTGACTCTGACTGTTGATGATATCGGCAGTGAGATTGAAGATGCGAAGGTTACCTGTGTTAAGGTGTTCTGCCCGAGAAGGGAGAATAATTTTGTATCTTTCCTCTGTGACGGAAGATTTACCGTTGCAGGCAAATCCAAAGTTGATATTGTAGAAGGCGGATCTTACATAATCTCAGGTAAAGTTACTGAGTGGAACAACAGACCACAGGTAACGATAAAGAAGATCAGTGTTGACGAGCAGGCAGGTGATTCGCCTCTGATTGCTGCTTTTCTTGCAGATAACATAAGCGGACTCGGTAAGACCACGGCTACAGCCCTGGCTGATAAGTATGGCACGGATGTTCTCAAGGTTTTAACTGAAACACCCGAGATGGCTTCTACTGATATTTCTGGTTTATCCATGGCCAGAACGTTAGAGATATGCGACACAATAGTGGAAGACTTTGATTTCTTTTCTCAAGGACTCGAAGCTAAACTGATGGGTTTTTCGCAGGGCCAGATAAAGATTCTTAGAAACACCGGAAGGCTCGACTGCGAGAGCATTAAGAAGAGTCCGTTCTCTCTTATGGGTCACGGTATAGCAGGCTTTGAACTGCTCGACAGGATCGCATTGGGTGAAGGTGTTTCTCCTGTTTCAGCAGAGAGAATTGCGGCTGCTATTTATCAGGCTTGTATGTATCTTCACGAGGATACAAAATCAACCGCGCTTATTCCTCAGGATGTAAGACGTAAGGCTCTGGAATATGTGAATATTCATGAGGGCAAGATTACTTCAGAGCAGTTTTCTGCAATATTTCCTGAAGCGGCAAAGCTCGCAACTGATGATAAGAAGATTGCTGTTTATAAATTCGATTCCGGTAAGTGTGCAGCATGTGATGCGGAAGATCCTGATGCCAGATTTGCATCCATGAGTTATTTCGCATCTGAGCTTGCAATCGAGAGACGCATTAATGAGATGCTTAAGACCAAGACTAATCCGCCTCCGAGAGATGAGAGCGACAGGATAATCAAGGAAGTTGCATCAGATCTCGGCATCATCCCTGATGAATCCCAACTCGATGCTCTTTATCTATGCATGTACAGTCCCATGAGTGTGATCACAGGAGGCCCCGGAACCGGTAAGACAACGATAATGGGTATCCTGGGAGAATACTTCAAAAGAAATAAGATTAGTTGTGTTTATACGGCTCCTACAGGCAGAGCGGCTAAGAAACTCTCTGAAGCGTGCGGAAGTGAAGCATCTACTATTCACAGACTCTTAGGTGTCAGAAAGACTATCGATACGGATGACGAAGAAAACCTTCCTTTGGACAGGGCAGGACAATATAACAGTCTTCTCTTTGTCCATGGTAAAGAGAATCCGATTCAATGCCGTGTAATTGTTGTGGATGAGATGAGTATGGTCGATACGATCATGTTCAGGCATCTTCTTGATGCTACAGCTAAAGGAACATCAGTAATTCTAATAGGTGACCCTGACCAGCTGCCTTCTGTCGGATGCGGAGATATTTTAAGAGACCTTCTGTCATGCAATTCAATTCCGAAGGTAAGGCTTGATGCTCTCCACAGACAATCTGATGACGGAACGATTGCTTCCAATGCAGGTCTTATCCTCGATGGCAAAGCGCCTAATTGCGTTGATGCCGACTTTGAACTGATTACATGTAAGAGTGAAGACGAAGCGCAGGAGACTATCGCCAGGATCGTTTTAGAGCATAAAGATGAAGATATGATCTGTCTTACACCTACCAAGAACGAGAATGTAGCTTTGGGTACGGTACAGCTTAATAAGATGCTTCAGGCTCTTGAAGTTAAGGATGATCTTAAGACAATGAAGAGGGGACAGATTAAACTTCATGTCGGTGATAAGGTCATGCAGAATAAAAACGATTATTCGACTGAATGGATCGACCCTGCAACAGGTGAAGTTTTGCAGGGAATTTTTAACGGTGAACTCGGTGTTGTAAGTGATATTGACCCGTTGAAGAGTACGGTGACTATTACTTTCGATGAGGGTAAGACTGCTGAATACAAAGGGAAGCTGTTAGATAACATAGAACTCGCATATGCAGTTACGGTCCATAAATCACAGGGTTGTGAGTTTGACAGGGTAATAATCGCATTAGGTAAGATGAATGCGCTGCTGTATAAACGCAGCCTTCTCTATACGGCAGTAACCAGAGGTAGGATGAACGTTACTATCGTCGAATGTGAAGGAACTCTCGCAAAGTTCCTTAAGGCTCCCAAAGGCGATGAAAGAAGAACCTGCTTAAACGATCTGCTCAAGACGATAGACTACCGCAGGAATAAATAATGGGAGCGTTTTGTACAGAAAATGCCTGTTTGAGTTTTCCGGAAACGATAAGAGAATTATTTAAGGGAGCTGTTGATCTTATCCTTCCTTACAGATGTGCCATTTGTGGAAGCGTTTCCGATACAGAAAACAGGTTTAAAGATTATGGCAAACTCTACTATCAGATCTATGGAACAGGGATTGATCTTCATGTATGCGGAAAATGCCTGTCTTCTCTAAACAGTCTTGAAGAAGATGACAGGTGGCTCTTATGTTTGTCTAATCCTATTGAAGGAGACCCTTATCCCGGATTGGCACTATATATGCAGTTTCCTTATAAAGGAATAGTTGAACGAATTGTTCCGAGGATCAAGTTCGGTAAGAGAATTGAGCTAGCGCGTTTCTTTGGATGTCTGTTGGGCTCCAGTCTTCTTATGGATGAAATAGCGGCAGATCTTGTTGTCCCGATACCACTCTCGAAAGAACGATATGAAGAACGTGGATTTAACCAGGCAGGCGAGATAGCGTATCCGATAGCAAGAATGAATTCCATTCCGTTTGCGGAGAATTGCCTGGTAAGAACGAGAAACACGAAAAGACAGGCGAAGATCAGGAATTCAGATGAGAGATCCATGAATGTTTCCGGTGCTTTCCGGGTGAGTGAAGAGTGGGATGTAACAGGTCTTACAATACTTCTTGTTGATGATGTTGCAACATCAGGTTCTACACTTCATGAAGCGGCATTGGCACTATACAGAGCAGGTGCTCTGAAGGTCTTATGTGTTGCGTTTGCCGGAAACAGATCTGTCAGGAATGCAGAACCGTTTTAAATACTCATTTTGCACAAATTTATAAAACATAGTCTTGTTATTCAGACGAACGGATGATTCATACCAGGATTGTATAATCTAATTGGGATAATAAGAATATAAGCGGGGACTTATCTATGAGGAAAATAAGACCTTTGGCTATGGCTATGTCCATAGTTATGTTAATGACTGTTTTTGTATCTTCATGTTCATCTGCAAAGAAGACCCGCAAAGTGGTAAAAGAAGATGATCCGTGGTACAAAACAACAAAGTTTGAACTGTCTACAGATCTCGGCCAAAACGATTATCTAGGAACAACTAGTGCATTATGTTCCAGCGATAACAACTTGTTTTACATGTATACCTTTTCTTATGACAGAGGCGGATCGTATAGGACAGTTTTGGATACCTTTGATTTTGAGGGTAACAGGGTCAGCCGCAGCGATGTTATTTGCCCTGATGAATATCGTATAGTAAAGATTTATTCATTCAAAGCTGATAGTGACGGCAAGAAGTTGAATTCAGTTCTGCATCTGCGTTCCGGAAATGATTTCGATGTTTATTTTGCTGATATTGATACACAAACCGGAGCCGTATCCAATATCAGGAAACTGATCAATGGTGTTGCTGAGATGGTATTGAAACCAAAAGCCAGTCTTATGTTTATTTCCAATACCGGAGACTATACTGTTGCAGTGTTTGATATTGGTTTCAATGGCGGCTTTAATATCGAATATCAGGCATTGCTGTTCAAGAATAATGAGTTTATCGCTGAACTTGATATTTCTTCATTAAACCTCAGATACTTCTTCGGTGGAACTCCATTAGACGAGAAAGCTAATTCGATTTATTTGGCAGGCCTTGAGAATTCTGATGTTGTCAGCATGGAATTTGATCTGGAAACCGGAGCACTTAAGAATAAGAGTTCGTTTAGTGATTTAAGTGATAACGATGTAAATCTTGCTGAATATTTTGAAACGGATAATGGTGAATTATGCAAGCTGGATTCGTTCGGAAATATCATCAGGATCGATATGAATACGATGACTCCTGAAACTGTTATCGATGGCAGTTCGTATAATCCGTATTTTTATCCGTTGTCCACCGAAGAGAAATCCGTCGGTTCCGGAGTGGTCAGCCTTACCGAAGATAGGGCGATATTGTGTGAGTCAGAATCTGTGTTATATGGTACTGATGATAACAAATACAGAGAATACATTATTGTGCTCACTAAGGAGGATAAAAATCCTAATGCGGGCAAAGAGATAATTGAACTTGCTTTGCCTCAGAATACAGGAGTCTCTGATTATCTGGCAAAGTCCGTATATGAATTCAACAGGACAGATAATGAGTACATAATCAGAGTGTGGAGTAAGTATAATTCCGGATACAACATGGGTGTTCTCTTTGCAAATGCGAACGAAGATGACCAGAAGGTTTTTGAGATGATCCAGGACCTTAAAGGTGATGAAGCCCCTGACCTCGTTGTCGGCATACAGAAGAATTATGCGATGCGTGATGATGTGTTTATGGATTTGACCGGATTCCTTGACCCTGAGGTAATGGCGAAGCAATACGGTAATATCATCGAAGCAGGAAAGCTCAACGATAAATTGTTTTTCCTTCCTGTAACCATTGAGATTGAAGGTCTGGTTACAAAAAAGGACCTGCTAAGAGACGGTGCTGTCGGAATTACTTTCGAAGAGTATGACAAACTGATAGAAGAAGATATGAACGGATTCTCGCCTTACGATTATCCGCTCTCAGAATACTATAACAGGAATTCATTTATTCTTTCCTGCATTGACACTAAGAGTGCGATTGAGGGAGAGAGGATCGAATTTGGAACGGATCAGTTCCGTGCCACGATTGAATATGCAGAAGATAAGTTCACATATGAAGATGCGGAAAGCATACCGTTGGATGTAATCTACGACTCTAACAGAAACAGAGGCGTAAGCTATTACTCGAGAATCAACGATTATCTCGATTTTGTGCACGCATGTTATAACGACAAGGACCAGTTTACGATTATCGGAACTCCTTCTGTAGATGCATCAGGACCCAGATTTAAAGCGCTTGAGACAATATCTGTGTCGGCTACAACCGATGTAAAGGATGGCTGCAGGAAGTTTATAAATTACCTGTTCGCGGGAACAGCGTTCGAATCTGATGAATGCGAATTCTGGCAGATTGTTACTAATAAGGAAATCATGGAGAAGAATATGGCAACGCTGACCAAGAATAGTAACAAGGCGTATGAACACCTCTTATATCAGAAAAACGCAGGCCTGATAATGCAGACAGGCGCTGCTGAGAAAGCTAACGGCGATAAGATGGCGACTGATGAAATGTGTGAGAGTTTCCGGAATAGTATGGCATCTGTTTCAACTTACTATTACGAGGACAGGGTAATAGTACAGTTCATTAATGAAGAACTCGCACCATACTACGCAGGTGACAGGACCCTTGATGATGCAATAAAGATCTTAAATGACAGGGTAACCAAATACGTCAATGAGATGTAAGATCTCAGACGATATGGGCAGCTCTTAATATCGCAGTGGCAGCAATGTAAAGAATATCGATAATTGCTGCAGCGATTACCAATGTGGACCAAACCTTCTTAACGCTGAACTTCCTGTTTTTGCGGAGTTCATCGTGCAAAGGTGTTGTGATGCTCTTAAACAGAATGATCTTCTTTTTGGTAAGTCTTCCGACAGTGATCTTCAGAATAGAGATTCCGCCGTCACAGAGGAAGGGGAGACCGATGATGAAATAAAGGAAAGGTACACGGCAGTAGATCGCAAAGAAAGCAATAAAGAATCCGAGTGATCTGGAACCTGCATCGCCCATCAGCATCTTTGACGGATTGAAGTTAAAGATGAGATAAGCAAGGAGTGCAGGAACAAATGCTACTGTCAAAAGGACTGCATTGTTATCTACAACTGTGCCTGCGATAGATGCAATCGCGAAAGTAGTAACCACTGACAGGATGGAAAGTGAACCTGACAGACCGTCGATACCGTCGGTAGCATTTGTCGCATTGATCGAAACGATGAAAAGGATTACTGCAAGAATATAGAAAACAACAGGATGGATATCAAAATAAGCTCCTGTAATGCCTAAATAAACACGTGTTCCGAAGAAGTGAACGCAGATGAAAGCACCGATGAGGGATACAACAACGTCCAAAGCACCCTTGATGTACTCGTTCCACGCATTCTTTGATCTGTCATCGAGCCAGCCTGTAACCATTTCTGCGAGAACGGCGATAAGACCGAACCCCAGACCTGCTACTGCATTTCCGCTCTCGAAGAGGCCTTTGTCAGAAGTGACGGGATTAATAACAAAGCAGATTACTGCTGAAACAATAAGGAAAACCAGAGAGAAATAGAATCCTACTCCGGTAGGTTTGCCGATATTAACCTCAGAGCCCTGGGCGAATTTACGTCCGCGATCGTGCCCCAAAATGATCTTCTCGCCCGGAAGGAACTTGAGAAGAAGGAGTGTAATGGCAAATGATGCAACGCATCCAACAGCCATTTTTATGATTAAATCCATCAGATTCCGCCTCGCTCTTAAGGTTTTTATAGTCGAAAAGCATTATACCGCACTAATATATATAAGAAAAATGGCAAAACATTCAATAAATGCCCTTGATTTACTCGTAGTAGTTGGCCAAATGTGTTAACATATTCTCTTGTTATAAGGAGATTTAGTTATGGATTACAAAGATTTAATTGCTTCAAATTTGTCTGAATGTACAGGTCTTGATAAGGATCAGATCTCAGGTCTTATCGAGATTCCGCCGAAGCTCGAGATGGGTGATTTCGCTTTCCCTTGCTTTGTTCTTGCTAAAACACTGCACAAGGCTCCGCCCATGATCGCTAATGAGCTCAAGGAAAATCCTGAGCTGGTTAAGGGTTTTGACGGCGCTGTTACTGTTGATTGTGCAGGCCCTTACATCAATTTCAAGATTGATAAGGGCATTTTGGCTAAGACTGTCGTATCTGAGATCGTCTCAGAAGGCGACCAGTACGGCAACAGAAACATCGGTGAAGGTAAGAATGTAATCATCGAGTTCTCATCACCTAATATTGCTAAGCCTTTCCATGTAGGACATGCTTTCACGACAATTCTTGGTAATTCACTTTCAAATATCTATACAAGACTTGGTTATAACGTAATCAGATTTAACCACCTGGGTGACTACGGCACACAGTTCGGTAAGCTTATTACTGCATACAGACTCTGGGGTGACGAGAAGGCCATGCAGGAAAACCCTATCGATGAGCTCACGAGAATCTATGTTAAGTTCCACGATGAGTGCAAGGTAAGCCCTGAGGCTGAAAAGGAGCTCGAAGATACTGCAAGAGATAACTTCAGGAAGCTCGAAGAGGGCGAGGAAGAGGAAGTTGCTCTTTGGAAGCGTTTCAGAGACTTAAGCCTTGAGGTTTTCGAGAAGACATATAAGAGAATGGGCATCAAGTTCGATAACTATAACGGTGAGTCTTTCTATTCATCAAGAATTCCCGCTGTTGTTGAAATGCTCGAGAGTAAGGGACTTTTGGAAGAGAGCGAAGGCGCTAAGGTCGTTAAGCTCGATGATGAAGGACTGCCTCCGTGCCTCGTAGTAAAGAGCGATGGTACTACCATTTATGCTTCAAGAGATCTGGCGGCAGTTCTCTACAGACATGAGGAATTCAATTTCTACAAGAACATCTACGTTGTAGGACTTCCCCAGCAGCTTCACTTTAAGCAGGTTTTCGCCGTGCTCAAGAAGGCAGGTTATGACTTTGCAGATGACTGCGTACATGTAGGCTTCGGTCTTTTGAAGTTCAAGGACAATACAGCCTTCTCAACGCGTGCCGGAAATATCATCAAGCTCGATGATTTCCTTGATAAGACGACAGAAAAGACAGCTGAGATCATCAGAAAGAACAGCGAGCTCCGCGGTGGTGATATGACCGACGAGCAGATTGCTGAAGTGTCTGAGGTCGTAGGTCTCGGCGCTGTTACTTACACATATCTCAAGGCAGGAAGAGAGAAGGATATCTTCTTTGATTGGGATGACATGCTGGATTTTGAAGGTGATACAGCACCTTACCTCATCTATACATATGCAAGGATCAAGTCCATTTTGAGAAAGGCTGACGAAACAGGTGTTGCCGGCGGTTCTATCGATTCTGCTGCAAAGCTTACAGCTGAAGATGAATATGCTGTTATCAGAAGCCTTGCTGATTTCAAGGATGCGGTTGTTAAGGCTGCTGAGAGCTATGAGCCTTTCATGATCTCACGTCAGCTCGCGCTCATCGCAAGAAACTTCAACCGTTTCTATAACAACTCAAGAATTTTGAATGTTGATGATGAAGAAGTTAGAACTGCACGTCTCAAGCTCTGCGAGGCTGTTGCATTCTGCCTTAAGTCAGGACTCGATATGCTCGGAATCGGCGTAGTCGAGAAGATGTAAGGATTAGAAAGGTCATTTATGGATAATGCAGCAAACGCGAACAGTTCGGTACCGGATTTTACAGATCTGAAATATCAGAGACCGGATCTTGATAAGTTCACGGAAACGGTTCAGAACGTAAGACTCAGACTCATGACCGCGAAAACTATCGAAGCGGCTGATGAGGCTTTGGGTGAGTATGAGATTGCGATCAGCTCTTTTGATACACAGTATGCGATGTGCCAGATCCTTCATGACCTTGATACTTCTGATGAGTTCTATAACACTGAGATGGAATTCTTCGATGAAGCTTCTGCCAGGGTTCAGGAGCTCTCATCTGCCGTTTTATCAGGACTCTTAACATGTCCGTGTGCAGACCTGCTCAAGGCCAAATATGGAGAGATGATCTTCCGCAAGGCTAAGAACCAGAAAGAGATTATCTCCAGCGAAGTTATCGATGATCTTACTGAAGAATCCAGATTAGAAAATGATTATTCGCAAAAACAGTCAGAAGCGGAGATATCCTTTAAGAATAAGAATCTTAACCTGAGCCTTATTCAGCCATATCTCGAATCCACGGACAGAAATGTAAGAAGAGAAGCATGTATTGCTCTCGATAAGTACTACATGTCCAGAAAAGATGACTACGACCAGATTTACGATGATCTCGTAAAGGTAAGGACTGAGGCTGCGCAGAAGCTCGGATGTGAGAATTTCACAGAACTCGGTTATAAGCGCATGGAACGTTACGATTACAACAGGGAAGATGTTGCCGCATTCAGAGAGAACATTAAAAAATACATTGTTCCTCTTACGGTTCAGATCAGAAAGCTCCAGAAGGAAAGACTCGGTGTAGATGAACTGATGTTTCACGATCTGCCGTGTCTATTTAAGGAAGGCAACCCTACGCCTGTAATCAACAAGTCTACATACAAGGATGCTGCAGGTAAGTTCTTCAGAAATATTCTCGGTGTTACACCGAATTTCTTCGATGTCTTATCTGAACACGGTTATACAGACCTCCTGTCCCGTCCTCTTAAGTCTACGGGTGGTTACTGCATGTATCTCGAAGATTACTGCATTCCTTTTATCTTCATGAACGGCAACGGCACATTTGATGACGTTGCGACAGTTGTTCACGAAGGCGGTCACGCATATGCTGCATTGGCCGGTGCTGAATCTTCTCCTTTCGTTGAGTGTCTGTCACCGACGTTGGAGACATGCGAGATCCACTCCACTTCAATGGAGTACATGTCTTATCCGTTTATGGATATCTTCTATGGTAAGAAGGCTGAGCAGTACTGCGAGCTCCACATGACCGAAGGTCTGCTATTCCTTCCTTATGGTTGTATGGTCGATGAGTTCCAGCATATTGTTTACGATAATCCGAACATGACTCCCGAGCAGCGTCACGAGATCTGGAGAATGCTCGAGCAGACATACCAGCCCTATATCAATTACGATGAGAAGGATACTCCTTTCCATGCAATGGGCGGCGCCTGGATGAAGAAGGATCACATTTTTACAACACCGTTCTACTATATCGACTATTGTCTCTCACAGATTTGTGCTCTTGAACTGTGGGAAGAATCCAGAGTTGATATGAAGGATGCAATCGAGAAATACAATACTCTTTGCCAGTTGGGCGGAAGCGATACGTTCCTCAAGCTTATTAAGAAGGCCGGAATCGAATCACCGTTTAAGGTTGACGTAATGAAGAGCCTGGCGTTCAAGTGCGCTGATTTCCTTAACTTGTGAGGACATGATGCAGCTTCCCGAATCCTTTGTTTCTGAGATGAATGATTTCTTCTCGCGACATGATGTGCCGCAGGAAGGGTTTTATGAGAGTTTCGACAAAGAACCTTTGAAGGGCATACGTTTTTCACGCTCGAAAATCATCAGCCGCGATCAGGAGACTTCTTTCCTGTCAGACATGAATGAGGCGATCAAACCCGTTTCCTGGTGTAACGGCGGATACTATGTAAATAATGAACCCGGCGGAAAAGATCCTCTCTATCACGCTGGTGTTTACTATCCTCAGGAGCCATCTGCGATGCTGCCTGCCCAGGTAATGGCGGCAAAGCCGGGCGAGATCGTTCTGGATCTTTGTGCGGCTCCCGGCGGTAAAGCATGCAGATTAGGCGAAGACATGCACGGTGAAGGAATCCTCGTTGCCAACGAGATCAGTTTCGAGAGATCCAAAGCATTGCTTAGAAATATTGAGCGTTCAGGTATCGAAGGACTCGTAATCCTTAATGAGACACCTGAAAACATTGCTGACAGACTTCCTCTGTTTTTCGACAAGATCCTTATAGACGCGCCCTGTTCAGGTGAGGGAATGTTCAGGCGTGACAAGAATGCCTGCAAGAGCTATATGAATTATGGCCCGAAGGTTTGTGTTCCTTTGCAGGAGTCGATCCTGGAAGCAGCCGACAAGTGCCTCAAAGAAGGCGGCTCCATCGTTTATTCCACATGTACTTTCTGCGTTGATGAAGACGAGAACCAGATAAAGAGATTCATTGAGCGTCATCCCGGATATCACGTAAAGGCTCATCCCGAAATAGAGGGTGTTACTCATGCGGGTGAAGGTTCGATCCTGCCGGGATCAATGAGAATCTGGCCCCATATGTCTGAAGGCGACGGACACTTCTGTGTTCACATCGTAAAGGGTGAGGAGAAGGACCTTAAATCCGCAGAAGATTACCTGATCAAGGACGTTATCGGTACTAAAGATAAGAATGCGGAAGCTGCTCTCGCAGTGCTCGATGAAGTGCTGTCAGAAAAGGGAAGAGCTGATCTTCTTACAGGCAGATTTGTAAGTCACGGAACGGGCCTGTTTAAGATGACTTTTGCTGAGAATCTTTTCAAGGGACTAAAGGTCGTTAAGACAGGACTTTATGTCGGCGATATCAAGCCTCTTAAATCGGGAAAGAAAGTTTTCGAGCCGTCTAACAGTATTGCATTGGCACTCCCGAAAGATGCTATAAAAGAAGACTCATATCTGGGCCTCGGAAGAGACGATGACAGGCTAACTAAATATTTGAGAGGTGAGACTATCTCGGTAACACCTGAAGACGGTCTCAAATCCTCAGGAACGATATTGGTCGGTATCGGGGATTTCCCTCTGGGATTTGCCAAGATAAACGGCCAGACCGCTAAAAATATGTATCCCAAGGCATGGAGGCTTATATGACAAAAGAATTCAAACTCATTATTGCAACTTCAAATAAGGACAAGGCAAGAGAGATCGCGGAGATATTAAGTGATACACCCTTCGTCGTTACGACAATGAAGGAAGAAGGATACGATCCTGATATCGTAGAAGACGGCAAGACATTCGAAGAGAATGCACTCATTAAGGCGAGAACCGTTCACGCTCTTGCTGAAGGCGCTTATGTAATGGCTGATGATTCGGGTCTTTGCATTGATGCATTAGATGGCGCTCCCGGAATCTATTCAGCAAGATTCTGCGGTGAGAATTCTACATATCCCGAGAAGTTCGCGAAGATCTTCGAGATGCTTAAGGATGTGCCTGAAGAGAAGAGAACTGCAAAGTTTGTATGCAGTATCGCCGTTGTAAGACCTGACGGCTCTGAATTTACAGTAAGGGGCGAGATCTGTGGCGTTCTCCATGAAAAGCCCATGGGTGATGGCGGATTTGGTTACGATCCTATTTTCTATGTGCCTGAATTCGGCATGACAACTGCCCAGATGACCAAAGAGCAGAAGAATTCCATCAGTCACAGAGGCAAGGCCTCAAGGGCTATGGCTGAGAAACTCAAGGCTGATCTGTAATTATTGTTTTGGCCAGAAATGCGGCTATAAACGTGTTTTGGCGGTAAGTCTTTTATATAATCAATAAGAACACGCTATATTTTATTGAAAATAGCTTTTAATCGTGTTAATATTGTCGGGCGCGTACAAATGTCCGTGTGGGAAGCACACTGCGACCTCGCAAATTCGAAAAGAAAGGACAAAATAATATGCCCCAGGAAAACCCTGAATATTTTCTTGTCGATAAGAGAGTTTTGCCCGAAGTTTTCATTAAGGTAATGGAAGTTAAGCAGCGCCTTAATACAGGCGAGTCTGCTTCTGTTAATGAGGCTGTTAAGAAGACAGGTTTGTCCAGAAGTGCCTACTATAAGTACAAGGATTCCGTTCTGCCGTTCTATGAGGCGGCTAGAGGCAAGAAGGTTACACTCCTTCTGTCTGTTGAGAACTTCCAGGGAATCTTATCGGAGATCATCCGAACTATCGCGGAATCACGTGCTAATATTCTGACTATTAATCAGAATATCCCGATCAACGGTCTGGCAGATATTTCTATCTCAATTGAGACAGTATCCATGTACGGAACCGTTGACGACATTATTAATGATATCTCTAAGCTAGCCGGTGTACGTAAGTGCATGGTTCTGAGCAGGGAATAAGGAAAGGAAAGCAAAATGGCTATCAACATCGCAATTTTAGGATTCGGTACGGTCGGCTCAGGTGTAGCTGAGACGCTCGACGTTAACAAGGACGTAATCGCAAAGCGTATCGGACAGGAGATCAATGTAAAATACATCCTTGATATCAGGGATTTCCCCGACAGCAGATTTGCCGGTCTCGTAACACATAATGCTGACGAAGTATTTACGAGCGACATCAAGATCGCAGTAGAGACGATCGGCGGCGCAAGAATCGCATATGAGTACACAAAGAGAGCGCTGTCTTCGGGTATCAGCGTTGTAACGTCTAATAAGGAACTCGTATCAACACACGGTCCTGAGCTCCTCGAGATCGCTGCTGCAAATAACTGCTGCTACTATTTCGAGGCTGCAGTAGGCGGTGGTATTCCGATCATCAGACCTCTGTACAAGTGTCTTGCAGCTAACAAGATCACAAAGATCGCAGGTATCGTTAACGGAACAACGAACTATATCCTCTCACAGATGAAGGATGAGGGTATCGATTTCGATACAGCATTGAAGCAGGCTCAGGCAAATGGTTTTGCAGAAGCTAATCCTTCTGCAGATATCGAAGGCATTGATGCACAGCGTAAGATCTCCATCCTCTCAACGATTGCAAATGACGGTGATTATATTGCGCCTGAGTCAATCTCTGCAGAAGGTATTTCCGCAGTAACGACAGATGATATGGCATTTGCTGATTCGATCGGTTGCGCAATCAAGCTTATCGCTCTTTACGAAGCAGGTGAGAAGCCTGTTGTATATGTAGCACCTGCAATGGTTGATAAGAGCAATCTTCTCTTCAACGTAAACGGTGTATTTAATGCGATCATGGTTGATGGTAACAGTTTGGGCCAGGCTATGTTCTATGGTCAGGGCGCCGGCACACTTCCTACGGCTTCTGCTGTATGCGGCGATGTATTGGAAGTAGCTGCTACAAACGGCAAGCCCGCTGAATCAAGAGCCTGGAGCAAAGAGAGTGTTGATATCACACCTTATGATGAGATCAAGGCAGATATCGTTATCAGAGCTGATTCTTCAAAGGCTGTAACAGGTTATGAGAACCAGGCGCTCTCTGATGAGGCAATCCTCGTTAAGGGTATTGCTCATAAGGATATCGCTTCACTCGTAAACAGCCTCGGCGCTAAGTTCTGGATGCACTATCTTAAGTAATCTGGTTTTACCCGGACAATCGAGAGTATATGGATAACATCAAGGTTTTTATTTGCGAAGACGAAAGCATCGTGCGTGAAGGATTGCGCGATATGATCCCGTGGGAAAAGTACGGGTTCGAGTTCGTCGGGGATGCACCTGATGGTGAGATGGCGCTCCCCATGATCCGCAAATTAAAGCCTGATGTTCTTATCACTGATATCACTATGCCTTTTATGGACGGTCTCTCACTTTGTAAGATCGTAATGGGTGAGCTCCCGAATATTAAGATAATCATCATCAGCGGTTACAGTGATTTCGAATATGCCAGACAGTCTATCCAGTTAGGCGTTGAGCAGTATCTGTTAAAGCCTGTAACCAGAGCTGACATGATCAAGGCTCTTGAAGGTATCAAGCAGAAGATTTCAGAAGAATCCGAGCAGCAGAATTACATAAGCAAATACGAGCAGGAGTTTAAGAAGTTCGAGAGATTCTCACACCGTGCTTTCTTCGAGCGGCTTGTTGAAGGCTCTCTGTCTGTTCAGGAGATATACGAGCAGGCGAGTGAACTTCATTTGAATCTCTCAGCCAATGGTTATAACTTCGTTATCTTCACCATCCGTGATGCAAACCAGTCTGGCTATGCTGATGACGCTGCGAACGTTATGGAGAGCCTGTTTAATCACTTTATGCAGTATCCGGATTACATTCTTTTCAGATGTAATCTCTTATCTTATGCAGTGCTCATTAAGGGCGATTCAGAGAATCTCGCACAGCTCGAAGACAAGTGTGTTGATGTTATCAGACAGCATTGTGAAGAAGCTGATTCAGATCTCGAGTGGTATGCGGCTGTAGGTGTTCCTACTAACAGACTGAGCGGACTGTCACAGTGCTATGCAGATGCGAACAGAGCGTTTGCATACAGACACTTATTCCCGGATAAGCATATCTTTACATCCGAAGTATTTAAGACAGAACAGTATGCACCGAGCCCTAAGGATCTGGATTCCATCGATGCTGCTAAATTAGATCCTATGATCATCAGAAACTTCGTAAGGACCGGTACGGTAGCAGAAGTCGAATCATTTGCTGATGAATACATTACGAGTCTTGAGGTAATGGAGAATACATTCTTATTCAGATACTATCTTCTCCTTACTTTCAGAGTAAATGTTGAACTCGAATTAAGAGAAGCAGGTGTTGAAGAAATTGATATAGATTTCTCAATGCCTTCTGCCGAGATGAAAATCGATACTGATGAGATCAGACAAAGATTCGTAAACATACTCAACGCTGCAATTACTATCCGTGATGCGGAAGCAATGAAGAGGAGCAGCGACATTATCGACAGTGCACTGCGTTATATTGACAGCCACTATACTGACGAAGATATCTCTCTTGATTCTGTTGCTATCGCAAGCAATATCAGTGCTAACTATCTGTCTGCTCTGTTCAGCCAGAAGGTCGGTCTGTCATTTGTTGAGTACGTTACTAAGAAACGTATGGAGAGAGCAAGACAGCTCCTTAGAAAAACTGACAAGAGATCCGGTGAGATCGCGAGCGAAGTAGGTTATAAGGATCCGAGATATTTCTCGTTCGTTTTTAAGAAGAAGCACGGCTGCACACCGAGTCAGTATCGTAACGGAGAGACCGAGGAAGAATGACGAAGCTTCGCGAGCTGTTCAGGTCAGATTCTATCAGGGGCAAAATGTCCCGTCTGCTTATGCAGATGTTTATTCCGATCATTTTAATTTTCACGATCATTATCGCAATGGTGCTTACGCGTAATCTTATGTTTGCGTCTGTTAACGGTAACATCGCTGATGCTTCCGGATTCAACCAGAGGTTCAAAGAAGATGTTGATCTCAACATGTATCTTTACGTTACCGGCATCAACGAAGACTGTCCGTGGGATGATGTAAATTCGGCCAGGGAACTGGCTGAGAGCCTTCTCGAGAGAACCAATAACGATGACAGCCGTAAGGCCATGAAAAACGTTCTCATCCTTTGTGATAACTTAAGCCAGTACATGAAAGATATCGAACAGACTGAGCAGTACGATGAGAGAATGAAACTGCTCGAAATCAATATCTACGGCATTACGCAGCTTATCGAAGATAACTTCTATTCTTATCTTTATCACGAAGCGGGAGAACTCGCGAGTATCCAGAAAAAACTCGATAATATGCTTATCGCTGAGATCGCATTCGTTATTCTTGTAATCGTAATTGTCATTCCGATCGTTCTTAAGCGTGCGTTCCGTTTGAGCAGAAACATCACTGATCCTATCGTTGAGATGAACAGCCGTGTAGAGGCAATCGGTGATGGTGACTTAAGTGCGCATACCCCTGTAAAAACAGATGACAGAAATTTGGCATTGCTTTCGATGGGTATCGAAGACATGGCTGAGAGATTAAGTAAGCAGATCGAACTTAACCGTCAGGAACAGATTCACTTAAGAGAGACGGAACTCTCGCTCATTCAGGCACAGATCAATCCGCACTTTTTGTATAACACTCTTGATGCCATTGTATGGCTCATAGAAATCGGTAGGAACGATCAGGCAGAGCAGATGGTAACCAGTCTCTCTTCGTATTTCCGTTCGTTCTTAAGTGACGGTAAGGAGATCGTTACTATCGCGGAAGAAACCAATCACATCAGAAGTTATCTCGAGATCCAGCAGGTCCGTTATAGAGACATTATGGAATACGAGATCAGTGTCGATTCTGATATCGAAGAATATAAACTTCCGAAACTTACTTTGCAGCCTCTGGTCGAGAATGCTATTTATCACGGACTTAAACCTAAGCGCGGTAAGGGTAAGATCACTGTTACCGGAAAAACTGACGGAGATAAGATTATGCTCAAGGTTCAGGATACCGGTGCGGGAATGGATGAGGAAGAACTCATAAATCTTAAGACGAAGATCCAAAATGAAGATACTACAAGCTTTGGTCTTGTTGCAGCTTATAAACGTCTGAAACTTCTCTACGGTGAAGAGTTCCGCTTTGATATTGTAAGTAAAAAAGACAGCGGTACATCAATCAAGATCAGTATTCCCAGAAAGGCGAAAATTGAAAATGAAACGATTCTTTAGTCTTATATTGTGTCTGGCATTGGCTATTAATATCGCAGGATGTTCTTCTAAACCGGAGAAGACTGACGATAAGGATCTCTATGTTATCGGCTTTTCACAGGTCGGTGCAGAATCTGACTGGAGAATTGCAAATACAAAATCAATGACTGAAACCTTCACTGAAGAAAAGGGTTACGAACTCCGCATGGAAAATGCGAGACAGATGCAGGATAACCAGTTTGCAGCTGTACGTACATTTATCCTCGAAGGTGTAGACTGCATCATTATCGCGCCTAC
>JAEIGA010006154.1_pt1 | contig 18261 bp, 11 predicted proteins | sample 9270691 | NCBI WGS metagenome assembly JAEIGA01 (sample SAMN17057246, study PRJNA624740) | gut metagenome | biome: biome; isolation source: fecal sample | host: Bos grunniens | place: China: Xizang | collected 2019
AGCGGAGCTATCTATTTTATTGATACTCCCGCCTACGCAGGCGTGATACGCGATGTCTATATTGATGGTAATGTTATGACGCTACGTGCGCGTAATCCTAAATATGGCGATATTGTACTTGATTTAGCTACAGACCAGTTTACGGCGGCGAATATCATTGGTATCTTCCGCAAGAATTTCACATCGTCGTACTCACAGATGGAGGCAGTGCGCCAAAAGAAGGATGAACAGATTGATCAGTTTCTGGCAAATAACTCCAAGCTTATAGAGGAGATTCAGCGCCGTGGCGAGAGGGTAGATAGGCTTATTGATAAGCTAATGGAAGATAACTAAGGTTAAAGAGAGGGTGGCCTACTATAACTATATAGTAATTTGATCGTATTACATACGATAAGCTATTAACGCATAGCTTTGTGTGTCTTATTCACTATCAGCACACGTTGAGATGATGGTTCCTTAAGTATGGATAACAACCCTATGGTAGGTGCTATAGTAGCTATCCAGCAGGCAATGAACTAGTGGTAAATACCTCTATATAATGGGACACAACTTTGCGTTGTGTCCTTTTTTGTACCTACCATTGGGTTGTTACAGTATTTACATTCCCCCTAAATCCCCCTTTGAAAAAGGGGGACTTGTCGCTACGCTCCCAATGGTTGGTGCAGCTGTGGCTACGGACACTGTCGTTAAATCAACAGATAGGTATCCAAAACAAAAAGGATAATCTTCATTGAAGATTATCCTTTTTGTTTGAATCTCTTATTCGGTGAGTACAATAGGCTCACCCCTCTCAACCATATTATAGAGGATATTTAGGTCTACAGCCTTTGGTACACCATTCTCTGTGTAATTAAGGCTATATACATCACCTTTATCATCGGTGTAGTAGAAGTCAATACTATCATCCTCCCATGCAAACTGATACTCATCACGGAGGTTTAGCTCAAATCTGCCATCTTCAGTGATGGTTACTACGCCAATTCGAGCTCCTGTGCGCAGACGCACGAAGGCCACAAAGGCATCCTTGGGAATAGGGTGGCGAACGCCACTCTTCTCATAATATATCTCTCCCTTGATGTGCGTTGTCTCCACCTTAAAGGTCTTATCCCAGAACACAATACGCTCCTTGTTAGTAGTGATATGTATATCACCTCCTGCCGTAATGCTTGTCTTCTTAAAGGGTAGGCTCTTACGCTCGCCAGTTTGGTTTATGCGGCCATTTGTTGGCACCTTTTGGCCAAACTCATTAAACTCCCTATCTGCCATATCGACATTGGCTACGGGGAGATACTCCGTGGCGTTAATCATATATCCAAACTGTCGCTCATGGTCGCGGTGACGGTCCACGGTGTAGATATATCGTCCCGGGATTGTAGGGTGGGGACGTAGCTTATCAACGCCTATTCCCGAGCTATTATTTGCTGCACGCCAGCTATCGGGGTAGCGGTCGTAGTCAATAACGAGCATCGGCGCATCGATATATACCTCAAAATGGTCGCCAAAGTGCTCGCCAAATGGATGTACCGAGCAGCCATCAGAACCCTTGAAGCTAGTGATGTCAAAGAGAATATCTACCTGCTGGCCAGGCTTATAGCTAAACTCTACGTCATCTACATTCTCCTCCTGCGAGCCATGTTTCTCATTGCTCATAAGCTCACTATCTTTAGGAATTATCGTTGGCGCGCTATTCACGTTACCATCCGACACCTTTATCTGTGCGGCAAAGCGGTATGGGCGGTAGTGTGCAACATCGAAGATTACGGAGCGGTACTCATTACCATCGTAGTTATGGTCGTATTTTTTGGAGCCGTCACGTGAGTATTTAAAGGCGTGAGGACTCATAGTATTATTTGATGCCACACGCACCACATCCTGATTATTTGCACTATTTGTCAAGAAGTAGATGTTGTACGACCCATCCTCCTGAAGGCCATAGAGATACTCTGTAGATGGAGGCGTTTTGTAGTCCTGTGTTCGGAATGCCATAACACGGCCATTCGTACTCCATGTATCTTCGCTGAAGAGTATAACATCTCCCTCCCATGCAAGGCCTTGAAACTCCTCGTATACATCCTCATTATTCTCGTAGAATGTTCTATAGTCGCTAAATGTCTTTGAATATATCAGGAACTCATCTCTACCGTTCTTATGCCATTGATCGCTATATGGGTTAGCAGCATGGTTTAGATTCTTATATGTGTTATCGCTATTTCGCTCCTGTAGCATGATAGTAAATACTAGGGGATGAGCGCGTTTTTGTGGTACAAGCATATAGTATAGCACCTCATCATCGGCGTAGATATTGCCATAGGAGAGAAGACCATCTACGAATATTCTACGATGGGTGTGGTCATAACCACTGAATATTGCATTTTTGGTGATGGTCTCAAAGAACTCCGCCTCGAGATGCACATCCTCTATCTCGCCGTCTTCGTGTTTGAGGATAGAGCGCATGTGTAGACGGTGTTTGCCAGGTTCAGTTACGGTATAGGCATACTTATAGTTGATGCCCTCCCAGTCAGCGCCGAAATAACCCTCCTCACCCTTGATATATACAGGTAGCTGCTGTCCCGAGTCAGAACGCACATCAAGATGGTTTGCCGATACAAGCACCGTAAAAGGGAAGAGAGCATCGGGACAGGTATCAGGAATGGTAAACATCAGTGTAACATACTCATCTGCGACACCATACACCTGCGAAGATATCCATGATGGCGTAAAGTGCTGTGTGCGGATGATATATACAGATATCTTACGCTGCAACTTACCATGTTTGATAAGCAACGTACCTATCTGCTGCTCATTACCCTCGTACATGGGGTATAGTCGCAGCGTGACGCTACCTTCGCCCGTAGAGGTGTTATAGTTGTTTGTGATGTTGTTATACGCCACATTATTATCAATCCACGTTACTGTTGGCGCTACACTATCACCCCTGCCATTTTTGGTATATTTGTAGGGAAATGTCCAGTCTGTACCTGCATATATGTCGCTACTTAACACGTAGCTAGTCTGCTCCACCCATAGAGTCTCCACACCATCCGAGATCTCATTCACCCACTCATCAATAGATATCCACGCATTGTTGGAGGCTGCGGAGGTCAGAGCCTCCTCGAAGCTATTTTGACCAAAGGTGAGCATGCCCGTAATCTTTATGTTATAGTGATGGTTGCGGCGAATCATAAAGTTACCACCATCGCTATTCTGCATCACCACACGATAGTATTTATCATCGGCTTCGGTCATGCCTGCAGCGTGTCCCTTGATGATGACGCTGATAAGTTTGTCACCCGAGTTCTCGCTCTCGAAGATGTAATCTGCAGGCTTGGTGTTGATATCCGAGATATCTGACATCAGCGCCTGATTATTAGGCAGCGTGACAAACTCCTCGGTCTCCTCCCAGTTATCCACAAGATCAAACTTTAGGTCGGGGTGGTGGGGTGCCACAGTGCCAAAGGCTGGAATATTGACCGTGCGGTAGCCTGTCACAACGAACTTATCTGTCTCCCACTCATCAATGGTAACCTTTGCCTGATTTCTAATCAGTTTTACACCCTTGTAACGCTTGTTGTTTATTTCGTACTCTAGATTTGCAAGTTGGTCATGTATAGATGTGTCGCTATCGTCCATCTCGAAACGCGACCAATAGACAAGCATACCCGAGCCACCCTCCATGTTTGCTACTACCATGCTCTCGGTCTGTCCTGGGAAGTCCTTCTCGTTGTAGAGACCTCTACTATGGTTTGCCAGAAAGTGTATGATGCGCGTGTGGTTAGGGACTATAGCCGTGTAATGGCCACTCTCGGAGATGCCATCATCATTCTTACTTCCAGGCACCAACGTAGCCTCCTCCGAGCTGATATATAGACCAAACTCATTGAAGCAGAAGAGAGTCATATTATTCACATCTAGGCCATCGGGGTCTACGGCGCGTGTGTCGATATGTGTAGTCGGGGATGATATGTTTGCTATGAAGGAGATTTTGGTATATCCCTCTGGCACATCATCTATCTCGGGGCTAATGGACATATCCTCCTGCACGCATGAGCTTAACAGGGGTACGAAAAGTGTGAATATGAGTATGTATATGATTCTTTTCATGTTATCGCGTGTTAATATGCATCTCTAACGCATCGAATAGCTACATCGGTAGCCTTCATAGGGTCTGCCAACTCTTTTGTGCCATCGCTATTTTTAGGGTTATAAACGGGTCCACTAGCACTCATATAGTATGCACCATTTAGCAGATAGTCGATAGCATCAGCGTTCTGGCCACTTTCACCCTGAATGTTGATGATAATCTTCAACTCCGCCTCGGTGGGTAGACGCCAGTTATCGTAGGTGATTATAGGGTCTTTCTTGTCATCGTTTACATCATCTACCTCTACATAGTTCTTGCAGTGGTCGGCAAAGGCGACTAGCTTCTTGTCGTTAGACATATTTGACAAGCCACTATAAGTGGAGAGTACGGCGCCTAGACGTGAAGCGATGACAAAGGATGGTGAAACGAGTTTTGAGTTCTCCTTATCGCCTGCAGTGTATCCATGCTCGTCCAATGCTGGGCGTCCGAGCGTATACTCATCGGACGATGCCATCATTCGTACGTGGTAGTTGCGGACGTTATGATTTTCGCAATTTGTCTCTCGCTTACTCCAGCTACCTCTGCTATAGGAGAAGTAGTAATATTGTATGGCGTAGTTTTGACTATTATTTTGCTGGTTACCCCTAACCTTTGAGGCTGTCCATCCTTTGCTACTGCTAGGCGTGGCGCTGGTGTAGGTATATTTCACAGTTTTCGTGTTGATATCTACGTTGTCTATGTTATAGATGCTCACAATGTGGTCGCCATTGTATTGGTATGTTGTTGGCTGGTCGCCCGAGGCGGTTGTCTTATCCACATTTCCATTCCATTTGTGTCCTCCTGTTGTGCGATAGTAGTAGTCATCGCGATATGAGTACCATGGTAGGTCGTTGGTGATGTAGATAAGTGGATACTGCTCCACATCGACAATCTCGCTCAACCCCTCCTGGTTTGTCACCTTAAGCTTGAAGTAGAGAATGGTGTTGTTGGTGGGGATGTCGCTATGCACCGAGATATTTCCCGATGTAGAACCTGGCTCCGTAGAGGCGCTAATATCTATCTGATTATTTTTTAGCGTAACCTTCTGATTATACTTGTTGTAGTAGTAGGCACTACCCGAGACAAGCTCTACGCTCACGGGCGATGATGATGAGAAGTAGAGCGATGAGGTGTCATCGCTGATGTTATACATATATATCTTCTCTTTATTAATCTTTAGATACTGCACCGTACTCTCTCCCGACACCTCGAGATTACGTATCTCCCATGGCGCAGTAAAGTAGGTAATATCTTCGATTGTTTCAGGCTCGTTGAAGTCCTCTGCACCTGGGGCGTTGAGGTTAATTCGTAGGTCATAGAAGGTGTTGCGCTTTATTAAGTGGTATGAATCATCGCCCTCACCCTCTCTCTTGCTGAATGATATCTGGTAGTAGTTGTTGATATATTCAACCTCATCATATATCATTGGAATCATCACTACCACTGATGTACCTCTTTCAAAGGCCTGATCTTTTTGCCATGTGTGCGAGTAGCAGTATAGCGTAAGTTTTACCTGATAGTTTGTGCCGTCATCGGTAGGTATTAGCTCAAAATATGGGGTTTGAGAGATTGTAGATGACTTCCAATAGGGGTTTGCTCCAGCATCGTTTAGGGGGTAGCCTCCTTCGGCAGTAAGCGTGGTTCTCACGGGCATATTACGCACCATATATCCGCTCGATAGAGCCATTAGCTCCTTTGTCAAGGTTACATCATCACCTGGCGTAATAGATATCTGCACCTTGGCTGCAGCGCGGCGTAGAGTAACCTTAATAGTCACATCCTCATCAGTCTCGGGGTTATTAATAACGATATTTCTGGCTGTCGTAGGCTCTGTGTCACCCATATATGCTATGCCATCCATAAGAAACATTTGTGGATAGATGGAGCCGCTATCGCCAAACTCGATACCCGAAAGGTGGATATAGTTGTCGGTCTGGTCGAGCTTTATGAAGGTGTTATAGTCGAGGATATCTCCGTTGTTGTTGTAATATGCAGAGCTGGGAAGTGTGCTGTTGGCAATGACAAAGAAGCGATACTCGCCCATCTCGCGAAAGTCCCTCTTGGTCTTGGCGATAGTAACATTACCCGTAGGTGTCGCAGATACATCTATTCTCTGATAGTGGAATGGGGTGTATGGTTTGTCGCCTGCTACATACTCATATATGATAACATCGATATGGCTCATATATGACTCATACTCGTTATCTTCCACCTGTCCACGTGTTGCAACACGTGGAACTTTGAAGTTAAGAGTTATGTAGTTCTCCTCACTAGTAACTATCTCATCGTCAAATGTGTTGGAACATGATGCTACGATAAGTGGCATCACAACCAAGGCAATTATATGTAGTATTCTATCTTTCATACTCTATAGCTACTCCTCACTAGCTCCCTGTGCAGAGATGTGTCTGATGTTTATAATCTTGGGGTTATCACCGCTATTTGGCCATCGAATATTATTGTACTCTCCATTTATATAGAGATTGATATACTGGTCGGTCCATGTCTGATAATATGATATACCAAACTCGATTGTAGTACTATCGGCACCATCATCGCTGAGTGGGAAGACAACAATATGATACCACTCCCCACTGCCGCACGCACCAAGATGTCCTTGTAGGTTATTGTCATTGGTGTCGTATACAGGCTCTGTGCTTGTTGGGTAAAAGTCCTTGTTTAAGTGGTAGACTTTAATTTGATAGTTCTCCTTTGAACCCATAAATACGGGCTTCCACTCCACATTCTGTGGTGCCAAAATCTGGAAATAGCAGTGGAAACCGCCATCTTCAGGATTACCAGCACTGTAGTACATTATAGGCTCTTTGGTAATAACATATTGTTGCTGATAAGTGGCATTGAGGCCCAAGAAGTCGAAAGGCACAACAGGGTTGTGGTATGTAGGGTACGAAAGGTTATGCTCCTCATACTCCTTGCCATTGCCATCCCAATCCTCTGTAGTCCAATCTGCTACGGTGTAGTTAAGTACGAGGTTTGACCCCGCAATGCTACGTATCTCAAATTCGTAGATGTGGTTGCGCACAATGTTATAGTGGCTATCCTCCATAGGTGCGCCATCTCTATACTCGCAGAATGAAATAGCATCCTCGAAATACTTGACCTCGCCACCAATGTTAAACTCCAGACTTATCTTGTTACGCTCACCAATGTAGTTGATGTTGTCATACTCGGTGATGTATACGTAGTAGTCTCCTGTCTTCTCATCCTTGATAAGTGGCAAATTAAGTGCGGCGTGACGATAGATTCTAAAGCAGTTCTCCTGGTCGAGGCTCTCGGTGTTGCTCACCTCTGACCAGCCATTAGGTACCACATATCCTGTCTGGTTATAGTACTTGAGGGTTGCCGAGGTTATTGTTGTACTCTCCTTCATCTTAAGCTCATCACATAGCTTAACCTCTATCTTGGCAGCGGCGCGAAGCATCAATATATCGCCGATGTCGAGGTTGTCACGACCATATAACGGTGTTACATCTACCTCCTTGATACCCCACATTGGTATCGCGGAACTATCGTTTGTGGGATTTAGCTGTGTCTGGCTAAAGGTGGTATGCTCCTCGCCGCTATAGTTGTTCGAGCTATTGGCGAAGACCATAAATCTATAGTTGTTCTGCGAGCCACCATTGTTTGCGACATGCTCTATAAACTCTTGTGGTAGCTGTCCAACGAATTTAAATTCACTTTGTAACTCGTTTGTAGGCCAGTAGTAGAGGTTGCTGATATACCCTAGACGCTCGCCCTCTGCGGTGAACACCACAACGCTCAAGTTGTCGGGCAGAATGCGGTAGTCGAATGGTACGCCCATCTCCGAGGTATATTCATCCTCCCATGTGGCACGTGTGATATCTCCTTCGACTGACACTGTAAACATTATATCATACTGCTTGTTGGTATATATGTAGCATCTCTCTGCATCGAAAACACACGATGCAGATATGATGCTCATTGCAAGCAGTAGGATATATTTTACAGCTCCTCGCACGGGTTATTAGTTTAATCCTGTGTCGTTTAGTACTACTCTCCACGAGTTTATGAGGATGTATGATGATACCCACTCACCCTCGTCAAGGAATAGTGTCATAGTATATTCATCTTGGCGGTCAAGATACTCTTGGTCGCTCATATTTTCTCTGTAGTAGCCCTTTACAAGTAGTGCGTACTCTGCTAGAGGTAGGCGCACCAGCTCTTCGCCACTCTCGCGACTCTTGATATAGAGTATTGGTGACTTGTCGGCCCTCATGCGACCTATGGTAAGCTCGGCAAGTGCCACATTTACCTCTGTCACAGTGCGTGTGGTCTCTTTCTCCATGTCGGCAGTACCTGTAGTCTGGTACCATGCCGAGTATGTTATCTCCTCATCCTCAAGGAGCGTGTTGTCCCAGTTGTAGAGTCCGTTGTTATCCTTAATCTCAAATATAAACTTGTCAGCATCTACATCATGTCCTGACATCTCGTGTAGTAGGATGCGTACAGAGTTTGTATCTTTCATTAGCGACATTGTCTTGGTGTAGGTGCCAGGCTTATCTTCCACCTCAAGGGCCATTGTTCCGTGGTATAGCGGAAGTAGGTCTTTATCTACCGTAGCCTCGTTGTTGTCGTTGTGCTGGCGCAACATCTTCACCTGCATATCTTCAAGTTTTGTGGTGCCTGTGTTTGCATCAGCCAATATGTCAAACGACTCCTCGTTCATCACTCCGCACCAGGCCAGGAGTGTGTAGTTGCCGGGTTCTAATTCGAGGGGTATCTCGAACGACCCCGAAGATAGCATCTCATTATCTGTGGTGGTGACATTCTGGACAAGGGTGTTGTCTTGGTCGAACACGTAGAGCGCAACGGAGTTCACCTCGTTGGCAAAGGCGTCAGCAAACTTTATGTTATAGTCATACTTGAAGCGTATGCGATAGTAGATGCCGCAATCGCCCTCCCCATCGAATATTAGTCCATCCTTACACGAAGATACTGTCAGCATCGCCACCACCATTGCCGATGCGAGAAGCACTCTTCTGAATATATGCACTCTGTTCATTTTTTGTGTTATTTGTTGTGTATGGGCAATGCCCAGGTTATTTTTTTGAAAAGGGGCTGTCGTGCAGCTGCCTGGCAGCCCCTTGATGTTATGCTCTTTCGTGCTATTAGTTGTTTGGCTGAATATCTACCTCCTGATTAACCAATTTCCATGAGAGGATGTTAATCTCTGCAGATACGTATGTGTTCTGCTCGGTAATTTGTGGATAATCAACGAATTCAGTGCCTGTATATACAGGGCTACCATAACCGCCGATAGAGTTGATGGTAATGTTGTATACGTGGTTACGAACAATACCATACTCTGCAGCCTTATTCTCTGCTCCGAGGTGCTTGATATCTACGTAGTAGAATGTCTCGCCATTCTCGTAAAGCACTGCAGCAGGAACACTCTTAAGGGCTTCGTTGGTAGCCTTAACACTCTTTGGATCATCAGAGATATCTGCTGCCACGGTCTCATACACACCATTTACGAGCTTCCACCAATCCTTTGCTGCGCCCGCATCTGAAAGCTGGAAGTAAACCTCGTTAGCAGCTACGCCATTAGGAGCTTCTGTGGTGCCACCAGCAACGCACTTCAAATCCTCTGGCTTAAGACCTGTGTATGTTGTAGTTACTCCGTCAGTTGTCTTTGCGAAGTAGATGTTTTTTAGGGTGTTAGCCACAGCTGTACGAAGTGACTCTCCAGGGGTGCTACTTTCCACATCTACATACTCAACATTGTTCCAGATGGCGATTTCGAGAGGCTTATCCTCACTATTCACCAACTGCGCCTTGATAACCGCCTTTGTGCAGTTATTTTTACCCGTGGTGTTCTCGCCGATGTATGTGTGTGTGTTAGGGAGATAAGGAGAGGTTCCGAAGATCTTATCATCAGTTGGTGCCAAGAGTGATTCTGCCCAGTAGCTACGATACCATGGCTCATCATTCCAATTAAATCCTATTGAGTTTACATCCCAACTACCATCAATCTCTTTGAGGAGTTTAGACTCTGGATTATCACGATAAAGATCCCAATTAAGAATCTTTGCATATACCTCGCCAGCTTTCACCTCATACTTATCGTTTGTATTCACCTGAACCTTTGCTGCTACGCGCTCAACGTAGATGCTGATAGGTGCTTTAAGGGCATCATCCTCTGTAGACTTGATGTTCTCCATTGTGAGGGGTGTAGCATATACCTCGGTGGTGCCCTGCGCATATACGGCGTTGCTCATAACAAAGTAATCTTTGCTATTAAACTCTCCAGTAATGCTTACTGCTTCGTGTAGCTCTGTTAAAGAGTACTCGTCTGTATCTGGACTCCAGTTGAGAACTGCCACAATCTTACTAGGGAACTGACCCTTGTATGTTTTAAGCAAAAGAACAGGCGTTGATGTATCGGAGATATCATCACCATTATTGGTATCTGCACTAAACTCTACATTCGTTGCGCGAAGGTGGTTTGTGCCTCCACCAGGGGTAGTTGCTGGGTTACCAGTTACATTGAAAGCGTTACCCGCCTCATCGAAGAAGAAGAAGTCAGCATGGCTCACAGCACGCTCCTCTGCAGTGCCATCTTCAAAGCCTGCCTGTGCGCGTGTGATATCCGAAGCAGAGAGGTTGATAGCGAGGTACGACTCCTCAATCTCCCCATTGTGGATAGGCTTGTTGCTTTCAGCAACCTCCTCCTTCGCACATGATGCCGTTGCTAGAAGCGCTATTGCAAAAAATAGATACTTTTTCATATAATACCTAATAATATTAGTGTATGGACTACCGACTCAATGGTATCGCCCACGGAGTCGGTAGCCATCGGTAAATTACTGCAAGTTGTAGTCGTTCTCAACAACTCTCCATGAGAGGATGTTGATCTGTGCAGAGACGAATGAGTTGATATCAACAGGCTTTTCAGGAGTGATTATATCGGTGTTACCATTGTAAACTGGAGTACCGTAGCCCTGGATATCTGTAATGTTTACTCTGTAAACGTGGTTACGAACGATACCATACTCGGCAGTTGAACCCGCTGTACCAAGGTGCTTGATATCCAACCAGTAGTATGTCATACCATTCTTGTAAACACGAGCAGGCTGTACCGCTGCAAGCTCATTGTTAAGCGCCTCTACAGTAATAGCTGAATATGTGCCATTCACATACTTATACCAGTTCTTTGACTCGCTGCTATCGTTAATTGCAAAGTAAACCTCATAAGCGTTCTTCGCATGAGGATCACGAGCAACACACTTGATATCCTCTGGAGCAAGACCTACGTAAGGCTTCGCGTCATCTGAAGTAAAGTATGTATTTACAAGAGTGTTAGCAACAACAATCTTGAGGTGATCCTCACCTACATACTCCTTACCCCACCAATTAACAACCTCTACAGGAGTAGTACCATCCTCCTTTACAAGCTGTGCCTTAACGATAACCTTTGTGCGGACATCATCAGCTGCAGACCACGCGCGAGTGTTCTCACCGCAATATACATATCCACCAATGTTGGTGTTGCCATCGTTCCAGTTGAAGGTGTTGTCAGGGAATGCTGTCTCGAGTGACTCTGCCCAGTATGAACGGAACCAATCCATATCGTTCCATGCGAAGCCAATAGAGCTCCATGTAGGAACGATATGCTTGATAAGCCATGACGACTCATAGTCGTTATAAAGCTCAAAGCCCTTAATCTGTGCATAAACAGTTGTCTCTGTATCATCAACAGTATCCTCAACCTTACCAATCTCGAACTTGCCATTCAAAGTAGAAGTGAACTCTACCTTTGCAGCAACGCGCTCAACGTGGATTGTGATAGGGTTAGCCAATGCCATCTCCTCATTCTTTGCGATGTTTGCAGCTGTAAGAGCTACAGCATCAACTACCTCCTGGTTGTTATTAGCATATACAGAGTTGCTCATAACATAACCGTTTGCATCATCTCCTAGCTGTGAAATAGCTATCTGAAGATCTGAAAGACGATATTCGTTATTTGTAGGAGTCCAGTTAAGAACAGCTACAACCTGTGCAGGATACTCACCCTTGTAGTTCTTAAGAACAAGCACAGCGTTCTGAACATCAGATACGTTGTCCATAGCCTCACCCTTCTTTGAAAGCTGGTCGAGTACATCTACATAGTTACGTGTACCAGGGTGTGACTGCATATTGTCTACAGTGAAAGGCTCACCATTCTCGGTGAAGAAGAATACATAAGCAGACTTAACAGCACGCTCCTCATCACGACCAACTTCATACTCGCCATCATCGGCACGTGTAACGCCATCTGCAGTGAATGTTACAGCCACGTAAGACTGCTCAAACTCACCATTCTGAACAGGAGCTGCCTCCTCGTTCTTCTCTGAACAAGCAGCAAAACCCAATGCTGCAAGTGCAATAAATAGATACTTTTTCATAATAGAAAAAAATTAATAAATTAAGTTGTTTGTTTATAGTTTTATTGTTTGTCGTTCATCTTGTATATGTGTCTGTTCTTTGCTATCTCCGTAAGGGCTGCCTCCGCCTTGGTGTTACCCTGCTTGAGAGCCTCCTCGAAATAGGGCTTTGCGGCCTCGTTATTCTCCATATATACCTCTAGCGCACCGCGTGTATATATAGCCTCTGGGGTATCGCCAGCCTTGTTGAGGTAGCGCGCCGCAGAGCGATAGTCGCCCTTGAGAATTGCCGAGTTTGCGGCGTTGAGGTTTGCCACAGGGTCGTTAGGATATATTCGCACGGCAGTCTCATACAAGTCGTTAAACTTGTCGCTACCCGGCTCATAGGTCTGGGCGAGGATGTAAAACTCCTCCAACGAGAGATTTTGCGGTGCTGTGTGAAGAATCTGCTCTATCTCTATAGGGTCGCTGTAGCTTCTAATCTCATACTCTACGACATAGTCCGAGTGGCGGAGAGCAGGGTAGCAGTGGTCCAAGAGATGACGGTACTCCTGCTTCCATGTAGACTTGATAATCCACTCCTTGGTATCGGGATTGCGGTCAGAGCGTATAGTCTCTAGAATCTGCTCCTTGTGTGGCAACGATGATGCTTCAACATAGCGCTCAAGGCCCTCCCAGTCCTCTGGCTCGTAGTCCGTTGTGAAGGTGACATTGTCGAAGTGATACATCTCCTCAACGTATGCCTTTAGCGCCTCGGTACGTCCCTTTGCTAGGCGTTTGTTGTTGTCGTAGGGGCTCTCTGGAGAGGCGTAACCCTTTATTGATATCGACTTGATGGTGACATCCTTATCGTTCTTAACAGAGTCGATGGTGCCTGTAATCTTTGCCAGCTCAACAGTGTTATTACGATAATCGGGGTAGATAACGGTCTTACTAACAGGGAAGTCTATAAATGCCGAGCCGCTAATTTGACGAGTCTTGACGTTCTCGTGTTCGGGGCGTAGATAGATTAGCTCTGGATAGTAGGCCTCAATGGGGAATCTATCGACAATCTCTGTGCTGGCAACCTCTGTAGTGTGGCCACAGCATCCGCAATCGTTGCGCTTAATCTCAACGCTACATCCATCCATCCAGTCCGAGAAGGGTATAGAGGTGCTGTAGGTGACAACATCGCGTGCTTCGGATTTGGTGAGGGTAATGTCGCCAGCAACGGTAGGACGGATATGTTCGTTGCGCTTGTAGTAGATGCGGCGGTTTCTACCATATACGGCCACCGACTTAAGTTTAAGGGTGTCAGCTCCGTTTATCACGCAAGGGGTGAGGATAACAACCTGCGTGGTCTTTACATTAAGCTGCGAGAGGTCTATCTCTATATCGACATTTAGCTTATTATCATCCTTTAGCTCTAGGGTAAAATCCTTAATCTTCACATCGGGTATCTCCTGTGAGTAGCCGCTGTAGGTGGTAATTAGGGCAAGCAAAGCTAGGAAAATATATCTCTTCATAACCGTTTGTTTTAGAATAAAAAGACAAGATTTATAGCCGCCTTGGTAGGGCCAATATAGTGGTGACCGCCATCGCCAATTCTACGGCCGCAGTCACTGCAATCGAATATCTCGTAGTCGAGATACATGTAGCCAAATCCCGCCTCGAGTTCGAGGTTTATGTGTTCAGAAAGCATAAAGGCGAAGCCGTATGCTACTCCGGCTCCGTAGGCATAACCCTGGTAACGGTTATCTTTAAGACGTGAAAAGTCGGTCCCTAAAAAGGAAATGTTATTGTTGATGCCTCCAAAATTGAAGGCTCCGGCGATGGCGTGGAAGCCAAGAAAGTGTCGTGAGAAGCGGTCACAAAACCAGTAGCGTGCCTCGGGCTGCACCATCCAGTGTTTCCATTTTGTGGCTTCGTTCTTGCTCCAAGCGTTTAGATTGCCCGAGATGTCGAGGGTCCATTTAGGTGCAAGGCCTATCTCTATTCCGAGGTTTGCTGTGGCCGTTGCATCGTAAATGGCATTTGTTTTAATAGCCCATTTCTGCGCACTTACTTGAGAAAATTCCCCCCCCCCTATAAAGAGGAAAAGTAGCAGAAGGCAAAAACTATATTTGGGTCTCATAGTTTTTTGTTTTTATAATAACTTGTCAAGTGAGGTATTTGGGTAATAACTTGTCAAGTGAGGTGTTTGGGTGTCTCTAAATCCCCAAATAGGAACTCTTTTCCTATCTGTTGAGATATAATCTCACATACATTGTTTTATCCAAAAACCAACAAACGCACAAAATTAAATAAAAATACTCAAAATCGTGCATTTTTATACTGTTATTCTACCTCTGTTTTGCAAAAAAAATATCCTGCTGGGGGTGTCGTTATGCGTGTGAAAATAAGCCTTCCCTCTCCCCCCCCCTACAAAAGGGGATAATAGCCACTATATCAAGAATTTATGTGTAGTGACGATTTTGATAGAAACAAAAAAAAAGACTCGCATTGCGAGTCTTAATTACATTTGTTGCGGAGGGCACTGGATTCGAATTGCGAAGCAATAGAGCCGATACCACCAAAAACAAGCGCAGGTCTAACCTGCGCTATAAATCATATATTATCGGCTCAACCAGCCTTTAAGTGAGCAATCAGCTCCGCAGCACAAAATTTCAATATCGTGAGCGATTTTTTTTGTTGATAGGGTAGTGGAGCTTGCTCTATACTACACTATAAGACAAAAAAAGACGACCACACGGTCGTCTGAAATTTTGCTTTACAAGCGGAGGGCACTGGATTCGAACCAGCGGATACCTTACGATATCGGCAGTTTAGCAAACTGCTGGTTTAAGCCACTCACCCAACCCTCCTTAAACCATCTTTTATAAAAGAGCGGTGCAAATATACAACTAATTTTCTAATGTGCAAAAAAAATGTGGCAAATATTGTAATTTGTGTGTTAGATAATCCTTTCTAACCCCCTATAGCCCCTCGCTCGCAACACACTCCTTATACGTAGAATCCCTATCTCTCTCCTATTCTAGTTATTGCCCATTATGTATATTATCCCCTCATCTGGCGGAACATCTCCCACATAAGTATTCCTGCTGATACTGAAACATTTAGCGAGTGTTTGATGCCCACCTGTGGAATCTCTATAGCGCTATCTACAACATCTACAACACTCTGGTCTACGCCCTCTACCTCGTTGCCAAAAACTAGGGCATAACGCCTGTGTGGCTCGGCAATAAAGTTGTTGAGCATCGTAGAACCCTCTATCTGCTCTATGGCAACTATTGTGTAGCCCTCTGCACGAAGCTTCTCTATGCACTCGAGGGTTGTGGTGTGGTAGCTCCATGCTACGCTCATCTCTGCGCCAAGAGCGGTCTTATGTATCTCGCGGTTAGGGGGTGTGGAGCTTATGCCGCAGAGCGCAATATGCTCAATACCAAAGGCATCGGCAGTGCGAAAGAAGGAGCCTACATTCTGCGCCGAGCGTACGTTGTCCAATACTATAACGATGGGGAGTTTCTCAACGTTTGCATACTCCTCTAGTGATGGTCGCCCCAGCTCCTCATTAAGCAATTTTCTCATTGGTTATCGCAGATTTTAAGTTTTTTTATTATTTCGATTGCAAATGTACGAAAATATAAAATATTTTTGATAAATTTGCGGTGAAATGTTTACATGTATCAATGAAACGTCCATTATTAACATATCTCATTCTAGCAGCGCTTCTCTTATGTGGAGTGCGTGGTGTGGCGCAAGAGCTAAAGGTGGGTGCAGATTTCACAACCCTCTTTGATAACAAGGAGTACGCCTCTATGACGTTTAACAACTCGGGTACGCTCTTTGGCGCACGTCTAACTCCCAAGGTGGGTGTAGGCTGGTCGAAGTATAACGAGCTGATGTTGGGTGTAGATATGGTGCAGGATTTTGGTGATGGCGCAAAGTTCCTATCGGATGTAAATGTGCAGATGTACTACGGCTATCGCGCTCCCTCTGTGACACTCCTTGCGGGTATCTTCCCACGCTCGGAGATGCGAGGACTTAAGAGTAGGCTCTTCTACGACACCGAGTATCGCTACTATAACAATCGCATAGGGGGTGTCTTGGCACGTTATGAGGATAAGCAGCGCGAGGGTGCCTATGTAGAGTTTGTGTTTGACTATACGGGCATGCGCGACTTTGACATTCGTGAGCAGTTTGCCATAATCTCTTCGGGTGTGATGCCCTTTAAGTGGTTTTACATGGGTTATGACCTTATGGTGGGCCACTACGCCTGTGACTACAACCCCGACACTGTGGAGGGCGTGGTAGATGATATCTTTGTGACACCCTTCGTAGGCTTTGACTTTGAGGGTGGTGGCTTCGACTTTGATATTCGTCTTACCTATATGCAGTCGTTGCAACGCGATAGAATATTTGAAGGTAGTTGGGAGGCACCTATGGGTGGTGAGCTGAATACGGCGATAAGTCGTTGGGGTGTAACGCTGTGCAATACATTATATATAGGTAAAGACCTCTTGACATATTATAATCGCTATGGTGCGCAGCTATATGGTGGCTCGCCATTCTACAATACTAATAAGGGTATCTATGATGCTATCACAGCATCTTATGCACAGCGCTTTTTCGAGGATAGCGTAAGCGTGTCGGCAGGTATTACCATGGAGTACGATGGTACAGGCTGGGGTACTCGACAGTGGCTAGCCGTAGGTGTCGATTTAGATTATAACATAGCACTAAAGCGTAAGCAGCAATATATTGATTAACAAATGATTAAAACTATATAATTATGGCTATAGAGACAACAGAGGTAAAGGAGAAGTCTTTGAACTTCGTGGAAGAGATTATCGAGGAGGCGATTGCCAAAGGTAAGACACGAGTGCAAACACGCTTTCCGCCCGAGCCTAATGGCTATCTACATATTGGTCACGCAAAGGCTATATGCATGGACTTTGGCGTAGCAAAGCGCTATGGTGGTGTGTGTAATCTTCGCTTCGATGATACAAATCCTACAAAGGAGGATGTGGAGTATGTAGAGGCTATCAAGGAGGATATCAAGTGGTTAGGTTTTGAGTGGGGTGCAGAGTATTATGCTTCGGACTACTTCCAGCAGTTGTGGGACTTCGCCATCCGCCTTATCAATCAGGGCAAGGCTTATGTCGATGAGCAGACCTCCGAGGAGATTGCTACGCAGAAGGGTACACCTACGCAGGCAGGTACCGAGAGCCCATACCGCAACCGTCCTATCGAGGAGAACCTCGACCTCTTTATGAAGATGACACGTGGTGAGATTGAGGAGGGTAGAATGGTGCTTCGTGCAAAGATTGACATGGCTAGCTCAAATATGCACTTCCGCGACCCTATCATCTATCGCGTTGTTAATCACCCTCATCACCGCACAGGAGATACATGGAAGGTATACCCTATGTATGACTTTGCGCATGGCCAGAGCGACTACTTCGAGGGTGTTACACACTCGTTGTGTACCCTAGAGTTTGTCCCTCATCGTCCTCTTTATGACCTATTTGTAGATTGGGTTAAGGAGGGTGTAGACCCATCGGATGAGCGTCCTCGTCAGTATGAGTTTAATAAGCTAAACCTCAACTATACGCTTATGAGTAAGCGTAATCTGCTTATCCTTGTGAAGGAGGGCTTGGTAAATGGTTGGGATGACCCACGTATGCCTACGTTGTGTGGCTTCCGCCGCCGTGGTTACTCGCCAGAGTCTATCCGTAACTTCGTGGATAAGATTGG
>JAEIGA010006155.1_pt1 | contig 18261 bp, 13 predicted proteins | sample 9270691 | NCBI WGS metagenome assembly JAEIGA01 (sample SAMN17057246, study PRJNA624740) | gut metagenome | biome: biome; isolation source: fecal sample | host: Bos grunniens | place: China: Xizang | collected 2019
AGAAGGTTGCGGCTATCGAGAAGATGCACGAGGAGCGTTATCGTCAGCTTCTTGCTAACGTAGAAGGTGGTCTTGTATTCTCACGCGACAATGACATGATGTGGGAGTGCTCAAACTGCGGTCACGTAGTTATCGGAAAGCAGGCTCCTGAGGTTTGCCCTGTATGCAACCACCCTAAGAGCTACTTCATGATCCATCCTACAAACTATTAATATGGTTCGTAATTTAATATCTGTTGCTGTCGTCGCGCTGACGACAGCAATTTCTGTATTTGCACAGCAGACGGAAGAGCAGCGCGTCGAGTCATTGCTTCAGCAGATGACTCTCCAGGAAAAGATCGGTCAGCTAAACCAGCTCTCGGTCGGAGGTTTCGACCAGAATACAGCGGACATGATGCGTGCCGGTATGGTCGGCTCGATCCTCAATGAGTGTAACCCTAAGGTTCTGAACCGTTACCAGAAGGCTGCGGTAGAGGAGAGCCGTCTGGGTATTCCGCTCATCATCTCCCGTGACGTGATCCATGGTTTCAAGACCATGTTCCCGATTCCTCTCGGACTTGCCGCCACATTCGACCCTGAGCTTGTTCAGCAGGGCGCGCGTGTCGCAGCAATCGAGGCTACGGCAAGCGGTATCCGCTGGACTTTCTCGCCTATGCTTGACATCGCACGTGACCCTCGCTGGGGACGTATTGCTGAGGGTAGCGGCGAGGATACATATCTCGATGCTCAGATGGGAGTAGCCATGGTGAAGGGTTATCAGGGTGAGACCATCGATCAGACCAGTATGGCAGCCTGCGTTAAGCATTTCGTGGCTTATGGCGCAGCTGAAGGCGGACGCGACTACAACTCAACTGGTATTACAGAGAGAACTCTCCGCAATGTGTATCTTCCACCGTTCGAGGCTTGTGTAAAGGCAGGTGCCATGACTCTCATGACTTCATTCAACGACAATGACGGCGTTCCTTCGACTGGAAACGGCTTCCTCGTGAATGACGTTCTTCGCGGCGAATGGGGCTTTGACGGTTTCGTTGTCAGTGACTGGGCATCAATCTACGAGATGGTGAACCATGGCTATGCAGAAAACAACAAGCATGCAGGTGAACTTGCAATCAACGCCGGTGTTGATATGGACATGATGTCATATTCTTACATCAGCCATGTGGAAGAATTGCTCAACGAGGGTAAGGTCTCTATGGAGACAATCGACAATGCTGTGCGCAATATTCTTCGCATCAAGATCCGTCTGGGACTCTTTGAGAACCCATATGTGGATGAGTCAAAGACTGAGGCATCATTCTATACACCTGAGGCCCTTGAAGCTGCGCGCAAGTCAGCTGTCGAATCTGCGGTTCTTCTCACAAACAACGGCGTTCTTCCTTTGAATAAGTCAAAAGTGAAGACAGTTCTTGTTACAGGTCCTATGGCTGACGCTCCGCACGATCAGCTCGGAACATGGACTTTCGACGGAGATCCTGCTCATACAGTGACTCCTCTCATGGCCATCAGAGAGCTTTACGGCAATGATGTTCAGGTGATTTATGAGCCAGGTCTCACTTTCACAAGAGAGTTTGACAAGGGAGGTATCGCCAAGGCTGTAAAGGCTGCAAAGAAGGCTGACGTCATTCTCGCATTCATGGGTGAGGAAGCCATCATGTCAGGTGAGGCACACTGTCTGACAGACATCACTCTCAAGGGTGACCAGAGAGCTCTCATCGAGGCTCTTCATAAGACCGGGAAGCCTGTAGTGTTGAACATCATGGCAGGTCGTCCTCTCGAACTTGATTTCGAGATCGCGAACTCTGACGCAATCCTTTATTCATTCCATCCGGGTACAATGGGTGGTCCGGCAATCGCTCAACTCATCTTCGGTGACGAGACTCCAAGCGGAAAGACTCCGATCACCTTCCCTAAGAATGTAGGTCAGATTCCGATCTATTACAACCACAACATGACCGGTCGTCCGTATAACGGAACAGAGACAATGCTTTATGACATTCCTCTGCGTGCAGGTCAGACTTCTCTTGGAAACACAAGCTATTGGCTTGACACCACATTCGAGCCTGAATTCCCGTTCGGATATGGTCTGACATACACTACGTTTGAGTATTCAGCTCCAGAGATCGAAATGACAGAATATGTCGAGAATGATACTATCCGTGCATGTGTTACAATTAAGAATACAGGTGACAAGGCGGCTACAGAAGTGGTTCAGCTTTATGTGCGTGACCTTGTAGGATCAGTGACACGTCCGGTTAAGGAACTCAAGAGATTCCACAGAGTCACTGTAGCTCCAGGACAGACCATGACAGTAGGATTCGAACTTCCTGTCCAGGATCTTGCTTTCTACGGAAAGGATATGGTCAAGAAAGTGGAGCCAGGCAAGTTCCAGCTTTGGATTGCCGGTGACAGCGCTTCGGGAACTCCAGTTGAGTTTGAAGTGAAGTAGCTTCTATGATTGTCTAAACCTAGCATTTCCTGAATTATGAAAAAATATTCTCTACTGTCAGTCACTTTGCTTATAGCTCTTGTGTTCGGCCGTCTGGTCATGAACTTCAATGAGCGTTATGAGTCAAGTGCAGGTACGGTAACTTTAGAGCATGGCGTCAAAGAAGATTCTCTTGCAAAAGCTATAATGCTCAAGAATTATCTTCCGGAAATGGAAGATGCAAGATTCGCCGCCAAGCACATATGTTCACGTTTAGCTGAAAATGAGCCTTTGAGTTCATTGTATGATCTGAATAAGCGTGACTGGAAGATTCCTGCAGACAGTATAGACAAGAGTTCAGCTTATTATTACAATCTTCTTGTTGACGAACAGAGAAGAATGGGTGTTGATCAGGAGTTTAAGGCATTGAATATATCAGGATTGCCGACAGCTGCTGTCATATCATCAGGGGAAAAAGGTTCCATTTCAGTCTTTGTGAAGAGCAAGGATGAAAATGCAGGAACGGTTTCCGCTATGCTAGGTTTGGATAAAAAGCCATGCGCAGACGTTGTGGTCCGTCTGGAGGAGCATTATATTGATTCTTTGTATGGTCCTCAGACAAAAATTCTTGCACATGCCAAGACTGACGCTTCTGGACAGGCTGTCTTTAAAGGCCTTACTCTTTCATCATCTTACAGTGTAGTTCCGATTAAAGAAGGATATGAGTTCGGTGCTACACAAGGAACATTGGGTGGAAGCCTTGGTGAAGTAGGGGATGATGGGGCTCTGGAATGTACATTTATTGAGAATAAGCATTGTATTAAGGTATTCAATACCTTGACTCTCAGAAACATAAAGTCAGATCACGTCATTTCGGTACGCACTCTCAATGACTTTTATAATACAATGCTCATCTATGTTGGACTGTTTGTGGCTGCATGGTGGATACTGTTCTTATTCTACAAGCGTAGACATCGTGGTGCAGATGGGACTATCATAGCGCTGATGATGGCTCTTACCGGAATCTGTCTTGTGATGATGTTCTCTATGAATGATCCTCTCAATGACAAGCTGATAGGAGTTGATATGGCTCAAGGTGTGCTTGCTGGTGTTTTTGTGATGCTGTTGTTGCAGACAGTAGACTTCAAGGCTTTCTATCAGGATAGGTCTTTCATACCTTTCGATATCCCTGCAGCTCTCATCAAATGGTTCTTCAAGCCATATCGTCTAAAGGTTGCACGTCAGACAAAAGTATTGAGCGATGCTTCTCTGAACTCAGTCCGTAAACTATTCGCACTATTGCCAATTGTATTGTGCCTGCCTTTCCTGATCCTTGATCTGCTGCAGCTGACACGCCTATATCCTAAGATAGATTCCCTGTTTGCGAGACTGCCGAAGGGAGTTGGATACATGCTTACGGCCGTATTGCTCACCATGCTTTTATTCACTCCGCTTGGTGTTGCTGTCGGTGGTATGAAGGTGAACCTTAACATAGGTTTTATCTTCCAGCCAAGTGAGATCGCAAAGTACCTGATAGTCATATTTATGGCTGCATTCTTCTGTTCTAATGCAGATACAATCGTCAAATTTTCCCAGAAAGGAAATGTCGGTCTATTTGGCGTGAAGCTTAGAATGCTGGGAGGTATTATACTTGGTCTGGGCTTTCTGATGGGAATGTACCTGCTTCTTGGCGATATGGGACCGTCAATGGTTCTCGCGTTCACCTTCATCATCATGTATTCTGTCATAAAGTCAAAAGTTGATATTGAGGGAATAGAGGAGAACAATCAGCTCAAGCACATCCTTACATGTGATCTTGCGATGCTTCTGTATGGTGTCGGATCATTTATATTGATGGTTTATGTCGGCAGCAGGTTTGATCTGATGTGGTTGTTCTGTATCGCATGGTTTGCTTTATGGATAGTAATAGGATTGATAAAGAAACGCATATTTGAGTCCGCGATAGTCTTCAATCTTATAATTGCTGCATTTATTTTCGGTGGCTCGATAATGGGGGCCATTCCAGGTCTTGACAGTGTTGCCGACCGCCTCGAAAGCCGAAATGAAATGTGCACCAACACATGGGGAGTGTTGCCTGTCGATGGAGCGCAGGCCGATCCGGGTGAGAATACTCAGGTAGCGGAAGGTCTCTGGGGCCTAGCCACCGGTGGCTTTGCAGGTCAGGGAGTCGGAAAAAGTTCTCCTAACGTAATTCCGGCATTTCATACAGATATGATTCTGACCAGTATTGGAGAGCAGTTCGGATTGCTCGGTCTCATTGTTGTTGTCGTACTTCTGTCTCTTCTTTTAAGGAGAACGATAGTTCATGGTTACTCATCCGCCAATCCTTTTGCATTCTATATCTGTATGGGTATTGCGGTTGTGACAGGCGTCCAGTTTGTCATAATAGCATTGGGATGTACAGGAATCATTCCTTTGACTGGTGTGACCGTTCCTTTCTTCAGTTTTGGAAAAGTCAGCATGATCCTCAATCTGGCTGCCTTCGGTATCGTTCTTTCAATCTCAGGAAGGAATTCCGATGTTGTCCGTGAAGATGCGGAAATAGTTGAGATGCGTCGCCGCCAGATGGCAAGATATGATTATTCGATATCGATCGTCAGTCTTATGTTTGTGGCGATTACCGTTTTCATTGTCGGAGTTTTCTCCAACTACACAATATTCGAACGGGATGAGACTTTGATACGTCCTGTCTATGTCAATAATCAGAACGGAATGCCTGTGGTGGATTATAATCCAAGAATTGCCATGGCAAGCCAAAAGATGCCGATAGGAAAGATTACCGACAGAAACGGTGTGCTGCTTGCGTCGAGCAACCCTGATGACATAATTTTGAACAGGAAGGAATATATGAAGATGGGAGTCGACTCGGCGACATTTGAAAATCACATGAAGGCTCGTTTGAGACGCTACTATCCTTTCGGTGATCATTTGTTTTTCATGCTTGGTGACTACAACACGCGACTGTTCTTCACATCATCCAGCGGAAGGGGATATATAGCGGAGGAAAAGCATCTGTCTGAACTTCGTGGCTATAATGACAGACTTCAGGAAGATGGCGAGTTTGTCAAAGTCAACCTGCAGTCTGACGAATACCGTCCGGGAAAATATTTCAATAATGATTCGACCTACACTATTGAAGATTTTCAGTTAAGGGACTATAGTGCTCTCATACCAGCTCTAAAGACCGGTGAACCTATCGGTACGACGCCGCAGAATATCCAGCTTACTCTGGATGCAGAACTACAGGTCAAGATTCAGAATGCTTTGAAAGCACATGTGGATGGTTATTCCTTCAAGAAAAAGAATCTCACCAGAATATCTGCCGTAGTACTCGATGCCAGAAATGGAGATATGCTTGCGTCCGCAATGTATCCCGTTCCGGATCAGAATGTGCTCATGTCGTTATCAGATAGTGAACTGAACAGATACAGTGATAATAAAAGAAAGGATGACTGGCGTGCATACTCTGATATGGACTTAGGTCTGGTATATCAGACTCCTCCAGGCTCTACAGCAAAGGTCCTGACTTCAATGGCAGCATTGAAGAAGGAAGGAATTGATGTTACAGAGAAGAGGATCTGGGTGGATAAGGATGAAATCATATACAAGAGAAAGGATTATTCCGAGCCAGGAGATCTGTATCTTGACATGAAGAACGGCCTGCGATACTCTTCCAACCCGTTTTTCATACATCTGTTGAATTCATGTGATCTGTATGAACCTCTTGTCAATATTTACTATAGTATTGGATGTCAGATAGATGGTATTGCTCCAGAGTATCTTGCAAAGAAAGACAGGGAAAGTTGGGTTGAAGGTGCTCTGCAGCTCTCTTCCAAAGCGGTTTCTCGATACGAGCGATATATATCGTCTGATAAAAAAATGAAGCTCAATGATGGAAGTTTTCCAACATGTTGGGCATGGGCCTGGGGACAAGGTGGACAAAATACTTTGAAAGCTGCACCTGTCGCCATGGCACGAGGCGTTTCCATTGTCGCTAATGACGGATACCTGACTGAAACAAGATTCCTGAAAAACGAATCTGTCAAGAGGACTGAAATTCTTCCGGAGGAAGAGGTAGAAGCCTTATTCGGAATGTTGAAGAATAATGTTGCGCACTATGGTTCGTTCAAGAACTATGATGGAAAAGAAAATATAGGAGGAAAGACCGGAACTCCGGAGAGAGAGCTTGATGGCGTAATAGTCAATGACGGTTGGTTCCTATGCTTCGTTGATTCTGCATATATAGATGGAAACAAAAAGACGTCACTGGCTGTCGCTGTCAGAGTTGAGCGTGGTTCGTCCTCTGGAGGTGCAGCCGGTGTAGCTAAGGACGTAGTGTTGCCGGTACTTGAAGATTTGGAATATATAAGGTAAACATATGGGAATTTTTGAAAAGATTGCGTCTCTGATTTCTGGAAATACAGATGGAGGCGAAGTACAGGAAGTTAAGATTTCTGCAAGTGAGAATCAGATTTCTACACAGGACATGCTTCTTAAGGATATTACTGCCATCTTGAATAAAAATTACAAGGGTGGCAAAATGTCATTTAATGATAAGGTTTTGAATATCTGGATAGTAGATAACATCCAGTATGATTCGTTACATGATTCTGATTTCAGAAATGAACTGATCATGTATCTTGACAGCCAGATTGGAGCCAGATTCCAGGATGTAGAACTGAAGCAGGGCCCGCTCCCGGAAAATCATGACTTTACAAAGGTTGGTAATGCCAATGTCTTTCTGGAGCTTAGAATCAAGACCAGCCCGGTTCGCATGAGAAAAGCCGAAATCTTTGCCCTGCCTAATTATGGCAGTCTTGTAAAAGGTAAATATACACTGGATTCGGTTTCAATCGAGGAACTTCCGTCCAAGAGATATTGTATCGGTGCTGGTGAATACCCGGAAATAGCAGGACGTTATCGCTGCAACCAGATTGCGATTGATGATAATCCGGAATCGACCGGTTATGAACGCAATAAATTTGTCAGCAGGACACATGCATACATCAGGTATAGTCCTGAAATTGGATTTATGCTTCAGGCAGAACCTCAGGGTACGATAAAGGCAGGAATGAGGACGAGGATTCTTCGTGATGAAGCGGAGATCGAGGTTGATGATATGGTGCCGCAGCCTTTGAGAAACGGAGACTGTATTGAACTCAGCAAAAATGTTCGTCTTATTTTTAAGGTTCTATCATAAATTTTCCAGGTATGATTCGTAAGATTTTAGATATTTTTATTCCTAAAACTGTAACCGGTCCCAATAAGGTTGACGAAGGACTTTCGAATAAAGTCCTTCTTGCCGAATTAGTTGAACATTTCAAGGATCAGATAGACCGACTTTCTGTAGGGGAGAGGATGATTTATCCGATGTCTTTCAATGTGCTTCTTCATCATGAGGATTATGCTGTTGTCAAGGAATCATTCCCGTTTGTACTGCCTGAGGTCGTAAAGGAATTCTATAAGGTCATAAAGTCAATGAAGAAGACCTATCCTGACTTTACGCCTGTAGCCAAGGATTGGGTGTTCCAGTTTTCGTCTTGTCAATTGAATGATATCAATCTTGCCAGTGGAAATAATGTCATTGTAAACAAGGGACATATTACCACTCTTGCCAGCCTGATGGCTGTAGACTTGAAGCAGAAGAATACATCGGTCAGTGCCAACACACGTGTTTCCATAAAGCTGCAGGATTCTAACGTGATGGGTGATATGAATATCAACTGGGATGCCATCTCAAAGATTGATATCCTGGGAGAAAATTATTTCCGCTGTAAGTTTGATCCTGCATTGAATGCCAAGTCAGTGACAATGGAGCCAGGTGGGGAAACCAGTCATGTTCCTGAGTCTGTGGTAATGGCAGTGTTGACTTATTCCAAGGATGGCAAGAATTATTCGTTTTCGATGATTGATAACCTGATTGATATTTCTGGCCCGCAAGGTCCGGCCGATATGTCATCGGTGTTCCGTATTGAGCAAAGTTCTCTCTTGGCTCCTCATGTGCAGGTAAAATATGTGCCGGATTCGAAAAAGTTTCAGTTTGCTGTTTACGGCACGGCTCGTGTTAATGGCCGTGAATATGATCTGAGTCAGCCGGGACTTGTCAAGTGGTTTACATTGGCAAATAATTCCAAACTCTTTATCAATAATGAGGTAAGTGTTAAGTTTGAGATCAAATAGACATGAGGAAAATTGCATATTTTGGAAAGACAGATGTTGGAAGAATCCGTACTAACAATGAGGATACTTACCTTGTCTGCAATATATGGGACGACAATCATATTCTAGCTGTTGTAATTGATGGCGTAGGAGGGTATGAAGGTGGTGAAGTCGCTGCTGCCATAGCTCGCGAATCAATATTCGAATATCTTCAGCAGAATCCTATCGGAGAGCGTCTTGAGTTACTGAAAAAAGCGGTTATATTCGCCAATAATAAGATTTATTCAGAAAGAGCTCTGAATCCTGACCTATCCAGCATGAGCTGTGTCTTGACAGCATCGCTGGTCGAACTGGACGCGATGCGTGTCAATATTGCTCATGTGGGTGACACTCGCCTTTATCAATTTGCATCATCCCAGATCGAAAAACTTACCCATGACCATTCTCTGGTAGGGTATCGTGAAGAAATAGGAGAACTTACGGAAGAGGAGGCAATGAGTCATCCGCAGCGAAATATAATAAGCCGTGATGTTGGTTCTTCACATCTGGATGAGAATGACAGCTCATACATAGAGGCGACGTCATATCCGCTTGAACCAAAGACTCAGCTGCTTCTTTGTTCGGATGGACTTTGTGACATGATCACTTCAGTCAAGATGGCTCAGGTGATGTCTTCTGAGAGAAATGTTCAGTTTAAGGTAGAGATGCTCATTGAGGCAGCACTGAAAGCAGGCGGACGCGATAATGTGACAGTTGTTCTTGTTGATATAGAGTCTGATGAAATGCCGCAGGAAGATGCTGACATGGAAATCGATAATGATTTTGCAGGCGAGTCTGAAGATGCCGAGCCCGCTTCGTCACATAAGTCCAGGAAGTTGTTATATCCGTGGATCTTTGTGCTGATCTTCTTCGCCGGCTTTGCTGCTGGAGTGTTGTGCAGCCCGTTGTTCTTTTCGGATAAGGAGGCTATGGAAAACAAATCTGCCGACACAACCTTTGTTGAGCCGGCAGATGCGTTGGATTCTTTAGGGCGTGACAGCCTTGTCTTATCTAATGAGACTGAGCATGTAGATACCCAGATTCATCAGGATGTAGACAACGAAAATCAGTAGCGGTATCATTGCCCAGTTCAGTCCCATTACAGGGATGAGGATGCATGATACAAGAGCTATTCCCAGGAATATGATCCTCTGTCTGTGCGCAGCTGTGCCGGCAGAGGATTTCTTGAATTTCATCGAGAACATAGGCACCTCGCTGACAAGAAGTCCGCAGAGGATGAGCGAAACTGCTGGTATGAACCATACTGACTTTGCCCATTCGAGCATTATGCTGGTCGGCTCGTTTGTTACATAACATGCAAATGCGCCGCAGATGATCGCGCAAGCTGGAGTTGCGAGGCCTATGAAGTTTTCGCTCTGGCGCTCGTCAATGTTGAATTTAGCAAGTCTGAGTGCAGAGAACACAGCAATCAGCAGGGGAATGTAGCACCACACTGATTCTCCCTGTGTCGTCAGCATCAGTCGATGCAGAATCAAGGCAGGAAGAGTGCCGAAACTCACCATGTCAGCAAGCGAATCCAGCTGCTTTCCGAGCTCTGAATATGCTTTGAGCGCTCTCGCTGCAAGACCATCGCAGAAGTCACACAACGCTCCAGCAAGCATCATGTAGAATGCGATGTCAAACTTGCCCTGGAATGTGAATATCACACCCATGACTCCGCAAAGGAGGTTCATGGATGTGATAGTGTTTGGAATATGCTTTATGATATTCATGCCTTATTTGATGCCGAGCTTCTTGGCGATGTGCTTAGGAAGAGCGTCTTTGTGAACAACGATGTTGAGAGTCTTGTAACGTACGAATGCGTCTGATGCGTACCAGATACCCTTGTATTTGCCAGTCTCGCCCCATGAGTTCTTCACCATGAAGTACTTGTTGCCGTTCTGATCCTGAGCAACACCGTAGATGTGCATTCCGTGGTCATCGGTTGTAGTCTTGCGGTCGTATCCGTCCTGGCGCATCTCCTGAGTGATTGTCATCTCCTGTGGGAGCTCAGCCTTTACTTCCTCTTTCTGCTCCTCTGCAGCCTTTCCAACCCAGCGCTCCTGGTCTGAACCAGCTGCTGCCTTCTTCTCTTCAACAGGCATTACTGCAAGACCGTCACGAGTGAAACCCTTCTCACTTACGTCTGATCCCCAAGCGATTGTGTAACCTTTGTCGATAGCGTTATACATAACCTCCATCATCTCGTCCATAGGAAGGTTGTATGCGCTGTCCCATCTCCAGTTGTCGCAGACCTCGATGATGAAAGGCTCATAGAATGGGTGGTGAGTGAATGAAGAGATGTTTACATAGTCATCATAGTTGATGCCGAGGAACTCTCTGTATGACTCTGGAGTGTACTCCTTTCCGTCAACAACGAATGTTTCAGGATATTCTCCGAAATAAGCTGCAACGATACCGTCGAAACCGTTTACCCATGCTGTTGAGAGGGTTCTGTTAGGATTCTTTGCGATTGCGCTTACATATCCCTTGAGAGCTGCGTCAATCTCGTTGTGCTCAGGCATTGTTGTACCGTAGTTGAAACCTGGCATTGCCTCCTGTGGCACGATACCGTAATCATCGATTACGTGAAGAACGTCTCCGAATGAGCTGCCCGCTGCAAAGTTAAGATGACCGTCGAGGCGCACATACTTGATCGCTCTGTCGCGGTATGACTTGCCGACAACGAACATTTCAGAAAGGTCAGTCTCGATGCCCTTTGTTCTGAGGATCTCAGACTCGATGAATGAGAGGGCAGAGAAGCACCAGCATGTACCTGAGCGGTACTGGTTCTTGATTGAAGTTACCGGGTTCTCCTTGATTGTAGTGAACTCGTACTCAGCAGTCTGAGCAGTTGCGTTGGCTGCGATAAGAGCAGCAGCCGCAGCTGAAAGGATGAATTTAATGTTCATGATATTAAGGTTGTTTGTATTATCTATATTTGCGCAAATATAATATTTTTTTTAGAACTACCATAGGCGATTTCCTTGAAGGCGAACTCGCGTGTACTGCCGTCAGGGAGTTCCACCAGCAGATGACCGATTGGGGAGGTGCCGCGGATGATGCCATGGAACCGGACGTTCCGGGCTGTGTCGACGAACTCTGTCGGCTCGTTCAGGCGCCAGAGCTGGGCGTGGTAGAGTTTGCTGAGGCGGTTGTAGCCACCGGTGATATGGCAGAACCGGTCAAGATATTCTGTGAAGATATCCATGAATTCCTCCAACAGTTCATTCAGGTCGAATGCCTCTGAATCCATGCCGTTGTTTTCCTCCCTGGCAAGTATCATCGAAGTTGGATTGGGTAGGTTAACATTAAAGTTTCTTTGGTTGATATTCAGTCCGATACCAATGATGCTTGTGTCAAGTCGTTTGCCACGAACGGCGTTTTCAATAAGCATTCCGCAGATCTTTCTGTCGCCGACATAAATGTCGTTCGGCCATTTGATTCTGGCCACAATGCCATGTGATGCCAGAAGATCCACTACTGCCAGCGAAGTCAGCTGACTGATCACGAACTGGTCGTATGCCTGGACCGGGGGAGTCAAGTCCGTATCGCCCAAGCCATCCGAGTATTTCAAGACAATGCTGAAAAGCAGATTCTTTCCCGGTTCGCTGAGCCATGAGTTACCTCTTTGGCCTCTGCCGCAGGATTGTGAGAGAACTGACAGAACTGACAAATTGTCAAGCCCATCAATACGCCTTCTGACCTCATCATTGGTCGAATCCACAGAATCCAACCATATTATGTCATAGTCTCTTTTCATTGGTGCGGATTTTGATTATATTTGCCCGGTTTTTACAAAATTAACAATTATTCTAAGAAAATGGACAAAAAAGTACTTAAGGTCATTGCTGATGCGATGCTCGAAAAGAAAGCTCAGGACGTCGTTTCACTTGACTTGAAGCCGATCGGAACAGCGATTTCAGATTATTTCATAGTTTGTAATGCAGACTCAACTCCAGCTGTTGCTGCAATTGCAGACAATATCGAGGACAGAATGATAGAGAAGTGCGGAAGAAAGGTAATCCGCACACAGGGAAAGGAAAATGCATTCTGGGTGATCATGGACTATGGTGACATCGTGGTACACATCTTCCAGACTCCATACAGAGCATTCTACAGACTCGAGGATCTCTGGGCAGATGCTCCAAGAGAAGTATATCAGGACGAAGACTAATCTAAAGGAAACAAATGGCGAATACTCCAAATAACGGAAAAAGATTCACCTTCAGAATATCATGGCTCTACATTATCCTGATCGGTGCACTGATCTGGATGTTCTTCGGTGACAATGAAGGACAGCCGCAGAAGATCGAGTGGGCGCAGGTAAAGGAGATCTGGCAGAGTGGTGATGTGAAGGAGGTGACATTCATACGTAATCAGTATGAAGGCGAGATGACCATCAAACCAGACATGATGGAGAAGTATACCCACATGTTCAAGGATGGCATCCCTAAATCCTCTCCGCATTTCACATTCATGGTCTCTCAGAGTTTCAATGCTGAAGAAGAATTTCAGGCCTTGAATGACACTCTGGCTGTAAAAATGCCTGAGGAGGCAGTGAAAGTTGTTGTGGAAAACCGCGAAAGCTGGTGGTCTGCGATCGACTGGCTGATTTTCCCTCTTCTGATGCTTCTTATGTGGTTCTTCCTGTTCAGAGGAATCAACAGGGGAGCCAATGGTGGTGGAGCAGGCGGTGTCTTCAATGTAGGTAAGGCAAACGGAAAGCTCGCGGATAAGAACAGTGTAAATGTTACATTCAAGGATGTAGCAGGACTGTATGGTGCTAAGGAAGAGGTAATGGAAATCGTAGACTTCCTGAAGAACCCTAAGAAATATACAACTCTTGGAGGTAAGATTCCAAAGGGAGCACTTCTAGTCGGCCCTCCAGGTACAGGTAAGACTCTTCTTGCAAAGGCCGTAGCCGGTGAGGCTAACGTACCTTTCTTCTCAATATCAGGATCTGATTTTGTGGAGATGTTTGTCGGAGTAGGTGCCTCTCGTGTACGTGATCTCTTCCGTCAGGCAAAGGAGAAGGCACCATGCATCGTGTTCATCGATGAGATTGATGCTGTCGGTCGTGCAAGAAGCAAGAATGGCGGATTCTCGTCAAATGATGAGCGCGAAAATACTCTGAACCAGCTTCTTACGGAGATGGATGGTTTCGGTTCTAATTCTGGTATCATCATCCTCGCAGCTACTAACAGAGCAGACATTCTTGACAAGGCCCTAATGCGTGCCGGACGTTTTGACAGACAGATTCATGTCGAGCTTCCTGACCTGAAGGAGAGAATGGAGATCATCAACGTCCATATCCGCAGTCTTAAGGTAGCGGATGACTTTGATCTCGAGTTCCTGGCAAAGCACACTCCTGGCTTCTCGGGTGCCGACATCGCAAATGTATGTAATGAGGCTGCTCTTACTGCAGCCCGTCATGACAAGAATGCAATTACAAAGCAGGATTTCCTAGATGCAGTTGACAGGATCGTAGGAGGTCTTGAGAAGAAGTCCAAGATCATAACTCCAGAGGAGAAGAAGTCTATTGCATATCATGAGGCAGGACATGCAACAGTAAGCTGGTTGCTGCCTAACGCGCACCCTCTCTTCAAGGTTACAATCGTACCTCGCGGTCATGCACTTGGTGCTGCATGGTATCTCCCTGAGGAACGTCAGCTTGTGACACGTGACCATATGTATGACGAGATGTGCTCGCTTATCGGAGGACGTGTTGCTGAGGAGATCATCAACGGACAGCCTTCGACAGGAGCTCTCAACGATCTCGAGCGCCTGACCAAAATGGCATACGGAATGGTGACTTATTACGGTATGAGCGACAAGGTCGGCAATGTGTCGTATTATGATTCGACCGGCTCGCGTGCTTATGACCTTAATAAGCCATATAGTGAGAAAACCGCTGAGCTTATCGATGGTGAGGTGAAAGAGCTGATCCAGATGATTCATGACAGGACTGAGACCATATTGAGAGAAAATTTTGATGGTTTCAACCAGTTGGCAGCGATTTTATTGGAGAAAGAAGTTATATTTGCAGATGACCTCGAAAGAATCTTTGGCCCGAAAGCCGGAGCAAAGCCCGGTGAAGAGCCTGCAAAGGATCCAGAAGAGATAGCATCAGAGCAGACCTATGAATAATTTTATTAAGAGAACGATATCAGGTATAGGATTCGCGGTGATAATGCTCGCCGCGTTCCTTACCAACCAATACGTATTTGGGGCAGTAATGCTTTTTGCACTCATCGTGATGATGTGGGAATTTCTGAGAATGACTTGTGGCAATGAATACAAGTACTCTCAGATTTTGTCGATCCTGTCGGGTGCGACTCTTTTTACCTTGATATATTGCTGCAGGGCCTTTGATCTTCCGGGCAGAATGACTATCCTGGCTTTTGTTCCTGTGTTCATTCTGATGATCAATTCTCTTTATGTAAAGGATAAGTCTCGTTTTGATAAGTTTGCAAACCTCTATACAGCAATTCTTTACATTGCTGTTCCATGGTCTGTGCTTAACTTTGCAGTGTTCACTCCTGAGGGAGACTTTTCTGGAAAACTGATCTTGTGCTTCTTCTGTATCATTTGGGGATCAGACGTAGGTGCGTACTGTTTCGGAATGCTTCTCGGTCAGAAATATGGTAAGAAATTATTCCCTTCCATCTCGCCAAAGAAGTCTTGGATCGGATTCTGGGGAGGAATGCTTCTGGCAATTGTTGTTTCTGTAGCTCTTTATAAATTGGCATGGTTCCCTAACTTCAGTAATAGTGAGACAACCAATATTGTAAACTACATTTCAATGGCTGTCCTCCTGCATGTCGTAGGAGTCTATGGTGATCTTATCGAATCACAGTGGAAGAGACACTATAATGTCAAGGATTCCGGAAACATCATCCCAGGACATGGAGGACTCCTGGACAGATTTGACTCTGCATTGCTTGCGATTCCTATTGGCGTAATCTATCTGGTTGTTGCTGATGTAATCTCCCTTTAGAAATACGAATTTGCCTAATTGACAAATAATCAGTACCTTTGCAGGCCTATTGAAAAAATTATATGATCATACATAAAAACTCATACGGAACTTGGCTTTTAGTTTGGGCGATCTGTCTCCCATTGGCATGTGCCATCTTCTACTTTATTCCTTGGCCTTACATTTCTTATCCTTTGGCAGCAATTCCTATGTTCTTCATGGGTTTTGTGACATTCTTCTTCCGTGTACCTAGGAGAAAGCGTACAGGTGAGGATAATTTCGTCACATCAGTTGCTGACGGTGAAATTGTAGTGATCGAAAAGGTATTTGAGGCCGAGCACCTTAAGAGAGAGTGCATCCAGGTGTCGGTATACATGGATTTCTTTAACGTACATGTAAATTATTGGCCACTTGACGGTATTGTAGACTATTACAAATATCATCCTGGAAAATATATGTTTGCCTACCTTCCAAAGGCGTCTGAACTCAATGAGCATACGTCGGTTGGTCTGAACACCAAGTATGGTCAGGTATTTTTCAAGCAGATTGCAGGTACATTCGCAAGAAGAATTGTATCACACGCTGTTGTGGGCAGAAAAGTCGTGAAGTCACGCGAGTGTGGTATCATCAAGTTCGGTTCGCGCGTTGATATCTTCCTTCCTCTTGATGCAGATATCAAGGTGGAGATCGGCCAGTGCGTAAGAGGTGCTGAAACAATCATCGCTGAGTTGAAGAAGTAAGATGGAAGAACAGCTTATTTATATAATAATGCTGATTTCCGTTCTTGTGTCAGCATTGTGTTCCATGTTGGAGGCGACTCTTCTTTCCACACCACTCTCTTACATTACCGGTCTTGAGGAACAGGGGATTAAAGGTTCACAGCTTTTAAAGCGCCTCAAACAGAGCCCGGATCGTGCAATCTCAGCTATCCTTTGTCTTAATACTATTGCCAATACTGTTGGAGCGTCTATTGTTGGATCGCTCGTCTATGACGTATATGGTTCTGCGATTGTCGGTGTGTTCTCGACAATCTTTACGTTTACAATCCTTATATTTTCTGAGATCATCCCCAAGACCATCGGAACAAGCTATTGGAGAAAATTAGCGATTCCGGCTGCCTCTATCATCAATGCGATGATTTTCATCATGTTCCCGCTTGTGTGGCTGCTGGAACATCTCACCCACATGATATCATCAAAATCCACTCAGGTGAGCGTCAGCAGGGAGGACATATCGGCTATGGTCAGTGTCGCGACAGAAGAGGAGGTCATTGAGAAGGACGAGAAAAAGATGATTCAGAATCTCCTCAAACTGGATGAGATCACAGCTCATGAGATCATGACTCCAAGCACAGTCGTGGAAATGGCAGAAGGAAACATGACGGTCCGCGAGTTTTATGATTCAGCTGATCTGACCCATTCAAGAATTCTGGTCTTTGACGAGGACAACAGCGACTATGTGATTGGTTATGTTCTTCGTCAGACTGTTCTGGAAAAGATGGCAGAGGACAAGTTCAAGACCCGCATCCGTGACATCAGCCGTCCGATCCTTTCATTCCCTGAGGATGAGCCTGTCGGTAACATCTGGGAGAAGTTCCTCGAGAAGAAGGAACACATTTCAGTGATCATCGACGAGTACGGAACATTCCGCGGACTCGTGACACTCGAAGATGTGATCGAGACAATGCTCGGTCAGGAAATCGTCGACGAGACCGACGAAGTGGTCGATATGCAGGAATACGCCAAAGAGCAATGGGAAAAAGCGCAGAAGGATATATTGAAGTAAAAAAAGGATAAGCACTACTGCTTATCCTTTTTTTCTATCAGTTCAAGGAGACGGTCGATGGCCTCGCCTTCAGGGACGTGGCGCAGGATCGGTTCTTTGCCTTTGTAGATCGAGACTTTTCCGTTGCCTTCGCCGACGTAGCCCCAGTCGGCGTCTGCCATTTCGCCAGGGCCGTTTACGATGCAGCCCATTACTGCGATGACCATGCCTTTGAGGTGTTTGGTGCGGCGCTTTACTTCTTCGAATGTGCCTTCGAGGTTGTACATCGTACGGCCGCAGCCTGGACACGCGATGTATTCAGGTCTGTAGAAGCGTCTGCGTGCAGCCTGCATCAGTTCGTCTACAAGGTATTCGGCATATTCGCTGCCTTCCAGTTCCACCTGCTGGCCGTCTTCCGAGATGAAATATCCATGGAGCTCTACCTCGTCTAATTCCTTGTCAAGCAGTCTCTTGCCGAAATCGCATGAGAAATCCAAAAGAAGTCTTTCGCGCGATGGGGCATGGTATGTCGCGATGGCCTTCGTGCCTTCTAAAGCAAGAGAAACCATTGAAGAATGCAGCCTGCGGCCATATCTGTCTGAAAGGTACTTGGCTACCGGAAGTTCGTTTTCAGGGTCCTCTGTGAGAGATACGCGGATAGTGTTGCCGATTCCTTCTGATAGCAGGGCTGAGATGCCGACAGCAGACTTGATGCGTCCTCCGTCACCGTTTCCGGCTTCTGTAACTCCTAGATGAAGAGGGAATACAACTCCGGATGCTTCCATTTCTGCAGCGAGAAGTCTGTAAGCCTCGACCATTACGAATGTGTTCGAAGCCTTCAGGGATACCACTACATTATAGAATTCGTTCTCGAT
>JAEIGA010006156.1_pt1 | contig 18261 bp, 42 predicted proteins | sample 9270691 | NCBI WGS metagenome assembly JAEIGA01 (sample SAMN17057246, study PRJNA624740) | gut metagenome | biome: biome; isolation source: fecal sample | host: Bos grunniens | place: China: Xizang | collected 2019
ATATTCAATGCCGATGATTTTCAACGGATAATTGATAATGCAAATGTTTTAAGAAATGCGTTTTTTGTGTACAAGAACACGCCAAGCACGCCACCTGTTTCATACCATTACAGCGATATAAACGCTCTTGAAAAGATATTGAATGACCTTGATGTTATGATAAACGATGTTAAGAGCCATTACAGAGAATGTGGCACTTTTGAAAGCGGTGAGTAATAATGATTGAATTTATTGATAAAACAAGCGAGCAAAGCGGAACGCCTGTAAACCGTGAAAATCTTATGGCGTTACAGGGTTTTATTGCTACCAATATCACTTTTAATGATGACGGTAGCAGAATAGAAACCAACGCAAAAGGTGAAACACTAACAATAACTATGGGCAATGGGCAGATAGTTGAAACCTTTGAGGGTGAAAAGACTATAACTAAAACTACAAACTTCAATTCAAACGGAAGCATAACAGAGGTGATATCGTGAGTATTTGGACTGATATGTTAAAATACGAAGCATACACAAGAAAATTTGGCGAAGGGTTTGGCGAACAAACTTATGTAAATAATGTTTTCCCCCTAAATAAAACGGTGGGAGAAAATTTTGAACGCTTTGCACAAATAACTCCTGAATTGGGCGGTAGGATAAGCAATTTGAGTTTTGATGTAAGAATAAATTTTTCTGATTTTGCGGGCAGCGAAGAAGCCCCAGAAATAACAGTTCAAGTGGTTGATTCCAACGATGACATAATTGTAGAAGAAACATCAAAAGCCCCTTATGCGAATACCCCATTTTCGTTTAATAATTTTTCTGTATCGCCCTTTTCTACTCTTTATGTTCGCGCAAAAAAAAGCGGTGGAGATGCTCGGCTAACTGTTACCGCGGATAGAATAACGATTTCTGCTATTCTGTATTCAGAAAGAAAATCTTATTTTAACATTACATCCGCAGATTAAATTGAAAAGGAAGAATTGATAATGGCTTTAAAAGATGATTGGAAAGATTTAAAAGATGCAATAGAAGGTGTTGCGGGTAGCGGAGATGATATATCGGTTAAGCCTATAAATAAAATTGCTCATGCGGTTATTGATTTAGAAAAAAATGGCATTCCAGGAGGTGGCGGTGGCGGTACTGGTGCAGACGGCTTTTCTCCCGATGTAGAAGTTACCGAAATAGACGGTGGTCATCGTGTAACTATTACAGACAAAGACGGTACTAAGTCTTTTGATGTAATGGACGGCAAAGACGGTGAGCCGATTGAAGTTGAAGTTGTGCGACAAGGAATTCCTTATAGAGACCAAACGATAGGCTATTTAGTGGATATGATGTTGCGCGATGAATTAGTTGGCAGCTATTATGTTTGGCTTCCATACATCGGAGAAAACGGAAACTGGTGGATTGGAGATTGCAATAACCCAAGCTCTGATACAGGAGTCAAAGCACGAGGCGAGAACGGCTTAACCCCGCATATAGGAGAAAACGGCAATTGGTTTATAGGTGATATCGATACAGGCGTTAAGGCAGAGGGGAAAGACAGCGCTGGAGCAGGCATTGACATAACAGGTGCAAAAGTAGGTCAGACAGTAAAGGTTGCCGAGGTAGACGAAAACGGAGTTCCTACCGCGTGGATGCCTGTTGACTTTCCTACTGGTGGCGGTAGTGGTGATTTTTATAGCGGAATTGAATTAATTGTTGAGCGTACTGTTACAGCCGATGAAGCGGCTGCAACTTCTATTACTTTTACTAAAGAATCATACCCGCTTATAAATTCTCAAAAACTCGTATTAGCTATGATTATCAAACCTGCAGCAACTCAATCAACTTACTTTTATATTAAATGTGGCTCGAAGATTATTGCCAATCCGCAAGGTGGAAACTGGATTTTCACAAGATGTGTAGCTGATGCCCGCAACGGGATTTGGGTATGGAATTATCAAAGTGGAAGTAACTATCAAAATGCATCACTTCTTAGTCCATATTATAGATTCCCAGCTGGCACAAATGGAATTGATAACGCCGCATTTGAAGAATATGACAGCATTACAATAGGGTCGATTAGTGCATTTCTTACAGAAGGAACAATTATTAAGATTTGGGGTGGCAAGGTATGAAAAAAAGTATAGACGGTGTTTTGTATGAAATGATTCCCGAAGAAATAGCGGAGTTAGAAGCGCAAGCCGAAGCAGCAGAGCGCGATTATTGGATTAACACCTCATATGATGAGGCGGTTAATGCGAAAATCCGTGAGCGTTATACCGAAAGTCAAGAGTTTGCAATACAGCGACAAAAATCAAAAAAGCCTCAAGAGTTTGAGGAGTATGACACCTACTGCGAAGACTGCAAGGCGTATGTAAAAGCAAAGAAAGCACAGTACGGTGTTGAGGTGTAAATTGTTATGGAAATTATAAGCAGATTAATTGATAAAAACAGACCAAACCGACCTGCAAAGAAGATGAAACCTACATATATCACAATACACGAAACTGGCAATTATGCAAAGGGCGCAGATGCAAAGGCTCACGCATCGTATTTAACCAATACATCGGATAAAGTCAGTTGGCATTATACGGTCGATGATAAATGCGCTTGTCAGCATATACCCGATAATGAGGTTGCATATCACGCAGGAACAACGGAAGGCAACGCGAAGTCTATCGGTATCGAAATATGCGTAAATATTGATTGTGATTTTGACACGGCTTGCCATAATACGGCTGAGTTGGTGCGACAGTTAATGAAGAAACATAAAATACCGATTGAAAATGTGGTACAGCATAATCATTGGAACGGCAAAGATTGCCCGAAATATTTAAGGCGTAACGGCTGGAACGAATTTATAGATTTATGCAAAGAAAGCGAGGAGCCTGAATTGACTGAGGCACAAGTTAAGGCGTTGATTGCCAAAAACAAAGAAAAGGTATACCATTATTGGAAAGAGTTACCCGATTGGGCGTATGCACCGATTAAGGCTATGTATGATAAAGGGTTTTTCAACGGTGCAGGTGCGGGAGATTTAAACCTTTCACAAACCAAAATGGAATGCCTTGTAATTATGGCAAGGGCGTTTAAAAAGCAAGGCTTAATCAGTTATTAGGAGTGATTTTTAATGTTATCTAACAAGGTGTATGATGTTTTAAAATGGATTGCTCTTGTAGCTCTTGATGCGGTGGGATTGCTGTATCAGACATTGGCTACAATTTGGGCGTTGCCGTTTGGCGATGAAGTTTTGGCAACTTGTGTTGCCGTGTCGATTTGTTTAGGTACCCTGTTGCAAATCAGCTCTGCGAAACATAAAGGTGATAAATAATGCCATTGACACATGAAGAAATAACGGCTATTAAAAAAGAGGTCATTGCAGAGTGCAAAAATATATTTATGCAAATTGACGATTGCAACGATAAGCAAAACAAAGTAAATGAAAAGTTTGCCAACGATGACAAACGCATTGACCTTATGGCAAGCGATATAAAGCAAATGCGTAATGAAACAAGAAGCGGATTGAAGTTCAATAATTGGTTGACTACCGCAGTTCTTGGATGTATAATTACAGGTATAATAGCGTTTTTATATTTCAATTTTGCAAGTTGACAAGATTTGAAATATGTAATATTATAAGAAAAAAAGGGATAGTGATGTACACACGAAAAGCGGACACCTCTCCGCTTTCCCTTTTTTATATTTTTTGAAGAGGTAGAATTTGGAGGGAAATTATGAGTAAAAAATGCGATGAATGCAAACGATGCGCGATGAATGACGATATGACGAATGTAGTTATGTCAAGCGCGGATTGGCAGAGAAATGAGCAAAGACATTTACGCAGGGAAAAAAGATTTGTTGGTATAATCATTTTGCTTGTGTTCTTGCTTGTGGGAAGCAATATTGCTTGGCTTATTTATGAAAATTCTTTTGAGGTTGTTGAGGAAACGACTACCGAAACAATAACTTATGATATTATGCAAGACGGTGCAGATACAAATAATTCTGTTATTAATGGTGGTGATATTATTAATGGCACAGAGAATTAAATACACAAAAACCAAAACGACAACAAAACGATACCGCAGAAAGAAGAAAAGAAAGTAGGCGATTGCGAATTGCTGATTTATATTGCCCATAAATTTGGGAATAGACCCGAAAATTTTGAACGAGCAAAGAAAATAACTCACGATTTGCAAATTGCTGATGTTGGAAATACATATATTTGTCCATTGCTCGCTTTATCTCATCTTAAATATGGAGAAATGGGATTTGAAGCAGAAATGGAAAATTGCCTTGACATTTTGTCAGTATGCGACAAGTTGATTGTGGCTTCGGATTTAAGCAAAGGCGTGTGTGCGGAAATTGATTTTGCCAATAAAGTCGGCATGGAGGTAGAATATCTTGAAGATACCAAATAACATAAATTTACCTCGTTCTGCTTGGGAAAATTTAATCGAAGAATGGATTTTTTCAGAAAAACACCGGTTAATGCTTAAAAGAAATTTACTTGACGGCTGGACTTATGAGCGCATTGCAGAAGAATTTGAATTATCTTCAAGACAAGTGGCATCGCTTATCCCGAAACTTCAAAATCAACTTTTTAAGAATATAAAATAACACAAAAATTTCATAAAAATTTCATAAAATTTGCATTAAAAAAGCATTCTTACTTCATTGTAGGGATGCCTTTTTTTATGCTATATTTTACCCATAAAGGGAGTTGATTTTTTTGAAAGATATATCAGCGTATATAAAATCAAATAAGAAATTGAAATCTTTGGATTTTTTGACCGTTTATCTGACTATTATTGAATTGATGAAGGACGGCAAAATAAATGTATAGTCATTATAACCCTAACCCGAATGGCAACCGTGTAGGAGATTGCGTTGTAAGGGCAATTTCAAAGGCACTTAATCAATCTTGGGAAGATACATATATAGAACTTACCATACAAGGGTACATTATGGGCGATTTGCTATCTTCTAATGCGGTATGGAGTGCATACTTAAAGGGCAAGGGATTTGAAAGAAATGTCATACCGAATGATTGTCCTGATTGTTACACAATAAATGACTTTTGCGAAGAATATCCAAATGGAATTTATGTTATAGGCACAGGAACACACGCAGTCGCAGTTATTGACGGAACAATTTTTGATACTTGGAATAGTGGCGATGAAACGCCTATATATTATTACAAAAAAGGAGAATAAACAATGGCTTACGGAAATTATGCACCATTTTATAGAGGTGGTTTTTTTAATCCAATGCAGACACCGCAGATGCCGAATATGGCAGAAAATCAAGGTCAGTATATACCACAGTATCAGCAACCAATTCAGACAAATTCTGCACCGATGCCGCCGACAAACGATATGATTTGGGTGTTAAATCGAAATGAAGCGGACTCATATCCTGTCGCACCTAATAATTCGGTTGTATTATGGGATAAAAGCAACCCAACCATTTATGTAAAATCTGTAAATGCCAATGGTATGCCATCAATGCGTGTGCTTGATTTCGTTGAAAGAAATACAGATACCCCTAATTCGGACGAAAACGCACCAAAACCGCACAAATGTATGTGCGGTGATAAGTTTGCTACCAAAGAGCAAATAATCGATTTAAAGAGCAAAATTGACGATTTATCGGCAAAGTATGAAGAACTTGCACATCCTATTATTGAAAAGCCAAAAACAACCACGAAAAAATCAAAGGGAGATGAAGAATAATGAACCCATTGTTTAATATTTTTGGAAATCAACCAAACCCTATGGCTGATATTATTCGGCAGGCAAGAGAATTTAGAAAATCGTTTTCAGGAAATCCACGCGATGAGGTGCAGAGGCTTCTTAATTCTGGCGAAATGTCGCAACAGCAGTTTAACCAGTTTTCTCAAATTGCACAGCAAGTAGTTCAGGCAATGGGAGAAAATACTTAACACGGCTTCAATCAAGAGCGTACGGCTTGATTTGGCATATAAATTTATTTTTATGAAAGGAAGTAATACATTATGATGGAAAATTCTAATGGATTTGCAACAGGATATGCTGTTGGTAGAGATACAAACGGCAATGGCTATGGCAACGGCAATGGCTTTTTTGGAAACGATTGGGCTTGGATTGTAATTTTATTACTTTTCGGCTACGGTCGTGGCTTTGGCGGCTTCGGTGGAGGCTTTGGCGGTGGAAGTGGCGTAGGAGAAAACTATGTACTTGCTACCGATTTTGCTACCATTGAACGCAAACTCGACGGCATCAACAACGGTATTTGCGACAGCACTTTCCAATTAACAAACACACTTAACAACAATTTCCGTTCAGTTGATAATGCAATCTGCACACTTGGATATCAGGCATTGCAGAACACAAATGCAATACAGACACAACTTGCTGATTGTTGCTGTGGTATTAAGGGCGAAATTAAAGATGTTGCTTATGGCAACGAAAGAAACAGTTGGAATATTTCTAAACAGATTTCCGATTGTTGCTGTGATTTAGAAAAAATGAATATGCAGAACAGATTTGATGCACAGGCTTACAACTGCAACACATTACAGGCTATTGACAAAGTAGGCGATAGAATTATTGACTACCTTGCAAATGAAAAGACACAGGCTCTCCGTGATGAAAACTTTGCATTAAGACTTCAGGCATCACAGGCAAAACAGAACCAGTATCTTGTGAATGAGTTAAGACCTTGCCCTATCCCTGCATATATCACTTGCAACCCATACGCATATACTAACCCTTGTGGATGTGGTTGCGGTAATGGCTCATTCTAATTGAATAATTAGACTACTTTCGCACCTTGCGAATGTTCAATCTTAAATGATTGATAATGTTTACGAAGCGGTGAGGTGCAATATCTTCACCGCTTTATTTTATTTGAAAGGAAGTATTTTTTATGGCAGCTGAATATAGCTATGTACCTTTGCAGACAATAGGGGTAGATGAAAATGTTGTCTTTATGGACGGAGATAGAGCGTGCAAAAAGGGATATATTTCTCACAGAACAGGCTCAGGCATATTCTTTTTAAAAGGTTCTAACAATGGTTGCAGAGCAACTTATCGTGTTACTTTTAATGGCAACATTGCTATCGCGGAAGATGGCACGGTTGAACCTATATCAATCGCACTTACAATCAATGGCGAAGCACTTGGCAACGCAACCGCAATAGTAACGCCTGCGGCAATAGGTGATTTCTTCAATGTTAGTGTAACAACATTTATTGATGTGCCTTGCAGTTGTTGCGTAACCGTATCCGTAGAAAACACAAGCGAAACAACCGATATTGATGTTACCAATGCAAACATCATATTTGACCGTGTAGCATAAGAAAGGAGTGTTGATTTATGGAATATATTGAGAAAATTAAAAAAATGCTCTGCAAGGAACTTGACGAGTATGCTATGAAAAGCAAAATATCAGGTAGCGACCTTGAAATGATTTGGAAGTTGACAGACACCGTAAAAAATTTGGATAAAATTTCTATGCTTGAAGAAAGCGAAGGCTATTCCGAAGCAAGAGGCGGTATGCGTGGTCGTTCTTATATGCACGGCTCATCTTATGATGACGATATGATGTACTCCGAACGCAGAGGTAGAGGCAGAAATGCACGCCGTGATAGTATGGGTAGATATTCTTCCGATATGGGCTCATCTTATGATGATTATTCAGAAGAAAGCTCATACAGAGGCGGTCAAGGTGGCAGAGGTTATTCGAGAGATGATGCCAAAGACCATTTAATGTCTGCTTTGGGGGAAGCGATGGAAGATGCAGACCCAAAGGAACGCGAAATCCTCAAAGACGCAATGAGGAAAATCGAGAGAGCATAAACAAAGAAAGGGATAATGTTATGGATAAATTCGAGGATAATGTAACACCTACGCAACTAACAAAGGAATATGAAGAGGTAGTCAGCATTATTCCTGCCCTGCACAAATACAAAGCAGACCATAACATAACCAATCTACAAAAATTATGTGTTGAAATTGCGGATTTTTGTCGCGCGGTGTATGCCTCAACGACAAGTCCGCAAGAACGACAAATATTTAATGCTATGCTTGACAAATTAAATAAAAAATGATATTATAAATATACCTCATCTTCCTGCGGCAAGGGTTTCTTTCATTTACCTTGCCAATATATAACCGCTCTGGAAACAGGGCGGTTTTTTTATTGCAAAAATATTTTTAAAAAAATTTTATAAAAAAGTGTTGACAAATGTATAATGATGTAGTACAATGATTACACAAACAAAAAAGGAAGTGAGGTGATAAAATGAATTTTAGTAGAAAAATGTTAGAGTTTAGAGCGAAGCACAATCTAACTCAAAAACAGTTGGCGGACATAATCGGTGTAGATATTAACACGGTACATAGAACTGAAGCCGAAAAGACAGAGCCGACAAAAAAAAATGAAATCAGATTTGAAAACAAAATGCAAGAATGGGAGATGCAGAAAAATGTATAAGTGTTTGGAATGTGGACATTTGTTCGAGGACGGAGAACAGACAGAATGGACAGAAATGCACGGATTTACATACGGAAACGGCGAGAAGTTCAGCGGATGCCCTTTGTGCAAGGGAGATTATGAAGAAACGACAAAGTGCGTTTCTTGTGGCAATGAAAACTTTACAGAAGATGAATTGGAATTTGATGTTTGCGAAGATTGCATAAAAGAGTATACCAAAGATTTTGACTTTTGCGTAAAAATCGGAGCAAATGAAAAAGTTGATGTTCCGATAAACGGAGCGATCGCATCCATATTGTCAGAGGATGAAATCAATGACATTCTTGTCGCGGTTGCCAAAAATATAATGGATGTTTCTTTTGAAAAGTTTGTTGAGCAGGACAAATCGTGGTTTGCTCAAATGATTGCAGATGAGGTGGAAGGCAAATGAAGAAAAGTACATATTTTGTTTTAGGGTGTTTGTTTACTTTAAGCATAGGATTGGTAATTTGGTCGTTTGATGTTGCCGATATGTGGAGAGGGTATAATGGAACAGGTGGTGAGGTTTTTACGATAGCTCTGCCGTTGATACTTGTGTGGAAGATTATATCGACTGCGGAGCAGACGGAAGCGGACTTATTGAAGCGTATAAACCAAATGAAACAGAAATCCACACGGACGAATTTATAATAACTGCGTACTGCAAAGAAAATTATCCGCATATCTGCAATAATGGAAACGCAACAACAACAGCTACCGGCACAACACCAACCGTGGGAAGAACGATTGCTGTCGACCCGAAAACAATTCCATATGGTACGGAAGTTGTGATTGACGGACATAAATATATTGCGGAAGATTGTGGCGGTGCAATCAAAGGAAACAGGATTGATTTATTGTTTGACACTCACCAAGAAGCTCTGGAATGGGGTAGACGAACAAAACAAGTGAAAATATTAAATTAGAAGGAATGAGGTAAAATGAAATGGCAATTTTATGTATGATTTATGGACAGAGCGGAACAGGAAAAAGCACGAGTTTGAGAAATTTCTCGCCCGATGAAGTAGCTGTTATCAATGTATCAGGCAAGCCGATGCCGTTTAGAACAAAGTTACAGACATACAATACGGATGATTACAACAAGATTTTAAATGCTCTATCAAAGACCGAAAGAAAATCCATTGTAATTGACGATGCAACATATCTTATGGTTGGAGAATTTATGCGTAACGCAAAGGTTACAGGTTACCAAAAGTACACCGATATGGCGTGTTCTTTCAACAACCTTATTGAGTATGCAAGTAAACTCCCTGACGATGTTATTGTGTATTTTATGGGGCATAGTGAACAGATGGACGACGGCAGAGAACATTTTAAGACCATTGGAAAGATGCTTGACAATTATGTTACGGTCGAAGGCAAATTTACCATTGTATTAAAAACCGTAGTGCAAGACGGTAAATATATGTTTAGCACACATAATAACGGACAGGATACGGTTAAAAGTCCTATGGGGTTATTCGAGCAGGATTTAATTGACAATGACCTTAAAGCGGTAGACACATCAATTCGTGAATATTGGAGTGTAGGCGTTGAGTAATTTTGATAGCGGCGTAAAAGCATATATCACAGGGGAATGCGTTGTAAAAATCCATTTCCCTGTGGATTTCAAAGATAATGCAGATGTGTGTTGTTATCAATGCAAGATGTTCAGCCGGAACAATGGCATTTGTCAGTTGACAAAAGAAATAAGTGAGTATCCGACAAAGTACATCGGCAGTAATTGTCCGCTTGTCTTTGACGGTGAAATAAAAAATATTAAATAAAAAGGAGAAGCAAAACAATGAAAAGAATTGAAAACTACGAAACAGTACAGGCAAGTTCAGGCGAATTTGCAAGACCAACCGCAGGTGGTTATATCTGCAAAATTATTGATGTTGAAGATGTACCGATGAATGAGCAGGGAAAAGGCGATTATCTGCGTATCGAATATGATATTGCAGACGGAGAGTTCAAAGGATATTACAAAGAACAGTTTGACCGTTGGGGCGGAAATTGGATTGCATCTTTCATCCGTTCCTACAAAGAAAAGGCACTCGGTATGTTCAAGCATTTTACAAATTGTGTTGAGCAGAGCAATGCAGGATATGAATGGGATTTTAACGAAAAAGGACTTATCGGAAAAGTTGTTGGCTTAGTTCTCGGTGAGGAAGATTACCAAAACAATGCAGGAGAAATCAAGACAAAGTTGGTTGTAAAGAACATTGCAACAGTTGAAGATATTAAAAACGGCAATTTCAAAGTTCCTGCACCAAAGAAATTAGCGGTTACAACACCAGCAAATGATTTTGTGGGATTTACACCGATTGAAAATGACGAGAAGTTGCCGTTCTAAAATCGTTTTTAAGACACTTTATGCAAAAGGGGTATAGAGATATACCCCTTAATATAAAAATTGATTTTAGGGGTGTTTTTTCGTGAATTACAAGCAATTATATGCCATAAAAAAAGCTAACAAAGAAAGAATATTGAAAGTATGCCCGAATTGCCCTGAAACAAGCGGTATATATTTCTTGTTGCGTGAAGAAAATGGCTTTCGTTTTGGATATATCGGAAAAGCAAAGCATTTGTTGGAACGCCTTGGAGACCATCTTGCAGGATATAAGCAACACATAGATAGAAGCTTAAAAAAATATGGCTTGTGGAGCGAAGAAAATCCAACAGGATACAGGGTGCATTTTTTAGAATTTCCCGAAGATGTTTTGAATGAAAAAGAGCAGTATTATATTCAGAAATATGCCAATGCAGGATACCAACTCCGCAATATTGAGAGTGGAGGCAATTTAGGCAAAACCGATATAGGCGAGAGAAAACCTGCAAAGAAATATTTTGACGGCGTAGAGCAGGGAAAAAAGAATACAAGGGAGTTTGTCAAACACCTTTTCGACTTACACCTTGACTATATGCCAAAGAAAACCCCACCCACGAAGTTGCAGGAAAAAGCGATGCAAAAATTTAAAGATTTTTTAGAATATGAAAGGAATGAGGAATAATGCTACGATTGTTTAGTTTAATAATAACAATTATTGGCATTGTTGGTGTAATCAAATCAATCAAATATAATTTTGATGAGTTGTTTATTATTTCAATGTTTATTTCATCAACATTTTTCATTGTTCTTCTTTCATCGCTCTTTCCGAATTAAAACAGTACAAGTCAGCCGTAACACACGGCTGATTTTTTTGTGAAAATTATTAAGTTTTTTTGAAAATAGGTATTGACAAATAATAATCATTGTTGTATAATGTTAGTAGATAATAAAAGAAATGAGGTTGATTAAATGAAGATAGGAAGATTTGAATTATGTTCTAATGGAAAATTTGAACTTACAGAAACAAAGTCAACAGAAAGTCCATATTGGCGAATAGAAAACGGACAGATTTTTTATATTATTTGGGATGTCATTCGCACAAAATACATTGAAAGAAAAAAGATAAAAATGTGTATGAGTAAAGAAGAAGCAATCCAAAATAATTGCGGTTGTTATTATAAAATATTAGAAAGTGAGGTGTAAAAATGTATCTTGACAAAAAGCAAGTAGCCGAAAGATTTGGTATATCTGTTTCGACAGTAAACAATTATATGCGAGAGGGTATGCCGTTCTATAAAATTGGTGCAGGAAAATTAGTCAGGTTTAATCCTGATGAGGTTGAAAAATGGATAAAAGAAAGGAGTTAAAACAATGCGTATTTGGGATTACAGGCTTCTCCCATACCTTCCTGATGCACAGTTCAAAGGACAGTTGCGTGAGTTGGTGGCAATTATGCGCGATTGGAGAGATAAGGGCAAAACAAACCACTTGCTGATTAACAGGGTTATGGAATATCCGAAAAGTGATTTGACGAGTTATTTCTTGTTATATGATATTGAGTATCAAAAACGATATTTGAAAGACCACGGATTGATTGCTAATGAATTTGTTGAATTTTCAAAACCCGACCATTTCACAAATGTTCCGTTTAAAGATTGGCACAACAAAGAATATCTGCGAGTATGTATGGCTAACCTTTATGAAAAGCATATTTTCGGTATCGGTAAATCACGCATAACAGACGATGAGTGGGCGAGGTTGTGCGAGGGGTATGAGAATATAACAGGTGAAAAATACCAAATTTAGTATTGACTTTATGTGGATTGTGTGTTAGAATATAAGAAAAGGTTGTTGTTGGAGTAGCGGTCAGCAACGACTACAAATTCAACAACAACCGATAACAACCCTTGCAGGTTGAGTTCCGCTACAACTCACTTGCAAGGGTTTTGTTTACCCATAAGGAGTGATTATATGGAATATTTTAAGCACGATATAAACGCAAGCGAAGATGATAAAATCTGCGAACTTTTAGCCAATGGCGGCTATGAAATGCTTGGATATTATTGGCGATTGGTTGAATATCTTTATAGCAGGGGCGGTTTTGTTTATAAAAACAAATTAAATAGTGTCGCTTGGATTTTACATATGGAAATAGACAAATTAAACGATTTGATTTATAAATTCGGATTGTTTGTAGATAGCGATGAAACCATATATTCAAAAAGAATTTTGCAAGAAGTCCAAGAATTTGAAGAGAACGGTAAGCGTATGGCAGAGATCGGGCGCAAAGGTGGTCAAGCGAGTGCTAAAGCGAAAGCTCAAGCGAATGGTCAACCGTGCGCTCAAGCGTACGCTCAAGCAGATGCTAAAGCATATGCTCAACAAAATAAAAAAAATAAAGAAAAAAAAGAAAATAAAATAAATAAAAAAAATAATACGCCTGACGGCGATTCTTTTGTTCCTTTGGAACAGATAACCGACTTTAATGTCAATAAATACGATTTTTAAAAGGGGGTGTTTTGAATGTATGAGTACAAAAAGCAAGATGTATTCAATTTGGCTTCTTTTATCGGCGCGGAAGTAAAGCAAAAAGGGAATGAGTTGTTTTTTAAGTATTGCCCGAATTGTAAAGGCGGAAATCACGATAAAGAAACATTTTCCATAAACCTTGATAATGGCGCTTTTAAATGTTTTCGTGCGAGTTGCGATTATCACGGACATTTTGTTGAGTTGGCAAGAGATGTTGGTTTTAAGTTGGAAGATGAAGCACAAAAGCAATACAGGACACTTCCGCAGAAAAAAGTTGAGAGTAAACCAAAGGCGATTGAATATCTTGAAAAAAGGGGGATTTCTGCTGACACTTGCAAAAAATACAATGTAACCACGCAGACGAGCAATGATAATATTTTGGTTTTCCCTTTTTATGATGAGCAGGGCGTTATGCAGTTTGTGAAATATCGCAAGGCTGATTTTAACAAGGAAAAGGACAAAAACAAGGAATGGTGCGAGAAAGACACAAAACCAATTTTGTTTGGTATGGCGCAATGCAAAGATTTTGACCGCCTTATAATTACAGAGGGTCAGATTGATAGTTTGTCTGTGGCTGAATGTGGTTTTGATAATTGTGTGAGTGTACCAACAGGGGCAATGGGTTTTACTTGGCTGACAAATTGTTGGGATTGGATTTGCAAGTTCAAAAAGGTTGTTGTTTTTGGAGATTATGAAAAAGGCAAAATATCACTTATTGAAATGCTTGAAAAAAGATTAAAGACAGTTGTTAAATGTGTTCGCCCTGATGATTATTTATGTGAAAAGGATGCAAACGATATTCTCCGTAAATATGGCAAAGATGCAATAATAAAAGCCGTTGAAAATGCAGAATTGCGAGATGTAAAGTATGTCAAGAGATTGGCAATGGTTGAAAATAGAAATTTGAAAGACCTGCCAAAGATAGAAACAGGGGTGCGAGAACTTGACAGAATTTGTGGCGGTTTGCTTTTAGGACATGTTACATTATTGAGTGGTAAGCGTGGCGAGGGTAAGTCAACATTTATGTCGCAGATTGTAGCTGAAGCAATAGAACAGGACAATGCGGTTTTTGTGTATTCTGGGGAATTGCCAAATTATCACTTTAAGAATTGGCTTGATTTGCAGATTGCAGGGGGAAACCATATTGAAGCAGAAATAAACAAATTTGGCGATGAAGAATATTATTTGACAAATGAAACGGTTGAAAAAATCAACAAATGGTATTATGATAAAGCCTTTATATTCGATAGCGATGCAATCCCTGAAGATGATTATGAGGGATTGTTAAGCACAATAACAGATACAATTTGCCGGTATAATATAAAACTTGTCTGCATTGATAATCTTATGACGGCTCTTGAATGTGATGCGAGGACAGACCTTTTCCGTGAGCAGTCCTCTTTTGTCAAGAAACTTGAAAAAATGGCGCAGGCTTACGAGGTTGCTATTATTCTTGTGGCTCATCCAAAGAAAACGCAGGGAGAATTTGATAACGATGCAGTTAGTGGCTCAAGTGATATTACAAATGCCGTTTCTTATGTGTGGAATTATGAGCGTGGAAAAGATGAAGAGGGAACAGGCAAGATTATGGTTACAAAAAACAGAGTTGCAGGGAAGTTATTGACAGGCGATAACGCTATAAAGGTTTATTATAGTGGCAAGTCAAAACGAATACAAATGAGCCCTTATGAAAACAAAGAATATTCTTGTTTTAAGGTTACACAAGGTGAATTATTAAATATGGCAATACAAGATTTGCCGTTTTAAAGTTATTTACAAGAGAGGTGGAAAGAAATGGAAAATGCAAAGTGTGAGGGTTGCAAACATTCAGGAAATTGTTATCAAGAGGAATGTTATGCGACTATTAAAGTAAAATGTAATGAATATGAGGGGTGGGATGAAAATGAGCAAAGAACAAGCATATAAAGCATACAAACAATACCTACACAGCTTGAATTTGTCAAGTGAGGAATATGAGAAAAGATTAAGGGAATGGTGCAGAAAAAATAAATATTAAGGTGGTACAATGGACAGAACGGAATATCTTAAAATGTGTCAGTTGGTGTCTGTTTGTGAAAATGGCATTTGTGGGATAAAAAAGAACTTGCCCGATGATTTAAAAGTGGTCTGCAACGGTGTTGTTTATTACCCAATATCTTATGAATTGGCATTTGAAAATGGAAACCCAAAGCACATTGCACATCTGCATTGTTTAAACTCAAAAGCCAGAACAGATACAATTTTAGAAAAGGTGGTTAAGTATGAGCAAAGCGGAAGTAATACGGATGATACGCAGGAATGGTCATAACAAAAAGCGAGCGATTGTGTTTTTAATGGATTTTTTATTAATTAGCAGAGATAAGGCAAAACAAATCTATGCTGAAGAATTTGAGAATGTGAGGTAAGGAAGAATGAAAGAAAAAGATGTTATAAAGGCGTTGGAATGTTGCAACAGTGGAGCTGACAGTTGCCCTGACGAATGCCCATATCACAGCAAAGAATTTAAACATAAATATGATTGTTTGGATGAGGAAAATGGACTTGTTGCAAGTGCTATTAAGATAATCAATATCCAAACGGCAGAGATTGAGAGGTTGCAAAAGTACAATACCGATGTCGCATTTAAACATTCTTGCAAGGTGGGCGATAAAGTATATTGCTTGCACCAGCAGGTTAAAGATGAAACAAAAATAATTGAATTTGAAATTGATACACTTGAAATTCACAAAGATTATATCATTATTGATGGTTTTATCGGCGAACATTGTTATAGATATTTCACGCACGAAATCGGCAAAACAGTATTCCTAACCCGCGAAGCTGCGGAGAATGCGTTGAAAGAGAGGGTGCAGGGATGAGTAAATATGAATTTGATAATTTTATTGATGATATTTTTAAAGAGTGTAAAACAATAGAAGATATATGCAAGCGATATGTATATGTAAAAAACAAGTTAGATGAAGCATACAAAAACAACATAAATTTTCTTATAAATCACAAAGAGAAAGGCGGTGCGGAGTAATGAAGATACCTAAATATATTCAAGAACATATTGAAAAAAATAATTTATTGTTAGAGAAAGCCTATAAACACGCTGTGATAGTAGAAAATTGGTATTATTATCAACTTGAAAAACTAAACAAAAATGAAACTGACATATGCGAAGAGAAATTTGGTGATATTAAAATCAATTCTTTGGATAATGGCAAGTTTATTTTATCTGCCATCCGAGAAAATTTAGAATTGTTGCGAAATGAACAAAAAGGCGGTGCGGAGTAATGGTGTGTAAAAAATGTCGATACTTCGTTCAAGGTAAAGGGCATAGTGGCACTTGCAAAAAAAGACCTTATGTAAGCACAAGAAATGGCGGTATACAAACAATAAATGGAAAGCCAAGAGTTTTATTTGTTTCTTGGTCGCATACGGCTTGTAAGTTATTTGATAAAGGCGGTGCCGAGTAATGGCTTATATAAAGAGAGAGCAAGTATGTGAAATGTGCAACAATGACGTAAATTGGTGCGGGAAAGAAAAATGCCCTGTCTATAAAGCACCCACAGCCGATGTTGCGGAAGTGAAGCACGGTTATTGGATTGATAAACCGAGCGGTAGATATTTACACGTTGCAAGTTGGTGTTCCGTTTGCGGAAATAAAAGCGGAATCGATGGAATAAAAAACAACCGACACAAACCATATTGCCCGAACTGCGGTGCAAAAATGGACGGAAAGGAAGATGCGTAATGGCTGAATTATTACCTTGCCCTTTTTGTGGGGGTGAAGCAACATTGTGCAAATACAAAGAGTGTTTTGGACACGGAGAATATCACGATAAATATTTCGTCAAATGTAATTCTTGTGGAGCAACGGGAAAAAGCGAATTAGTATATTATTTGACTTCTGCTGATTGTCAAGAATTAGCAGTACACCATTGGAACACACGCACACAGCAGAAAGAGAGGTGAGGGTGTGTCAAGAAGATATTTCCAACCTAAACGAAAACACGCAAAGTCAAGAAAATACAACGGCAAATGCGAAGAATGCGGAACACCGAAGCCGTTGAGCGAAGTATATTGTTATGTTGATGATGTAAATCCTGCAATAAATTATAATGCGCCATACCTTTGCAAAGAGTGTTATATAAAAAAATATGGTAATAAGTAAGGCGGTGATTAAATGACAACACTTGACTATATGAAAAAGCAGATTTTAAAGAACACACTCAGCCTTGAACATCTGCATCCGAATACGCCACCGGAACACGCAGAGAATATCAAAAACAAAATAGGCTATTATAAGAAAGCCGTTGAGGCTTTGGAAAGGCAGAGCGAAAATGAGTAACAAAAAAAATCCACGGCTAATACCTGCGACACGAGCCGATATAATCAAAGCGAAAAAAGAAGCACAGAGCCAAGCTATTAATTATGCGTGGGCGATATTCTTTACCGTGCTGAGAGATAAGGAAAGTTTTAACAAAACGCGGCTTGCGAGGGTATGGCGTGAAATAAATGAATTATCAGATAGCATAGCAAAAGGGTATGTGAATGTGCAAGACCTTATTCACGCATTAAAAGTCGAGGAAAATATTGTAATAGGAGAGTAAACAATATGATAAAGTTTGAGAATGTAGAAACAAGTGGTTGGCAAGCTTCGATTAGGGGTATGAGAAACCCTATGAACAGTTGGCACAAAAGCGACAGCAAAAAAACATTCTCTGAAATAGAATATAATGTAAAATTTTCCGTTGGCGATAATGATTTGAAGCTTATGCAAAATTTATCCAAAGCAGGAAGCGACCACGCAAAGTTTTTACGGATGATAAATGTAACGGTTGATATTACTGCGCCGCTGTATTGGTTCAAAGAATATGACACTTACAAGGTGGGAACGGTTGCTAACTCTTGTTCAACTATGCACAAGATACACGATAAAGAGTTTAC
>JAEIGA010006157.1_pt1 | contig 18260 bp, 20 predicted proteins | sample 9270691 | NCBI WGS metagenome assembly JAEIGA01 (sample SAMN17057246, study PRJNA624740) | gut metagenome | biome: biome; isolation source: fecal sample | host: Bos grunniens | place: China: Xizang | collected 2019
ATATATTTCTTGTTAGTCCGGCTATTCGGGGCCGGAGTTCCCAAACTACAGGCTCTAAAAGGTCGTGTTCTCGTCAGGCAAGGTTGTGTGGAAAAATACCGCAAGCCCCACGGGGCGAGGATGATTTTTCCACGACACCCGTAGGGCTTGACCTTGCTTGGACGAACAGAACACGAGTTACCTTTGCCTGTGGTTTGGTGAACTCGGTAACGAAAAGCCTATTTAAATAAGCTTTGAATAACGGAATAAGACGATTTTGACTTCTTTGAAATAGAAAATGAGGTTGTGTATATTCCAACACAACCTCTAGCACACAACTTTAAGGAGTTTTTTTATTTTAATATAAGTGTTAGAGTTCTGAATTATAATATGAATGTAAGATATGTGTGCTTGTAAACTTTATAAAGATATTATTTTTAGATGTCCAGTTTTTTGTCTGTCTAATTTTAAATTATAATGCAAATATAAGGACACCGATTTCTTTATAAGGTTATACGAACGTTAATGTTATGTTAATCTAAGGCATAGCATGAATAATAATTTAATATATACTCTTTAAGAAAGAAGGTATATTTAGCTTGTGTTTGTTGGGAAAGAGCATCTGCCAATTTTATTTTCTGTTCATTGTACTCAAAGACTGAGGATTTTCCGGCATCGTACTTCTCTATGGCATACCGAAGTGCTTCTCGGGTGGAAATTGCGGATTTGACAGTTGCTTGATATTTTTCAAAGGAAGTAATGGCATCAATGTATGTCTTTTCAATGTTCTTGTATAAAGTTTTTAGTTCGCTTGTCAAAGAAAGTTCGGCGTTATTTTTTTCAATACGGGCTGTTTTTATTTGGTTACGTGTTGAGAAACGGTCGAAAATGGGAATGTTGATAGTTATATAGATACTCTTTTGCATATTATTATTCAATTGTTTCTTGAATGTGTCACTTATCCCATTGTTGTAATGATAGTAACCGGTAGTTATACCGGCTCCTAAATGGATTGAAGGATAGTATGCGGATTTGGCTATTTGGATTTCTTCTTCTTTGCTTTGCAGATTGTAATATGCTTGCTTGATTTGAGGCATACAGGATTCTGCGGCATGGTAAATATTGATAGGGTTCATGTCGATTATTGGAGTCATGTCTTTTTCTTCAAATACTAAATCCAAAGTTTCATGTTTATCCAGTTCCATTAATTGAGCCAAATCCAATTTCGCAAGGCGAACAGAATTTTTTGCTTCGGTCAGTTCCAATTCATCATTGGCAAGTTGAGCTTTTACTTCGTAGAGTTGGGAGAGTGGAATTTTCCCAGCTTCTATCAATTGTGTTGTTTTGTTTATTTGTTCTTTTGTCAATTTGACTTGTTCTTCTGCTATTTGTTGTATTTCCTTATTCAGCAATATTTGGAAAAATGCAGAAGTTACGTTTAATGTTATATTGTCTTCTATACTTTTTTTCTCAGCAATGGATGCTAACAAATCATACTTATTCTGTTTGATGGATGCAGTTCTCTTGAAACCGGAGAATAAGGTCAGTTCCGTACTGATGCTAAAAGAACAGTTTTGTATATTGTTGTTTTCATACATGTTGTTTCGGTTCAATGACCGACCGAAAGCGAATTTTTGTGAGCCTCCTGCATTCAAATCTGGTAGAAAACAATTTTTAAGTGTACTTTTTTTTATTTCAAGTGCATTGATTTGATTAGCACTCTTTTTAACATCAATATTATGGTTGAGAGCATATTCGATGCATTGCTCTAATGTCCATTTCTTTGTTTGTGCTTGTATATTGTCAATTAAAAGAAATATTGTCACTATCATGATTGAAATCTTATTCATAAGAGTCTAACTGGTATAATTTTGTTTTTTTTAATATAACTTCCAATAATATAGTTGTTGGTATTGCAGACAATATGGTTGCAATAATATCAAAAATGTCATAAGTGAATCCTATAAACTCATATAGTATAAATCCTATGCAAATACAGCTAACATATAAATAAATATTGTAGTTTAATTGCTTATTGATTGATATGCAGAAACATGAAGCAGTAGGTACAGCTAAAATATTAGTGCATGTGTCGGCAAAATGGTAGTCATTAATGGAATATTGATATATATAGGGCCTATATGTTGATATTAGGATGCAAGTTAATAGAAACAACAAGCAAGATGCAGCAAAAAAGATAAATCTGGTTTTTTTATTCAAAAGTAATGGGAACTTTAACTTTATATTTCTAGAATGAGTCATAAGAAATTGGACTTTAATGATTTGTCATTTAAAGACTATGCCATTGGCATAGTCTTTAATAAAATTATTTATATGGCATGACTGGTGCTGTAAAGTTATTTGCTTCGTAACCATTATACTGATTCTGCCAGGCAAAACCAATAAACTCCCAGACATTATCGATTTCAACACCACCAAAAGAATGTTTTTTTTCTTCTTTTGATAATTCAATATAAAAAATCATAAGTTTAAATTAAATATATTATTTCCCCCAAAAATCATTGGCTTGTTCTTGACCGTTGCTAAATGATTCAGAGGTATCATCATAATGAAATAATACATCACATAGCAAACCACCTAAGAGTGTAAGACCTATCCATTCAATCACGCCTGTTCCACCCGAAATCTCTTTCATTTCTTGTAAAGCTAAATCTTTCATAAAAATTTTTTTTAAGTGTACCTACTCTATAAGCTTTTCGGTTTCTGCTCCTTTTTATAGTTTGGTCTATATAATAAAACCGGTTATTATTTGATGCTGCAAAGATATTCTTGATTATATTGTTTTTGTGTTATCATAATGTTAACGTTATGTTATTCCAACATCTCGAACTGCTCGTTCCAAAGACGGTTGTAGATACCTCCAGAGTTGAACAAATTCCGATGGGTACCTGTTTCGACTACTTGTCCTTTGTCTATCACCACTATTTGGTCGGCTTCTTTTACAGTGCTTAACCGATGAGCAATAATGATGATTGTTTTGCCTTGTTTTGCCAATTTATCCAACGTTTCTTTTACATATCGTTCGGATATGGAATCGAGTGAAGAAGTCGCTTCATCAAAGATAAGAATCTCCGGCTCTTTGTATAAAGCACGTGCAATGGCTATTCGTTGACGTTCTCCACCCGATAGGGAGGTTCCATGTTCGCCTATATAGGTCATATATCCATTGGGCAACCGTTCGATGAATTGGGTGAGTCCCAATTGTTCAATGAGATTCACGATTCTTTGCATGTCGGGATGAAGGTCGCCTAATGCAATGTTTTCGATGATAGTTCCAGCAAATAGTTCTATCTGTTGTGGAACCGTTCCTACCCAACGGCGTAAACTCTTGTTGTCTATCTGTGCAATGTCGTATGATCCGATGCGTATACGTCCCGATTGAATCGGGTAAATGTGCTGTAATAGTGATATGAGAGTAGTTTTACCAGAACCGCTTTCTCCAATCACGGCGGTTGTCTTGCCTTTTTCAATTTCCAGATTCAGACCATTGAAAACTTCTTTTCGTGAACCGTAACGGAACGATACGTTCTCAAAATGTATGTTTCCAATCATATCCGCTTCCAAACGGATTTTTTGTTTGTCGTCCTGTTCTCTTTCCAAGTCCATAATTTGGAAAAGACGGTCTGCAGCTATCAAGGCATCTTGAATGGTTTGGTTGGAGGAAATCAACGCACCGATAGGAGAAACCACATAGTTTATCAAGGAATAGAATACCATTAATGTTCCGGCTGTCATTTCGCGGTCAATGACTAAAATACTTCCTAACCATAGAACGGCAATGGTTATGGCAGTGGAAACAAATTGTATTCCCCCCTGAGCCATAATGGAGCCATAAATACTTCTGAATGTATTTTTCAGTAATTGAACAAAACGGTTCTCGGTTTTCAGATTGGCATAGCCTTCGATGCCGAAACGTTTGATGGTGGAAATGGAATTGAGGGATTCCACTAGTTGGGATTCCAGTTCTGCACTGCTTTCCATAATCCTCCGTTGATTTTTTTTGTTCAGTTTGTTGAACCCCAAAAAAATCAAGAGGAATAGGGGAGCAGAGGCAAGAGTGACCAATGCCAGTTTCCATGAATAGACAAACATAATACCTACGGAGAATAACAGGATCATGATGTTTACTACCAAGTCCAATGAAACATTATTGATGAAATTCCGGATTTTGACAGCATCATTCACTCTGGAGATGATTTCACCGACCCTCATCGTGTCGAAGAACTGTTGTGGAAGTGTCAGCAAATGTTTGTAATATCCTAGAATCAATGCTGCGTCTATCCGTTGCCCGGTTTTCAGTGCCAATATGCTTTTCATTGTTCCGACAAACGTTCTTATCAAGAGGATGATAATCATGATGATACTCATCAGATTGAGCAGATTGACATTTTCGTCTATCAGTACATAGTCGGTTATCTTTCCTACATAGATGGATGTGGAAAGTCCCAGGATGCTGTATATCAAGGCTCCGAATATGGCTTGTGTCATGATGGAACGGTGTGGCGACAACAGCGAAAAGAATTTTCGGGTCATGGAAGTCTTTTGGTTGCCTTGTTTGAATGTCTCTTCCGGTTCCAACAGAATCAGGATGCCGCTCCACATTCTTTTGAAATCCTCGTGTGTGACCTTATGCATTCGTCCGTCACCCGGATCCATATAGACAATGTGTTTCTTCTTAACATGATAGATGACAACAAAATGCTGCAAATGTCCTTGTACGATAACATGTGCGATAGTCGGTTTGGGAACAATCTCCAGTGCCTCAAACTGTGCTCTGACTCCTTTGGCTGATAAGCCGAGCTTGTTTGCGGCTTCAATCATTCCTAATACATTGGTTCCTTTTTGGTCGGTAAATGCGTATTGGCGGATGCGTGCAACAGGAAACTGAAGACCATAATATGCACAGACCGAAGCCAGTGAAGCCGCTCCGCAGTCTGTGATGTCATGTTGCTTGATTTTAATTCCTTTTCTGTATGTCATAATCTTTAATTAATATTAGCGGTCAGTTTTTCATTGATGTTTTGTTTGGGATTCATCCAATTGTCTATGTTTTGATAGAGCAAGTCGAACAAGGAACGTTTGGTAATCATAAAATGAACATTGGCGTTCATGCCTTTCTTCAGTTTCCCTATCCTGCCATTCTTTAGTTGCAGATAGTCTTGTGATAAATCGCACTTTATCTTGTAAAAAGAATTTCCTTGCGCATCGGTAAGGAAATCGGAGGAAATGTCTTTCACCGTTCCCGATATGCTGCCCCATTCATTGTAATTGAATGATTCCACTTGTACTTTCACCGGCATCCCGATATTCATGAACCCGATATCACGAGGAGTGACATAGACCTCCAGACACAAGGATGTATTAGGGCTGACTACGGCCAATGTCTGTCCGGCTTGTATGCTGCTTCCTTTGTATATGCCGGAAAACTGGTCGATAGTGCCAGCCACAGGACTACGGACAATGAATAAGTCTTTTTCCTTCATTTCTTGCTTCAGAAGTGTGTTCATTTCGTCAAGGCTGTTCCGGTAGGTGTTCAAATCCGATTGCCATGAACTAAGTTGGCTTTCTACCAATGATGCCAATTCATTTTGTTGGCTTTGCAGTTTGAAGTAATAACTGTCGTATTCTTCTTCGGAAATGACTTTCTTTTCATAGAGTGACTTGTTTCGTTCGAACTCCTTGTCGGCTTGTGCCAATGCCGTCTCTAGTTCTTGTCTCTTCTTGATGAAATAACTGTATTCCTGTTGTCTGACGGGAGAATGAAAGGTTGGAGGACATTCTCCTTCTGACAAATGGATAAGGTCGGACAAATGTGCCTTGCAGTCGTTCAGGCGATTGGATTGATATATGATTTTATAGTCTGTGTTGTTTGTCTGGAAGCGTAAAATGGTATCTCCTTTCTGTATTTGTTCTCCTTCTTGGACAAATACGGTATCTACAATTTCTGTGACGGAAGCGACGATTTCCGCTTTTTCACCTGTCGGGCGTACAATCCCACTTCCGCTAACCGAAATGTCTACATAGATAAAGGGAAGTGAAACCAGTGCAATGGTTACTGAGGCTAGTACAATCCAATAGATGATTTGTGATTTGGTGGTGTGGTGATAGATGTATGTTTCAATACTGTTCTCTATCCATTCGTTCGGTAATAACATATCTTTCCTTTTTTAATTTTACTCTTTGTGGCAAAAGTAGAATTTGAGACAGGAAAGATAGGTTAGTGTTATGTTAAGTTTATGTTAACGTGTTGTTGCTTGTTATAATTAAAAAGGAGAAAACTTATACAAAGTTTTCTCCTTTCGATAAAGAGTCGAAGGATGATTACCAAAACTTGCTACGGACTTCTATGTATGTCTTTTTCCTGTGTTTTAGAAACAATGCTTGATTATGCTATAGGTTACTCCTATGATAAATCCTACAGAGAAACATGACATTATGACATTGAACATTCAGTTTCCCTTTTTCGAAGTCTTCATAGTGACTTTTTTAGAAAATTTAAATTGTTTTCTTCCGTAAGTATAATCTTCTCAATCTCCGCAATGGACTCATTTGTAAATTCATGTGTTATAATTCCTGTATTTAAATAATGGATATTGTCACATATTTCATGTAATGCTGAAATCTGATGTGATGAAATTATTATGGTCTTGTTTCTATTTTTTAGTTCTCTAATTAATTGTTTCAATAATATGCAACCTTTTAAGTCTACGCCATTAAATGGCTCATCTAATATGTAAACGTCAATTTCTTGTAAAAGCAAAGCCATGAATGCTAACTTTTTTTTCATGCCTGTAGAATATTCAGAAGCGTATTTATGTAGTGGTAATTGAAAACATAAATTTAGTTCTTCTACTTTAGAGATATTTATGTTGTTTCCACTTGCCTTGATACAGAACTCTAAATATTCCCAACCCGTAATCAATGAATAAAAGAAATTTTCAGAAGGTAAATATCCTATTTTTAGATTCTTTTCTTTAATGATTGTTCCATTAGAAGATAATAGTCCGAGAATGCATTTGAAAAAAGTTGTTTTTCCAGCACCGTTTTCGCCTATCATTCCATAGATTCTCTCGGATTCATAAATTAAGGATAATCCGTTAAGAACTTTTGTTTGTTCAAATGATTTATGTAGGTTCTTGATTTTTATTAATTCCATATTGCTTTTAATTTATTATATAAAATGAATGAAACAATGATTAGATATGCAATGGAAACGATGTTTACTAATGGAATGAAACACGAAAGTGCATATACGGGCAAATATAAGATAAGGTATATAAACAGGGGGAATTGGGAATGGTGTATGAAATGGGAGATTCCTGCATATTGCATGAGAAAAATGCAAGATATTATATATGAAAGAATAAAGAACCATTCTGATGTTAAAGATGAATAGGTAATTAATATTGTAATAAAAGGTGTAGATAGAATTAAAATATTCCAAATATTTGCTTTTAAGATGATTCGTTGAAGAGTATTATAATTCTTATATATCGTAATATATTCTCTTTTTATAGGCTGGGTATATGCGCTCGATTGAAGGATTCCCCATATTATCATACATACTTTAATGATACGAATATTTCCATGATTGCATCCAAGAAAAGATACAATAAGAAGTAGAATGTATACAAAATAATATTGTCGGAACATACGAATATATTCCATATTCCCTTGATATAAAAATTTTAGTTTTATAGGGCTTATATGGTAATGATATGATTTAAAGTAAGGAAGAAATAATGCTAAGGCAAAAATGAATATGATTCCTAACCAGTTCCCTTTGGGCAATTCTATCAAGACAAAAGGTAGGCTTAGAATTAAATATTCTTTTTGAAAAAATGTGCAGACACTCGGAATCTTTTCTGTGATGAAATGTTTGTCTTTTCGCTTGTTGTGGTATTTGATAAATATTAGCAAATAAATGCTAGGAATAAACCATTTATGCTCTATCTTACATAAAACAGTAATTATAAAGCATATTATGGGAAATAATATGGCGATTCTTAATGTGCCAAGTTCCCTTATTAATCTAATGAGGATTTTTATTTTGAGTTTAAAATAATATAATAGCATTTGTTTTGAATCTCATAAACCTATCTGAGAAATATTTCTCAGATAGGTAATTGTTTAGTACTGTGTAAAAAATAACATGCTTCGGTTCTGTAAACATTAATAATGTATTCAGATTTTTCGCTTTTGGCTCAACAAATTGTCTTCACTTTGTTCAGAATGACAAAGGAAAAGTGAAGCAAACTATTTTTTCATCTTACTTAATAAGCTTCTTGTGAATAAAGAAGTAGAATTGCTGTAAGGATAAGAGCTGTAACCAAGTCACCACCATTGGTGTCGGTCATTTCTTTCATGCTCATTTCTTGCATCAAAGCATTTTCATGTAAATTTTTCATGTTTTTAATTCTTTAGATTGTTAATAATTTATTAATACTTACACTAGTGTATTCTTTTTGTCTTACCAGCAGATAATAATATCGCCAATGTTTGGAATTTCCGTAGGGTCTGGAACTTTTAGCGGATTGTCATTGGATTGGGTGCATAGTTGGAACCGGCCAATGTTGTTACCAGTTCTTCTTTTCCGAGCGGTTGTACCGCAGAAATCTTTTTGTCTTTCATTGTTCTACATTTTTTTGATTAATAATAGTGTTTGATTCTCTTTCATGCTGCAAATTTAAGTTCGTTCATTTGAACTTTGGGTTATCGCTACGTTAATGTTAGGTTAATGATGAAAACAAGCATCTTCTTCCCCATAATCAATCCATAAACGTACAATTTCACCATTGGAAATGGTCTCAATCCAAATTCCACCCATTGTTTGGGTGAGTTCTTCTTTTTCTAAATTTTTCAATAGTTTGTTCATAATTATATATGTTTATAGTTATTTTGATGTCGCAAAAATACTTGGATGAAATGAGGTATATTGTTAATGAATCGTTATCAATATGTTATAGTATGATGTAGCGAACGTTTGGAAACAAAGAGTATGTTAAATATATTAAACGGTTTAAAATAAGTTAAAATAAGGGGGGGGGGGAGTTTCTTTTAGTTAAAATAAAAGGTATATCTTTGCGTATCTTGATTTAAATACCTATAGAGATGAAAAAGTATTATATAAATGTTGCTACATTATTGGGGTTGATAGCAGCCATTATTATACAATTGATATGGTTATACAACTCATATCTATTTGTTAGGAATGAGTTGTCACTTCAATTTAGCAATTTATTGGAACAAGCTATATATGAAGAAACGTTGTCTAGATGTTACAAGCTTCCTTTAGGTACTCCTGTTAAAGGAAAAGGGCGAAAAGAACAGAAAGAAAAGTTTTCTGAATATGTTTATATGCATACGTCTTTAGAAGAATTGGGAGTTCCTTTATCTTTGGAGTCTATTGGCAATATTTGGAATAGGTTATTAAAAGATAAAGGTTACATAGCGGAGTTGGGTTTGATAGAAAATAGAGGAGGAATTATTGTGAAATCTCTGGAAGGAAACGATTCTTCCATATTTGCTTTGGAGACAAGGGATATTCCAATGCGAAAGGATTATTCTGTCATGATTAGAGGGAATTTAGGACGGGTAGGATACCTATTCCTAAAAAAAATGGGAAGCCTATTTCTTTCAACGACTTTGTTATTGGTGTTTGTGGTAGGCTGTATTGTTTTTCAGATAAAGACAATCCGGAGGCAGAAGCAGATACTGAAAATGCGTGAAGATTTTTCATACGCCATGATTCATGATATGAAAACTCCTCTCAGTTCCATTGCTATGGTCTTGAATTTTCTGCATAGCGGAAAACTGGATGATAAGCCGGAAATGAAGGATAAGTATTGTAAGATTGCGGAGGATGAAACGGAAAGGTTGTTGTCCTTGGCTAATAAGATTCTGACTATATCGAAATTGGAAGCACATAAGATGACCATGAACAAGAAGGACGTGGAGCTGCACCCTATGGTTAGAAGAATCGTGGATAAATTTACTGCGAATGCTTCAAAGCCGGTAAGCATGACCATTGATTTGGAAGAACAGTATGCTTATGCCGATGAGGAGTATTTGGAGGAGGTTCTTTGTAACTTGATAGATAATTCGATTAAATATTCGGGAGAGCAAGTAAATGTGAAGATTGGTTCCCGAAAAAAAGATTTTTATACAGTTATAAGTGTGTATGATGACGGTTTCGGAATTTCGTATAAAGACCAACAAGTCATTTTCAATAAGTACGAACGTGGGGCGGCTAGTGACCTAAACAAGAAAGGTGGTGCAGCCGGATTCGGGTTGGGACTTAATTTTGTGTGGCAAGTGGTGGAGGCTCACGAAGGTAGGGTGATGGTGAACAGCTTGAAAGATGAGTTTACGGAATTCTGTTTATTTTTACCAAAACAAGACTATAATAACATAATAGAGAGAGGAATATGATTAAGCTATTGTTGGTAGAAGATGATGCCAATCTGCGTTATATCGTGCAAAGTGGTTTGCAGGATTTGATAGGCGGATATGAAGTCGTTACGGCTGAAAATGGATTGGACGGATTGAAGCAGTGGGAAGAATTTCAACCGGACATTATTATCTCTGATATTGATATGCCTGTCATGAACGGTTTTGACATGGTGAAGCGTATCCGTGAAACCGACGGTGACACGCCTATTCTGTTTGCTTCGGCTCTGACCTCACCGAAGGATGTGAAGAACGGTTATGAAATGGGAGTGAACAATTATGTGAAGAAACCTTTTGTGCCGGATGAACTGGATGCACACATCCGTGCAATATTGAAGATGAAGCAAGGAACCAAAAGCCGTAACGAAACCTCTTGTTATAAGATTGGACACTATACATTGGATGTAGGACATGCTACTTTGCGTAATGATAATACAGGAAGTTTGAAAGTGTTGACGGTACGTGAAGTGGGATTGTTGGGACTCTTGGCGGAAAATAGAAATGAAGTCGTCAGACGTGAAGCCATACTCAGCCGTTTTTGGAACACGGAGGATGACTATTTTGCTTCACGTAGTTTGGATGTCTTCATTAGTAAAATTCGTAAATTGTTTGAGCAAGATTCATCCATTGAAATAAGAACTGTAAGAGGAGTGGGATTAATGTTGTTGGTTGTATCTTCAGAATAGTTATACAGCCTTTCCAGTTATTATAGAATTGGCATTTGGGCATATAGAGCCATTCCTATATAATGGTATATCTTGCTTTGATTGATTTAATATCTGAATAGGTGTCTTATGGAAGTGGGTTCATTATCACCTTGACTACTATGTTTCAATCAGACTGAAATTATTTTAATTTCAGTCTGATATTTTTTCTCCAATATATCCTATGTAAAATGTTTGTTTAGATTCGTTTGGATAAAAATGAATTCGTCCTGCACCTGGCGTAAAGCGTGAATGCCAAGAGCAGATTCTTGTTTCTCCATCTGAGAACAAGATATTCAATTGCGGCAATCTACTACGCGTATCTGATTCGGGAGTCGTCTTGTATCTAAATTTTTCTGGAGAGATTGACGCCGTTGAATTAGCCGCTACCCTTTCTAAATCCAACAATCTCCAATAAATTTGTTGGATGGCAGTCGGATCCTTGATTTTGTTGAGCTGATTCGATGCTTGTTTTGCAAATATTAAGTGTGGAAATAATTTGGCAGATCGTTTAGCCAATACCTTTCCATTGGTTGGTATCTTAATTTTTTGGAGAAGAAAATCCCTATGCGCTTCAATACCATCGGGTGATACTACATGTTTACAATTGGATGCTAACGCCTGCTCGTTACCATCCTCATCCAATAAACTAATATCTACGTTGTAACTTTTATTGTCCCAAATTTCATCTTGTTTGAATCCTAGGACAAGCGTATTTTCCATGGCTTCCGAAGCCCAGCCTAAGCCTTTACATGGAATCTCATTATAAATGAAGCCCAATGCATTATACTTGTCTTCGAGGCTATCAATAGGTTCTAAAGTACACAATTTGGCAATTAATACGGACTTTAAATCATCTTTAATAATTGTTTCATTATTAAGGAGTCTATTCCAAGTTTGTCCAGGAAGTATTCCTTTTCCCATTACCTCATTGGTCATACGAATATTTGAAATGCCCAAATCAGACATTTTATGTAAGCACTTGCCTAATAGCGAGAAAGCATCTTGAGCATCGTTGTTATTTGAGAAAACTCTAACACTTAATTCATTAAAATATGCTTCCATCTTTTCATTCTATTAATCGAGTCAACACGTCATCCCAACTATCAAAGAAATTTTTAGGACGTATGTTTAATTTCCCCTCATCTGTGATTTGAATTTCATCAATATAAGTAATTTCCATGTCATCGTCTGCGCCAAAATCTCTTTGAACGAAGATGACATTCAAATCATCCTGTGAAATGACTTTTTCTTTCCTTGCCAATCTTAAACTATTCAAAATATGATCACTATGTGATTCAATTATGATTTGTACTCCTTTACTGGCTGTTAATGCTATGAGTTTGCCCAATTCCACTTGTGCAGATGGATGCAAGTGTGCTTCCGGATTTTCAAAAATTAGCAAATCATTCACTTTAGCTCTAAGTAGAGCTACAATAATTGGTAAACAATAGGTAAATCCAAAACCAACTTGCAGAGCCGAATACTTCTTTCCTTTAGTTCCCGCCATGCCATATTCAAGTCTGATTTTATCTTTGTCTATTTCTGTAGCATTTGCTTTCAACGAAGGAACTTGCATGATTTGAGCCATCCAGGCATTCACATTCTCAGTCAGTTGTATCTGATCATCATTCAAGCTTGAATGCTTCATGTCTTTTATACCAATCTCTTCATTAACAGATAAGGCGTTGTTCAAGTAAGCAGGAGTAAGCTCTCCTTGTATGCCTAATGAAGTATTATATGCTCTAGATTCCGATTTGTTATATTGGGCTTTTGGTCCCCATCGATCCGCTTCCAGAAATATGAATCTATCATCAAATAGAGAAAGTTCGTGAATATCGTTACCTGTATATGTATAGCAAACTTCTTCACTTCCGGTTTCATTGGTATCTAACATCCACTGATATTCATTTCCGTTATCTTCTTTCATTGATATGCATACACTTTTTTCTTCAGCAAATGTATAACATATATCCCCAGCAGATTCCAAGTTGACAAAATCGTGCTTCAAGCGTAATTTTTTCTTAGGATGGGATAAATAACCTAATTCATAATTCTGTTTGAGAAATAACAATGATTGTATTAGGGTGGATTTTCCCATACCATTTACCCCTGTTATCAAAGTTAGAGGTTTTATATTGAAAGATTCTTCCTCGAAAACCTTAAAGTTTTTAAGTTTTATTTCCGTTATCATAATAAACTAAGTAAATTGCTTGATAAATCTATCCATAGTATCAAATCGTTCACGAACTGCTCTTTTTGAAGTTTTCCGTAATTTTGTTTCTGCTAAAAATCCTTCTACCTCAAAGAGTCGTATATATTCCGTCCTTAATCGTTTCGATTGTCGAAGCAAACTTTGATATTCAACATCACTCAATCGAGATATAGTATAAGAAAATGCGTCAAATAGATTTTTGTTTATACGTTTTTGTTTAGAATTTATATTGATAAATGTAATATCCTTTAATATCGCATAACAACGCTGCATTGTCGTTTTAAATCGAATAACTTCTTTTTCAAAATCATTTTCAAACAAGGCTGAAAGAGCATCCATCCCTTTATCTAAAAAATCATCCATATCCTTTGTCGTATCAAAGAATGAATAAAGAAGCCTAAAAGCAAAATATCTACATACAAGTTCCCTGTCAGTCATTCCTTTTTGATTCATCATTCGATGAGTAGCCTGTAGAAATTCGGGGGATTCTGCCAATTCTGCAATATACTTTGATACAGTACTTTGAAAAAAAGCATTTCTTAGTTCCTCTCTGTTGCGTTGTTTGCCTATCTTATTTATTCTCTTGAAAATATTGAATTTCACGGCATCAGGAGTGCCTGGATTGATAACATAAGCTGCTATATTGGTTGATTCAATCCGACTTCTCAAATAAAAGGGAATGGAAGAAAAAGACATTCCTTCACATTCTTTACTAAAATATTCCAATCCGTCCAGTACGAATTCATCTTGAATAAACTTATGAAGTGAACTAATTCTCTGTAGACCGTCGATTATAGTCCAAGGGATTCTACTTCCGTCCAAATAGATTAATTGAACCGGTAGATTTGCCATAACAGATTCTATGAATGAACTCCTCTCTTTATTATTCCAACCATTCGACATTCTTTGTAATTCTTCTGTTTCAGGTATATGTAATTGTCCCGTTTCAATCATTCTTTCCAGTTGACTGACGGATATGTATTGTAGCCTAATGTCTACGTCATTAGGATTGAATAATTGGGGGAAAAGATATGTCGTTTCCATTAAAATGTTATAATCTATTTAGATTGTTCCACTAATTGTGCAAAGATACACATTTTGCATGGAATTGTCTGTAAAACAAGAGCAAATTTAATCATCTATTTATTGGATAAAGCTTAAATAATGTATTTTGAAGGACGGAGAATTCTGTGGGTAGATGCAAAATGAAATTTTTGATACATAATAAGATAAGAACATCATTTTTTCACTATCTTTGTATTGTGAGAGGTTAATAATTAATAGAGAAGGACGATTTGTCGTTTGCTGGTGCTTGTAAGTTAGGGGATAAACAGTGGAATAGACATGTGAAAATAGAGGAAGTTTATTAAAACAATATAAATATGGCAGAGAATAAAGAGGTTAAGAATGTTTTTGTGAGTCATTATCATGAAGACGAAGATAGTATAAAGGCATTTAAGGGATTGCTGAATGATAGCTACTGTATCAAAAACTATTCAGTGACAAGTGATAAATTTAATAATGCTAAAAATGAGGATTATATCAAATATGGATATTTGAAGCCTCTTATTAATCAGTCAAGCACTCTTGTTTGTTTGATTGGACCGAACACTCATGATAGTAAATGGGTGGATTGGGAAATCAGAGAAGCGGAGAGACTGGGTAAACAGATTATTGGGGTGTTTATTCAAGGTGCTAAGGATTCTGATATTCCGCCTGCATTGGACGAATTTGCCGATGCTATTGTAGGCTGGAATGCCGATAATATTGAAAAAGCCCTTAATGGAGAGAGTATTTTTGTTAAGTCTGATGGATCGCCACGTACATCAGTAACAAAAGGTCGTGGCGTTTGTTAAGGGAATTATGCCAAAAGCTTATTCATATATAGTTGCCAGGGATTATGGTTTTGCTCCTAATCCGTTTTACGGTGTGCTGACATTGGCAACGTGTAAACCGGGTATAAGGAAGACTGCTAGCGTCGGTGATTTAATCATTGGATGCTCAGATAAAGCTCATGGAAATAAACTAATCTATGTAGCACAGGTGTCAGAGGTGTTGACTTTTGACCAATATTGGAATGAACTTCGTTTTGCGAAGAAAAAGCCAGTCATGAATGGCAGTTTTAAGAAATTATATGGTGATAACATCTATCATCATGATGCGAATGGGAACTGGATGCAAGAGGATTCCCATCATGCGAACGATGATGGGACTATGAACGAACATAATTTGAAAAGAGATACAGGGCAAACCGACAAGGTCCTGGTTTGTAAGGAGTTTATATATCTAGGTAAGTCTATGATGAATCTTCCGGCTGAATATAGTTCTTGTATTTATAAGGGAAGAGGATATTATCATCCTTCATACGATGAAGCAAAAAAACTTTGGGATTATCTACGGATTCAATATCCAGAAGGTGGAAAAATAGACCAACCCAGCCAATTTGTTAATTTTAAACGATATGATGGTGTATCATAAATATGGGACTCCAATTCCAGACAAACGCATATTGTATTACTATTTTTATTTTATGCAAGAGCGTATGAATATGTTCTGGAAAAAGTGTGAAAAAAATAGATTGTCTTTGACGGAGGATCCAATATTGAGGGATTATAAATTTACCAATGTTTATAGAGCTTGTGATCGTGTAAGCCAATATTTAATCAGTCATGTTATCTATAGGCATATAGACCACTTTACTCCAGAAGATATGTTGTTGAGAATATTGGTTTTTAAGATATTCAATAAGATTGAAACATGGGATTATCTGGAAAAAGTGTATGGGGATATTCGTGTTGAACATTTTGATGTGGAGGAAATCTGCCGATTGTTGTCTATAAGACAGAAATCTTTGCCGATTTTTAGTAACGCTTATATGATGACAGGGAGTCACCGCCGGTATGATTGCCTGTCAAGTAAACATGCCAAATGGCTACAAATGGTGAAAGACGAATTTATAGGCGAGGGAGTGGTAGATAGAGTGTTGAATGCAGATTCTATGGAGACTGTTTTTAATTTAATGGAAAAGTGTTCATTTGTAGGTGGATTCTTGGCTTACCAATATACCATTGATTTTAACTATTCTCCTTATGTGAATTTTGATGAGAATTCCTTTGTCAAGGCTGGAATTGGTGCTGTAAGAGGTCTTAAAAAGTGCTTCAAATCTATAGGTGATAATTATGAGGCGGCTATCAGATATACTTATGAACATTTGGATGATTTTAGAAAAGAATTCGGTTTTGATGATTTTAAGCCGTTACCAGGTAGAGAACCTCATCTGATTGACATTCAAAACTGTTTTTGTGAAACTGATAAATATCTTCGGGCTAAAATGCCGGAACTGCTTGTCGGTAATGTGAGGATAAAGCAGCGCTATAAGGAAACGATGCAACCGATAGATTATGCTTTTCCTCCCAAGTGGCATATAAATACTAAAATTCAATCACAATGTACACAGAAACATATACGGGAATTAACTCTTTTCTGATTGGAGCAAGCAAACTGCTTGTGAAAGAAGGAGTGGAAAGAAGGACTCGAAACAGCGTTTGTTTTGAATTGCCTGAACCTGCTATATTTAAGATTACCAACCCTCTAGCAAGAGAAGTAACTATTCCTGAAAGAAAGTGGTTTGGCACATTGCCTTATGCGGAGTCATTGTGGATAGCATCGGGTAGGAATGATATGGCCTATATCACGCATTATCTTCCGAGAATGGTTGATTTCTCGGATGATGGTATTTACATGCGTGGAGGATATGGTCCTCGTTTCCGGAATTATACTGGTGAATGTGATGACTATCAAATCGAAAGTGTCAATGTAAGACAGCAAGAATCAACTGACCAGTTGAAATATGTGATTGAGTGTTTTAAAGTGGATATGGAGACGCGCCGTGCCGTAATAAGTTTTGGTGATCCGATGAAAGATTGCTTTGATGAGAAATGGGAACTGAAAGAGTCTAAGGATATACCATGTACACGAGAATTGCATTTCATGAAGCAGTCAGGCAATAATAAACTTGATTTGATTGTTAGAATGCGGTCAAATGATTTGATATGGGGGGCAAGTGCAGTGAATATTTTCAATTATACTTTTATGCAGGAATATGTAGCTGCGATTCTAGGATTGGAAGTTGGAAACTATTATCATATAGCAGACAATTTACATTTTTATGACAGGCATAAGGAAATGGTGAAGAAATTGTCGGAATTGGGAGAATGGGAGGATGAAGCTGTTCTTTATCCTATTCAATTCAAGTCGCTTGTTGAATTTGATGAGTTGATAACAAAACTATCAATAGAAGAACTTGCAATGAGAACTAAGATGCATAAATATAAGCAGACTGGTTTTGATGATCCTTTCTTCCAGCATTGGTATGAAGTGCTGTATCAGTATAATAAAGGAAAATTGTAGAATAATTTAATAATATGGAAAAATTGAATTATGGCAGAAAATGACAGAGACAATATCTTGAATGATGATGATCGTCAGTATATTGAAATGTTGCAAGGTAACATTGAAAGGATGGCGAGTAATAGTGCTAATTGTAAAACATGGATGCTGACGATTGTGTCGGCACTGATGGCGTTGCAATGTTCTATCAGTGATTTGAATGGGTGGATATTTCTAGTAGTATTACCGATATTGCTTTTTTGGTATTTGGATGTTTATTACTTGCATCTTGAACGTGGAATGAGAAATCGTCAAACAGCTTTTATGTTTATGTTTAAGAATGGGCTATTGGAGGATTATAAAAAAAATCTTTTTACTTTCGAACCTTATATGATAAAGAAGAAAGATTTGACTGAAGACAAAAAATCGCAGGGACTTGTAGCAACTAATGATCGTTGGTTTACATCCTCTGTCTTTCCTTTTTATGGGATAACATTAGTAGC
>JAEIGA010006158.1_pt1 | contig 18258 bp, 21 predicted proteins | sample 9270691 | NCBI WGS metagenome assembly JAEIGA01 (sample SAMN17057246, study PRJNA624740) | gut metagenome | biome: biome; isolation source: fecal sample | host: Bos grunniens | place: China: Xizang | collected 2019
AAACTATACAAGAAGAAATTGATACAAATGGCGAAGTAGTTGCCGCAGCATTAACGGATTTAAATGAAAGATTAACTAATTTAGAAACATTAGTAAATAAAATAGCAGATGCATTAACAATAAAATAATAAAAAAGGTGGACCTTAAGTTCCACCTTTTTTGAATTTTTAAAATAAGTTTCTATATTAGTATTGTAATTAGTTAACGTTTAATACTTATATATTATGACTACTCAAGAAATTAAAGATTTTAAGAATGCTCTTCACAATGGTGTTGTTGAATTTAAGTACACAAAGGTAAATGGTGAGGAACGAATCGCTCGCGGTACTCTTCATGAAACAGCAATTACTGAAGATGGCGGTTCAATGCCAAAGGGTACAATGACTGTATCAGACGAAACAATCCGTTATTACGACCTTAATTCAAATGGTTGGAGAAGTTTTAGGGTTGAGAATTTTGTAGAAGTACTTTAATTGTATGGATAAATTTTTTAATACTATAATTGAAACACCAAATTGTTTTAAGGTTAAAAATCTTAAAACAATTTGTTATAAATCATTATCTCGAGATACATATCAAGTTTGTTATGGCGCAGTGTCATTCATTAGAAGTCAAGAATATGATGATTATTGCCAAGTATTTTACAACGAATTTGTTGAAACAGGTAATGATATTGAACCACTTCAAATTAGGTTTATTCCAGCTTATACAAAGGAAGGTGAACGTATATTCGTAAAACACAATCGAGATGAATTACGTCTTAGTTTTATGATGAAAGGAGATTTTAACAAATTATGATTAAAGTAAATTATTATTATAATTCCCAAATATTGTTTTCGGAATATATTATATCATTTGATAGTATACACATCAGTAAAAATCATAGATTATATCATGATAATAGATCGTATATTATAACAAATTGTTATTATGATTTATTTGAAAAGACAGTAGATGCTATTTTAACATTTGCGCCAAAATTTCAACATAGTGCATATATTAAAATGAAATCTGATAGTATTATTCGAGAATTAGAAATGCTTGGATATAATAAATCAGATGCTGCTGGTGAAGGAGAATATATGATTATTAGCAGTAATGGACATTACTATTTTACTGATTGTGATTATTCCAAAGGTGGAATGGGATATGTTTGTGAAACAGCTAAACAATTTATAGCAATTGCTGCTATCAGAGAAGATTGCGATATATATCAATGGTTTAAATTTCCAAATAACGAAATTGAAAGATGCGAATCTATGAGTCGTGTTGATGAATTTGGAGATTTTGAAGATAGCCCATATCCAACAAAATTAACACCTGAAGAAATATTAGTATATATTAAGTAATCTATATATGAGCAAAAATAAGAAATATAAAATCTATAATATTGAATATCTTTCAAATGAAGATTTGACTGAAGAAGATTTGCATTACCTTTTTGATACGCCTTCCCTATTATATTCTTTAGTTATTAGTATGTTTAGACATGCTGAAGAACATAATATGTCTGATAAGGATATTATAGATATGTGTAAAAAGGATGAAAAATGGGTATATAAAAATTATTGGACAAAGAAACAACGAGCATCCTATTTGAATAAAATTATACCTGTTTTTAGAAATATATATCAATATTCAGAAGTACAGTCCAAGCAAAAAGCCGAATGGTTTCTTTTTCAGTTTGGATTATCGATAAAAGGTAATAATTTATTAAACTAATATAATACTTAATTTATATTACTCGGGTTCACGGTGTGACCCGAGATGCATCGAAATTAAAAAGTAATATATTTATATATTTCGCATAAAATAAGTGACGAGATGAAACAAAAATGGATGGAACTTAAGTTCCATCCATTTTTTATTTAGAAATATATATAATCCCTTAATGTATCTCTAAAGTTTTTCTCTGATACTTCATTATATTCATGTAGTGAGTCATGCCCAAAATATGCATTAAATAAAAATTCTTCACTATCTAATATAAATTTTTGTCTATGCATAGAATTTTCTGCCTTTTCATATGATTCATTAAACTTTTCACGTTCTTCATCATCATCAGATTTGGGTATGTACATATTAAATTTTTTCATTACCCATTCAATTATTTCTTTTAATGTATCTGCAGCAAATAAAATATCTTTATCTGGATTAAATCCTTCATAATCATTCCAGAAAGTAGCTATCTGACATATAGCATCTACCGAAGAATCTATATGTGGACGTTTCCATCTATACGCATCTAAATATACATAATATTTTTTATTTGGTACTGTTATGGTTCCTACGATATTATCTTTCTCATATATTTCTTCTGTCATATCTATAAATGGTATTTCTATGCTAACTTCATCTTTTTTAAGATTAGCTGTTTTAGAATTATATACCATTTTTTCAAATAGTTGTTTTCCTGATTTTATTGAAACATATTCTTGTAAAGATTTCATGAAATTAAATGTAAATTAATTTATATATAAAAATAATTATAATTCATTATATTTATCGAGATGATGAGCATAAGTAGCCATAAAGTATGCATCTGCAATATCATCTAATTTAGGCAAATTAAAGTTCGGATATATTGTTTTAAATAGTTCAACCATTACATCTTTATTAGAATTACCTTTACCACTAATAAATTTCTTTAATTCAGATGGAGGTACTATTGTAAATTTAGAATGCTCAAACACTTTAATAAGTTTATATCTTATTAAATAATTTAATCCTGCTAAATCAAATACAGATTTTGTTCTAATAGATGACCCATAGCTTATACCTTCAATTACTATAAATGATTCAAAGTTTATATCGAACATATATTTTTGCATTTCATCTACAATTTTATTATATATTGTTTCAACCAAATTTGACATATTGATTGTTTTATAATATTCATGTAAATGATTTACTTCTTTATATTGATTAAGATCATATTTAGGATATATTACATATTTGAAGTTCTCAATATCTTCTTCACTTTTTTGTTCTTTTTTTGTTAATTTATCAGGTTTAACTATATAAAATGATTCTGAAATTTTGTTATCATTATCATCATATGTTAACATACATAAACCTGTACTATTAATTGATGGATCAATGCCAATAAATAATTTCATTTTGTATCTTAATATTTTTTGATACTATTTATTAATATAGTTAATATTTATTAAAAATTTCAAAAAATAAGGAGAGCTATATAGCTCTCCTCACAAAAATAATTATATATTATTTTCTATATAAAAGCAATTATGCTTGTGTTTCTAATACTGCTAAATCTTTAGCTACTTTATTAAGAAGTGCAATACGAACTGGATCATTCTTATATTGTTCAGCTAACATTGCAATTTTCTTTTTACGAAGAGAATATTGAGCTTCTTTATTAGCTTCTAATTGTTCACGAATAGCTTCCATTTCTGGATTATTCTTTTTGCAATCTTCGTCAATTCTTTCTTCAAATAAGAATTTCATATCAACACCAGTCATCTTAATAACTTGGTTAATAGCTTCTACAACATAATCATAATTTGTACAAGAAGTACCAGCATTTACTGATTGGAATACTGTTAAGTTAACATTTTCCTTACCTTCAATAATAGCACATACTGTACCATTAGAACATTGCATCAACTTAGCGCAATCTAAAACTACGATATTATCCATAGCTTCAAATACTTCAGCGATTGCATTAGTAGTTCTCATGAAATTCATTTTTTCGTTAACATTCATAACACGAGAAGCAATATTACAATATTCCATAAATTTAGGAGCTGTTTCGAAGTGTTCGTTAATGTTATTACCTTTTGTCAATGTTAAGCCATTTTCATTCATAACAAATTTGCAAACATCTCCGTGAATACCTCTATATTCATAAGTAATATCTTCACCTTCATGTTTGAAGTTTTCAAGTAATGCGTTAATACGAGCAAATTTAGCATCGCTACATACTGCTTCATTAATTTTACCTTCAGAAATAGAATAAGTTTTACCTAATACTGAGAAGAATTGATCTTTATTTTCGTTTACTAATACATAGCTAATAGGATTAATAACATTATAGTTAACTGCCTTAGCTTCTGTTACATTTGTTTTATAAACTTCTTTACAAACCTTACGTACTTCTTGAATATATTGTACATCCTTAAGAGCACCAGCTTTAATATATGAAACTACATCGTTTTCATTCATTTCCAATAATTTTTCTACTTTTTGTACACCAACTTTATTGATATAGTTATAAGAAGAATTATTATTGTTAATAGATTCACATACAGAAGCCAATTTCCAAGAAATATTGTTTTCTTTTACAAATTTATTAACTGATTCTAAAATGGCTGATACACCTGTATCAAAGCTATAATTAGATGCTTCACTAACGAAGCCATTAACAACTGCGTGGTTAACAGGTTTAGAATAAACGTAAGCACGATAGTTGTTTAACATTTCCTTACCTGCTTCTGTTACTGCATCAATTGAATTAATCTTTTCAGCAAAGTTCAGGTCTTTCAACAATTTTACGCTCATAATTAAATTTTATATTTGGTATAATTTTATAGAATTTATTATAAACACAGTTTATAATATTTTATAATTTTATTTAAAAATAAATAAATACTTAAAATAAATAACTTACCAGCCAACTTTTGCACCAACAGCTGTAAGAATTATTCTTGATGTCATTAAACTACCTAATGGTCCTTTAAGATCAATACCTAATGCATTACAAACAGCAGTCATAACTTTTGGTCCAAATGCTGCACCAGCTATACCACCAATTAATCCAGTTAATAAACCCTCTTCTAATGGTATATTGTTTTCTTTAGCTTCTTGAAGTTTTGCAATCAAATCATCATAAGCTTGAGCTTCTGTAATTTGTTGTGTATTTTCATTAGCTATTTCTTGCATACTTTTCATAATTTCAATTTAAATTATTTATATAAAAATAAAATTTTAATTAAGTTGTTGTATAACTAGTTGTACTATCAGTTAATAATGTAGAAGTATTTGATGGTGCTGGTGTTGATTTTTGTGGTTCTGTTATAGTATTTGTAGGTGAAGTAGTTGTAGAAGTAACTTTAATATATATACTAGTTGAATGTAATACACTTAAAGAAATTTCATGTTTATCATTTGCCTTAACTTCTACTTTTTTACCGTTTTTCATATAATACCAATTATATTCTGATGAAAACTCAAATTTTGTATTATCATATGCTAGACTTAACGTTGCTGATAATGATTTGACAATAATGGTTTCATTAACTACGCCACTTGCTTCGCATGTTAAATATTTACCATTATCATAGTTTTTACCATCATCTGAATATACATTAATTGACGGTATACTTGTAGGCTTAGGTGCATCAGCTTTAGTTGTAGTTGGCGATGTAGTTGATGATGGAACTATTATATCAATTAATGTACTTGTAGATGAAGTAGATGTTATTCCTAATTTACCTACGTTAATAATATATTTAGAAATTTTTGTTGTTGTATTAGATAACGTATTAGATATATCTGTAATGTTTGAATATTTAATAAATCCTCTATAATTAACTCCAATAGATATATGCAATGGTTTTTTTGTTGTTGTGTTTAATAATGGATAATATTGCATACTTGTTGTAGTTGACGACATATTAGAATAATAATATTCGTTAGAATATAATCTAATATAATTATACTCCATAATTGATTCTAATTTACCTGTAATTCTATTTCCTGATATTTCGTATTCAACATTTACATCAAATATATGCCTATCATGCTCTATTTTAACACTCATAGGATGTATTTCAATATCACTAATATCTAAATCAAAATGATAATTATCTAATGGTATTCTACGAGTATATTCTGGACCATCATTATATGTAATTATTATAAATGCATATGCACCAGGCATTATTGTTGTTGGATTATTTGTTGTCAATGTAGTTGCAGGACTAGTTGTGGTTTCTGTACTATGATTTGTAGTTGTTATAGTTTCTATAGGACTAAATCCAGGAGTAGTTGTCAATGTAGTTGCAGGACTAGTTGTTGTTTCTGTACTATGATTTGTAGCCTTTATAGTTGATGTAAGACTAGTTGTTTCTGTATTATAATTTCTAGTTGCCATAAATAAATTTTATGATATAATTAATATTTACCTTTTAATCTATCTGATTGTAATCTCATTTGTTCTTTAATCATTGATTTTGCATCATCATCTGTAAAATCTGGATCACCTGCAGATGCTTCAAATATTTTTGCACATATACTAAATGTACGAATAGATATTTCCATATTTGAACCATTATTAGCTAATTCTTCTAAATATTCTAAAGCTTTCATTTTAGAAGTAGAAGATAAATGTTCAGGATCAATACCAGGCATAATTTCTTTTACAATTTGTAATACTTCTTCTGTTGTAAAATCAATATCTTGCATATAAGAACGACCTCTTAATGCAGTATCTAAAGAACCAGCATTATAATTTGTAATAACAATTACAGAACCTCTATAATAAAAACGTTTTGGTACAGGTATACCTTCATCATCTACTAATTTACCTGATATACCATAAGTAACTAAACGGCCTTCATCATCTGTTGATGAATCAAGTGCGCCTTTTAATATATTTATACAATCTTCTGGAGCTTTAGGTCCAACTAAGCTATCTGCATCATCAATTAAAATAACCTGTCCTTTATCTTGAAATTCATATAATGTTGTATATAATACACGTGGAGTACATTTACCTTTTATAGTATGAAGATTATGTCCTTCTTTATATCCATTAGCTTTTAGTTGTGTTTTAACTCTATATGTTTTTCCAACACCTGGAGCACCACATAATATAACAGAAGGATTTATACCTTTAATAACCATATTTACATATTTTTCCATTTTCTTAAATACAGTTTGTGGATCATCTCTTTCTTCTTTTTCTTTTTCTTCAGCTTCTTTATATGTTTTATCTAATTCTATAGTTAATCGAACATTATGTTTAAGAGCTAACTTAAGTTTTTCCATAGTATCTGCTCCACCATTTATAGCTGCACGAATTTCTTCATAATCTTTCCAAGCTAATTTACTTTTTTCTTTAGCTTCTGGTGAAGATTTCTTATCTGCATCAGCAATTACCGCATCTGAACGTTTTTTCTTTTTAAAGGCTTTTACTTCATCAGATGCAGCTTCAAGAGTTAGATTGAATGTGTCGTTAATTACTTGTTTAGAAATATTTTCAAATACTTCATAATTTAATTTGCCTATATATAAATCATATGATTCATTTGTTTTACCTTCATTATATACAGAACGACCTAATTTAATTGCTTCTTCTTTTGTAATATTAAAATTATCTGATTCAGCAACTGTCCAAATAATAGGTAAGAAATAAACTATAGAAGAACCAAGCGTATATATTGTTAAATTAGATTTTGCTTTGTTATCCCATAATAATGCATGTGTTTGCTCTTTATCAAAGAAGCTTATAGAATATACTTCATTTTTATCTTGGTCCCAATTTATTGTAAATGATTTTTCAGCGTTTGCTAATAAATACCATTTGGCAAATAATGTTTTTGAGCCATCTTTAATAATCTCACCATAAGGCATAGCATAAATTTTAGTAATATGCTTTTTTAATACATTTAATATTAACTCCATAGCTTTATCTACTTCATCATATTTGAATGCCTCATTTATATTGTTGTTTTGTGTAACGAAATCTAAAAATGTTTTTCTCATATTGTGTAAAATTATATATTAAATAAATAATACTTGTACAGGTTCAGTTTTAATAGATGTTAAATTTTTAGTTTTTGAATTATTATTTTTCTCAGGATAATAATTAAAACCACCTTGTAATACAGGTATTTCTAATTTAGAATCTAATGAAATATTTCCATAAAAATCTAATCCAGGAACAGAAGATTCTTCATATATTACTTTTTTAGTTATATATTTATATGAACCATTTATATAAATTAATTCATATTTTTCATAATAGTTATTTTTGTAACATTCTTCAGCTAATTCTGATATAATATCTATGTCTATAGATACAATATCTTCTATATTATCTAAACAATGTTTTATAATATCTGATTTAGGTATAAATTTTGTATCTGTCAAATTATTTATAAAATATTTAGCTAATTCAACTTCTATATTATTTTTTATATTTTCCTTTGAATAAATATTATTTGTCTTAACATAACAAATAAATGAAAATTTTCTAATAATAGGATCTTTAAAATTTAATGTAACACCAGCAAAAGATTTTTTAGAATTATCTAATGTTGTTATAACCATTTGTTTTTCTTTATTAGATAATAAAATATCGTATTTTGTTAAATTATAATAGTCAGTGTATGTTTTTATTTTATTTTTTAAGTTAGATAAACAAGTTGCAGTTACTATCATAGAATTATTTTCTGACCAACAATTTACATAACCAATAAATGAAAATCTCTTAAAGAATAATTTGAAATTATTTTCAGAAGCTAAAACTAAAGAACGTGAATTCATACCAATAGTTTCTTTTATAAACTTAATTGAATCTGAATTGGTACCACCTGTTACATAGTTTCTGTTATATATATTTATATATTTGTTAACATCAATTTCATTACCATATAAATCATAACAACCATTAGTTATAACAAAACTATTATCATTAATCTTTTCAATATTTCCATTAGTACCACCATGTCTTAAAAATGATACACTTATTTGTGAACCTGGTGCTAATATTTTTCCATGAGAACCATTTCCAAACATTATATCAAATGAATTTTCATAACCTACGTTTATAACATATTCATTTGTATCAGCATCCATATCATACAAACAACTTTGTTGATTCCATTTTACACCATTAACTTTAACAGTAATATAGTTTTTATCAAATAAATCAGTTATATTAACTGTGAATTTTTCTAATATATTACCTTTAGCTACAAAATTATATGTGTCCATACTACCCTGAACAATTTTAAATTCATGGCTTAATAATGGTTTTTTCAAATCTATTATATAATAATTTGTTGGCATTTGTATTAAATAATTTAAACCATTGTTTTTATTATATACATTTGCATTATTATAAATATATATTTTTGCTGCTAATGGATCAATATTTGTATTTTTTGATTGTAAAATAATAGAACCATTTGCTGTAGTACCGTATGATGCCTCATAACCAGATAATTTAGCTAATGAATATACAGATGTTTTTCTTGATGCTCTAAACACATTTTGTTCTGTAAAAGCATCTTCAATATAAAACATAGCGTTTTGAATGGCTCCTTTTACACCAGTAAATATTAGATTAAATATTTCTGAGTATTTATAATCTAATCCTAAACTATTAAAAGCTTTTGATAAATAATTTTGAACGGTACCGTCAAATTTATCATATGTTGTTTCTATTACACTAAATAACTTCATAATTTATCTAAATTGATATTCTCTATATTTAACAGCATCACCTGAATATACCGATATTTTAACATAATATATATTTCTTAATTCACCATCTAAAATAGATACGTCAACATCTACTTTAAACTTCGATAAGTAATGACATAAATTTATTTTTTCTGTGATATAACTTTTTATAGCATCTAATGATGGATTAAGCTGCCATAAAAATTGATACATATTACTACCATATCTATAATTTGTAATCAATTCTGTATTTTCGGTGTTAAGAATTAAATCTAATTCTTGTAAACCCCAATCAAGTTCATCATATAAAAATAATCTACTATCTAATGCTAAATCTATCATAATTTTAATTAATATAATGTATATTGTCCAGAAGAAATGTATTCATCATCTTGATTAAATATATCATAACGACCACCAGTATTTGCAAGTTCAGCTGCATTAATTCTAAATATAACATAAGCGTCATTTCTACCAATTTCTACATAAATAAGATTTTCTATAGATAATTTAAATGTTTCAACCTTTGTCATATATTCATTTAAGTTAATACCTATATTTTGTATTAATGCACTTCTTAAATAAATATTTTGTAAATCTTGGACTTTGTAGAAATATGGTTTATATAATACACGTGGTGTATTAGAAGTTTTATAACCTGATGCTTCTGTTGCTTCTTTCTTAATTACACAATTTATTTTATTTATAAACAACGGTGTATTAGATGATGTTTCAGTTAAATTAATTTCAACCATATCTTTTGATTTTTGCTCTAATGTTTTTAATTTATATATGTTAGTATCGCTAATAATATACTTAAACCATTCTTTTGTTATACATAACTTATTCCCTTTAATTACATTACCAATATATCTATCTATAAAAGTAATAGATGCATATAATGTATTAGGTAGTTCAGACCAGTTTTCAAATACATTAAATAAAGATATGTGTTTTAACATATTTGTATTACTATACTCTTTATCAAACTGTATTGGGAAATAATAATCATATAAAACATTTTTACCATTTATATCAGATGTTAATATTAAATGATAACCTATAAAGTTTATTCTTGAATTAATATTTTCTTCATTTTCACTTATAAATGATTCAAACATTCTATAAGCTTTAGTTGATGTATCTAATAATTCTTCAAAGTTATATCCATATTCTTCACAAAATTCATTTCTAATAATATCTAAAATTTTAACGGCATAATTTTCATATTCTTCTGGTTTAATATTATAATATCTACAATAAACACCAAATATATCTTCATCTTCAACAAGTATATTATTATAATGAATTTTACTATTTAATGATATTTTTCCATCTTCATTAAAACCAATATTATTTATCAATTCTACTTTATTATCTGCTATAAATGTTGCTATACCAGAATGATTAACTATATTAGATATATATAAGTAAGTTGTTTCATTTATACTTGAATATAAATATAATGACATTTTTATTGGATAAATATTTATATCATTCAATAACTTATTATTGTTAATTGGATTAAAATATTTCTTACATAATACATCAGTTACAATACCAGTTTCATCTATATAATTTTCTACAGTATATGGATGTAATAATATAGAAAATTCTATTAGATCTTTGTTTGTATTATTAGTAATATCATCTATCAATTTATTGTTTTCTAAAGATATTATATTATTTAAATTTTCATTAAAATATGTATTACTATCAAATAAACTATCTAAAGCAGGAATTAGTATTGTTATATATTCACAATAATTATTGTTATCTACTGTGAATAATGTATCAGATGAAACTTCATAATTGTCATATAAACGACATAAATAATGAAAATTTATACCATTAATATAATTACTGACATGTATTATACAATTCTCAACAGAAATACTGTTTGGTTTATATAATTTAATTATATTACATTTAATATTCTTTTCATTACCATTTTTATCATAAAAAAGATATACATCTTCACCAATATTATCATTACTATCGTTTTTTATATTATATAATGAATTATCTATAAATAACCCATTAAATAATTCATAGTTATCTGTATAATATAAAGCATTATTATTCAATATAGGATATATAATATTATTATTAGCATACTTATTATTTGATTTAATAATATTATCTATATATTCTAAATATACAGATTTTTCTATAATATATATATCTTTATCGTTTGTAATGCCATTAATAATATCATAATTTCTTATAAAGACAAATTTAGTTTCTACATTATTTCCTGTATCTGTTGGTGAATTATAATAATCGGCTATAAAAACGTCATTATTTAATATTATTTTTTCTCTAATCATTACGATATATTAAATCTTAATTATATATAAAAATAAAATTATATAGTAAAAATTTTGAATTTAATTATAAAAATTCTATATTGTATAAGTAATAATTAAATTTATTAATAAATAAACATGAAGGAAGTTTTATATATTCACGGATATAATTCATCTGGCTCAACAGGAAGAACATTAGAAAAATTGTGTGACTTTACAAAGGTACATCATTTTCCTATTCCAGTAAATCCTGATGAAGCCATAGAAAAAGTAAATAAATATTTAAGTAAGCATCCAGAAATTTCTCTTATAGTTGGTTCATCACTTGGAGGATTCATTACTTCTCAAATTACAGGATATATGAAGTTAATGATTAATCCTTGTATGGTTCCACAGGTTGAACTACCTAAACTTGGATGCGATAAGGAAATTGCAGATTTATATATTAAATATAATATGACAAGTAAATCTGTCGATTATGAAGATAGAGCTTCAACAATGCTTTTATTTGGTACCAAAGATGAACTATTTTCTTATAAGAAAATGTGTACATATATTTATGGCAACAAAAATATTGAAAGTATGGAAGGTGTTAAACACCACCTTACTGAAGATGATTTAAAAGAATTTATTGTGCCGAAAATTAAATATATGTTGACTGATTTTTCAAAACAATTATTTGAACATTTTGAAAATATATAAAATAAAAAAGGAGTAACATACGTTACTCCTTTTGTTATATATTATTTTTTACCAAAATCTTTATCACCAGTAAAATTACCTAACATTATCTTTTCGTGTGGTTCTCCACCAATCATTCTTGTATAATGATAACCATCTGGATTAATTTTTATGAATTTTTTATCTTTCATAATTTCCTGAGCAATATCTGCTGGTATAGGTGTTGCTTCTCCATATTTTTTATAAATATGTTCAACTGCACCAGATGCTTCTATCCATGCTTTTCTATCTTTTAAACGCATATCATCTTTTATCATTTGATATAAAGCTTTTTTACCTTCTTCTGTTCCATCACCTGCACAATAACAAGCTTTTCTTCCACCACGTTTAAAAGTATAACATTTTACAGCTAATATTTTTCCATTCTTACGAACCATTTTCCACATATCTGTTTCGTCAATAAGTTGTTCTTTAGAATCCATTCCAGCCATACCTCCAATTTTTTCATATGCTTTTGTTAAGATATCCCAAACAACGTCTATATGTTTTTTCATATCTTCTTTAGATAAAGCATTAACAAAATGTTCATTTATATATGTTATTAAATTTTTCATATATTATATTATTTATTTTTATTTTAATGATTTTATAATTATATCTTAATATTTTCGGTGTATTTATTTATATTAAATGTTTTAACACCATTAGATACTAAATCCAAATCAGTAATATTTAATTTTAACTTTTCACAAGAATAAAATGCCCAAGATGCATCTTTTAATGAAGATATATTCCAATTTGATATATTTCCAATATTTGTTAATTCTATACAATCTTTAAACATTTTTTTCATTGATTGTAAGTTTTTTACATTAAAATTAGATATATTGACTTCTTCTAAATTTATACATCCTTCAAACATTGATTCACAAGATATCAATTCATTAGTTTCCCAATTATCTATATATATAACTTTTATATTTTGTTTATCTTTAAACAAATTATTAAATGATGTAATACTAGAAACATCTATATGATTTAAATCTAATATACCATCTTTACAATTAGTTAATGATGCTTTAATTAATGTATTTAATTCTTCTATAGTATTTGCTTTTATTGTTTTTTTAGAATTAGCTGTATTTGAATTAAACAACATTTTTTCATTTATATAATTATTGAGTGATTTCATTTAATCATTATAATATTTTTGTATTATTTGATATACATCAGGCATCCATTTATAATCTTTATCATTTTCAATTTCATACCATTCATATTTAGAATGTTCTCTGGAAATTTTAATTTCAGGATTTACTTCTAATTTAACTAACCAATATTCAGTAGATGAATTGTCTTGATGATTTATTTTATCAAACATTTTCATTTCATGTTCTTCATTCCAAGTTAATTCATATCCTATTTCTTCTTTAATTTCTCGTTTGATAGCTGCTTTAGAATCTTTATCTTTATCATCTATAGAACCACCAACAAATCCCCATTTACCTCCAAATTTTTTCATATAATTTGCACGACGTAAAATAAGTATTTTATCATCAGGTGATACTAATATGGCATCAACATAACGTTTTTGTAATGATTCATTTATAATACTAATTAAACTTTTCATAATTTAATTTAATTGACTTATTTAATATATAAAAATAAAAAAGGAAGATAAATAATTACCTTCCTTTTACTAATATTTAAGTTTTATATTAAATTTCAGTTAAATCTGAATCATCAAATACAATTTCACGTTTTGCTAATTCAGCATCTGACTTCTTCAAATAATTAGAAAGTAAAATAGGACGAGCATCATAATATTTTAATCCAGTACCATACTTCCAATCTACTTTAATCATATTGATTTGATGCATTGTATCTTTACCCATTTTACCATAAAAATCATATTTTAAAGTAGTTTCTTCATTACCTGGATTATTAGCATCATATACAACTAATGTACGAACTAATTCTTCTTCATCAGCATCTTTTAAATCAGCTTTAGAGAATTTTTCACCTTTTACATAATTATCAGATTCTTTCCAAGCTTTATATTTCTTTTGTTGTTCAGTTTCATCAAATGATTTAATGCAATCAAATTTCCAACCATCTTTTTCAAGTTTTTCTTTATTTGCAATAATTAAACTTGCAATACTTTTACCATCGATAACACCAAATTCTTTTAATAGTTTTGTGCTTATTTTTGATTTAGAACAAAAATCTTTAAACATTTGTTGTAAATCTGTTTTATTATCAAAACTATATCTTTTATTTGAATTATTAATAAATGATTTAATAGCATCTTCTATTTTTGCTGCATCTTGAGCAGTTTTTGCTGATGGCTTAAAAAGAATTAAAGCTTCATTTATATAAAGATTTTCATTAATATATTCTACTAAACTTTTCATATTATTTTATATATTATTTTTTTTCATATTTTACATTAATTTCATCCAAGTATTCTTCTAAGGATTCTTTAATATTTTCTTTATGATTCCTAATATTATGATTATATATATTTAAAATATGCATATCTAATTCATCTTCAGTTGCATAACCTCTATCAATTATTTCATCTCTAAATACAACAGCGCAATCAATCCAATCTATAATTATTGCGGCATACCATCTATTTATTAGCTTTGTTTTATCTTTAATACTTTTAGCTAAACGTTTAGGATTAGAACCTTTCTTTTTATAATTTTCCATTTTGTCGTAATGAGCTTGCTCTTTAGCTCTGGATAGCGTACCTATTGTTCTAGATATTTCTGTAGTATCTACACCACTTGTCGGTAATTCTCTTGGTGCTCTATAATTATCTTTTTTAAATACTAATTTTTCTTGTATATATTCAAATACTGATTTCATAACAATTAAAATTTATTTTTGTATTCATCTTCTAATGCGTGTTGTTTAGATGGATTAATCATATATGCCATTTTACCCATAATATCACGGTTTAACAACACTTTTTGTTTCTTCTTACGATTATCAACTAAAGCAAATTCTACATCAAGCAATTTACGAGAACCGATTTGTATACATGGTATAATAACAGTTGGACGAGGTTCTGTAACTTGACCTACAATAGCATTTGATTGTCCGTGTTTCTTAAATTTATATTCTTTACCTTCTATTTTAGCTAATATATAATCACCATCTTCATTAACAGATTCACATCCAATCGTAGAAGCTTTAGCACCATTACCTGTATCTAATTTAGCTTCTATTTCTACAATATCTTCAGAATCTTCTTCAAATTGGAATTTAATATTTTCAATATATCCAATTGATTTAGGAGCAAGAACTAATTGATTAATATCATTAATGTTATCTAACAATATTTTCATAAAGTTTTCTCCAATTACTTCAGAAATACCTTCTGTACCTGGAGAAGAATTATATTCTAATACAACATTATCACCAATTTCTGGATTAGAATCTTTAACAAGAGGCATAATATCAACAGCACACCAAGGCATACCGGAAATTTGTGCAACTTTTAATGCGATTTCTTCTTGTTCTTTTGTTAATTCAACTGGTTCAGCTGAAGCACCCAAAGATACGTTAGAACGGAAGTCACCAGAAATTTTAACACGTTTCATAGCAGCCAATATATGTTGTTCTGTACGCATTGTTAAAACATGCACACGTATATCACCACCATCAGCTTCTTCCTTACGTTGTAATAATAATTCACGTTCTGGATCAATTGCAAAAATAGTTTGTAATACAGATAAAATAGTTTTACCATTTACCATAAATACACCTGTACCACCGTGACCATCAAGAATTTTTACCACATATTCTTTTTTCTTATCTGCCTTTTCATCTTGACCTAAATCATCATAAATCAATTCTAATTTTTTCTTTAATGATTCTTCGCCCTCTTCAATATCTATTTTTTGAAGTAATGCAAATTTAGGTTGAGGAATTTCATATCTTTCTAATAAAACAGAAGATGTATATTTATTAGAAGCACGTTTAGCATATTGAATAGGATTGATAACAAAAAGACCCCAATCTTGAAGTTCTTTAATCAATTCCATGCATTCTTCAGAATCTTGGGCGCCTAAACGAACAATAACAATTGTATCAACATTAGATTGAGTATCAATTGTATATTTATTTTTTCTATCTCTAAATTCAATTTTCTTGTCAGTTGCTTTGTAATTAACTTCTTCTGCAACAAAAGGTAATACTTCAATATCAGTACCCTTAACAGCATCTAAAAGATTTTTTAATGTTTTGTTAGATTCAGATTTTCTATCATTTGTGAAGAACAAAATATTTTTGAAGAAATAATTTTTTGGATTATCTTCTTTAATATCATTTACTTCATCATGATCAACACTATCATCTTTATCATTTTTGTCAGCTGCATCTTGGTTATCTACTCCATCACCAGCTTCTTCTGCCTCTACAATTGTATCTATATCTTTAAGATTAGATACATAATAATTTTCTAAGAAATTTTGAAGTGTTTTCATAAAAAGGTTTAAGTTTATTAAAATTTATATATAAAAATAAAATTTTTTAGTGCTATTTTCTATATTATAATAAATAAATGTATATGTTATTTAAGATGAAAATCGTAATAATTGAAGGAACAGATAACGTAGGTAAAGATACAATTATTAATCGTTTAAATACTGATTTTAATTGTAATATATTTCATTGTGAAAAACCACCGGTTTCTATAGAAGAAGCCGCTGAATACCAGGAAAAATATTTTAATAGACTTAAAAATTTAACAATTGCTGAATACAAAAGCAAAATGTTTGATTGTATAATTCATAATCGTTCTTGGTATGGTGAATATGTATATGGTTGTATGTATAGAAATAACAATTCAGAAGATGTTATAAAGCTAATAAATAAATTAGAATATTTCTTATTAGAAGAAGTTAATTTTAATGATATATGCTATATAACTTTACTTAGCGACAATATGGAGTTTTTGTCTCGTAATGAAGATGGTTTATCATTGTCTTCTGGTAAAGAAGATTTAATAAAAGAAGAAACTGAACGATTTAAATCAATTTTTGAACATTCTATTATTTCAAATAAACACATAGTTTATGTAAATAACGGTAATAAGTTTAGAGATAAAGACGATATATATAACGAAATATTATCATATATAAAATGAAAATTCTAAGTTATAATATAAATGGTCTAAAATCATTTTATAATAAAGGATTACTTGATAAATTATTTAATGATTTTAAGGATGTTGATGTATTTTGTTTTCAGGAAGTAAAGGCACAATTAGATGATGTGAAAACAATAATGGCAAATTATCCAGATTTTTTATATTTGTCAAATGAAAACCGTATTAAAAAAGGATATGCCGGTGTAATTATACTAATACGAAATACAGATTCCATTACTATTAATGGATGGTCAAACATTGATTTGGAACCTGAACCAACAGACCCTGATATGTTGAAATATTGGTATGGACGGTCAACAATGATTGCTTTTGATGATTTTTGTTTATATAATATATATACACCAAATTCAAAGAATAAAGAAGAACTTCGTAAATTATTTGATAACACACTTATTAAACAATTAAAGAATGTAAGAAAACCTTTCATTATTGTTGGTGACCTTAATGTTTGTCCAACAAAATATGATTATTGGGGTAAATATGAAAAGGTAATCAATACAATGCCTGGATTAATGCAATTTGAGATTGATGGATATAATCAAATATGTGAAAATTGTAAGCTAACAAATGTATATAGATTTTTAAATGAGGATGGACGAAATTATACATTTTATCCAAATTCAAAGGACTTAAAAAATCTTCAAGGAAATA
>JAEIGA010006159.1_pt1 | contig 18257 bp, 17 predicted proteins | sample 9270691 | NCBI WGS metagenome assembly JAEIGA01 (sample SAMN17057246, study PRJNA624740) | gut metagenome | biome: biome; isolation source: fecal sample | host: Bos grunniens | place: China: Xizang | collected 2019
GCTGTAAAACTGCAGAAGCAGTTCTATGATCAGAATTTAGCTGTTGCGACAAAACCATATGAAGGAATAGCTTCTTTGCTCTTAAATTTGAAGAAACAGGGCTATTTGATCGGAACAGTGTCAAACAAATACGATGAGGCTGTCCAAAAACTGATGGGGATATATTATCCCGGCATTTTTGATGTGGCTCTGGGATCAAAGGATAATGTTCCCTTGAAACCTGATAAAGCGATGATTGAGATAGCTCTGAACACTATAGGAGCTGCCTCGCATGAGACGATATATGTAGGAGATTCAGAAGTGGACTACTTGACTGCTGTAAACTCTGAACTGTTTCCTGTACTTGTCGATTGGGGATTCAGATCAAGAGAGACACTGGAAAATGCTGGTGCAAAGATCATTATTTCTTCTCCTGCTGAACTGTACAATTATCTGTAAATAAGCAGGAACAGGATAATAAAAACCGAATCTAAGTAAAAATGCCCTTGCTCTATGAAAAAGGAGCGGGCATATTTTATGCTATAATTAATGTATAAAAATAAATTATATTTAGACAGACAGTATCCTTGGAGTTGTTGAGGCGCTGCTGGATTTTGCAAGTCAGAAATATGTCATAATATTATTTATAGATTGATTCTTAATGAAAGGAAAAGACACTATGCAGTACAGACAGGACAAACACGGCAACAAGTTATCTATGCTCGGTTATGGGTGTATGCGTTTTACGAAAAAAAACGGAAACGTTGACGTTGAGAAGGCGGAAAAGGAGATATTGGAAGCTTATCATGCCGGAGTCAATTATTTTGATACAGCTTATGTCTATGGAGGAAGTGAGGCTGCAATAGGTGAGATTTTTGAGAGGAATAATCTTAGAGACAAAGTGAACATTGCCACAAAACTTCCACAGTATCTGATCAGCAGCAGAGCAGGGCTTGACCGCTTTTTTAACGAGGAACTGAGCAGGCTCAGGACTGATCATATAGACTACTATCTCATGCATCATGTGACTGATGTGGCGATGTGGGAAAAACTTAAAAGTGTTGGCATCCTGGAGTGGATCGATGAGAAGAAGAAAAGCGGGGCGATCCGCAATATCGGTTTTTCATATCATGGAAACACAGATAATTTCCTGAAGATCCTCAACGATTATGACTGGGATATCTGCCAGATTCAGTATAACTATTTCGATGAATACTCTCAGGCAGGTGTTAACGGATTGAAAGCTGCAGCAGCGAAAGGCATTCCGGTCGTTATTATGGAACCTCTTCGAGGCGGAAAACTTGTCAATCTCCTGCCGGAGTCCGCAAAAAAAGTAATGGCTGACAGTAGCCGGGATTGGTCACCTGCAGAATGGGGTTTCCGCTGGCTGTTCAATCAGCCTGAAGTAACTGTTGTGCTTTCAGGAATGAACTCTGTGGAAATGGTCAGGGAGAATTGCGCAACTGCTTCTTCTGCGGAAGTAGGGCATCTGACAGACGATGATCTCTCAACACTGAAAGAAGTGACGAAAAAGATCCGGGAAAAGGAGAAAGTCGGGTGTACGGGGTGCAGATACTGCATGCCCTGTCCAAAAGGAGTGGATATCCCGGGAACATTTCTCTGCTATAACACGATGTATATTGAAGGAAAACATCAGGGAAGATTCCAGTATGCTCAGACTGTCGGATTGACAAAAGAACCTGCATTTGCAACACAATGTATCGAATGCGGAAAATGCGAGCAGCATTGCCCGCAGAGCATACCAATTCGGGAGAAACTTAAGGAAGCCAACAAAGCGCTTCGTCCATTGCCATATAAAATTGGTGTGGATATTGTACGTAAGTTTATGTTCAGAAAAACAAAAGTATAGACAACTCACAGGAGGTAACTAGGATGAGTAAAGTATTGGTAGCTTATTTTTCTGCAAGTGGTGTGACTGCTAAAGTCGCTCAGGAGATCTGTAAGGCAGAGGAGGGGGATCTATTCGAGATCTGCCCGGAGACACCATATACTGAAGAAGATCTTGACTGGAGAAACAAGCAATCCCGCAGCAGTCTTGAGATGGCAGATCTAAACTGCAGACCAGCTACAGCAGGCTGTGTGGAAAATTTCGATGACTATGATGTGGTCTTTGTTGGTTTCCCAATTTGGTGGGGCCGTGAACCCAGCGTAGTAGACACTTTCTTGGATTCATATTGTTTCAAGGGAAAGAAAGTGGTTCCTTTCTGTACTTCCGGAGGCAGCGGTTTAGGAAAAACAGCGGAACGCATTCAGTCATTGGTTGGGGATGAAGCCTGTGTCCTTGAAGGAAAGCGCTTAGGTGGAGATATATCGGAAGAGGATCTCAGAATTTGGACGGAGGGTCTTGCACTTTGACAGGAACAGAATGTATTCGGCACAGACGAAGCGTCAGAACATTTGACGGATCTGTGATAGACGAAGCTGTATTGCATCGTATATTGGAATTTGCACAGGAGGTGCGAAATCCTTATGATATTCCGATAAGCTGGAAGATCCTTGATGCAAAAAAGGACTCGCTCAGTTCACCGGTAATTACCGGTACGGATAAATGGATCACAGGGAAGATCGCAAAGGTCTTGCATGCGGAAGAGGCATTCGGTTACTCATTTGAGAAAGTAGTGCTGTTTGCTGAGTCACTGGGCTTAGGTACAACTTGGATCGGTGGTACCATGGACAGGCAGGCTTTTGAAAAAGCTATATCTCTTTCTGAAAATGAGATCATGCCATGTGTTAGCCCGCTCGGTTATCCGGCGAAAAAGATGTCTCTTCGTGAGTCTTTAATGAGGAAGGGAGTCAAAGCAGATAGCAGACTGGAATTCCCGGAGTTGTTCTTTGACGGATCTTTTGACAAACCTATTACAGAAGACACTGCTGGAGATCTTAAAGCTCCCTTTGAAATGGTAAGACTAGGTCCTTCTGCTGTGAACAAGCAGCCATGGAGGCTGGTGAAGTGCGGAAGCACAGTCCACTTTTATGAGAAACGTGGAATAGGGTCCGGCAGAGGTGAATGGGATGTTCAGAAGATCGATATTGGCATTGCTATGTCGCATTTTGAGATCGCAACAGAAGAGTGTGGGATGAATGCAATATTCTTTTTGGGTGATCCCGGACTAGAGGTTCCTGACAGCACTAGCTATATAGCTTCGTATGAGCTTAAATAAGAGCAAATAAATATTGAAAAAAGCCCCTTCTTCCGAAAAGAAGAAGGGGCTTTTTTGATATAGAATATGTTGTTCCTGCTAAGTATAGTAGCCCAAATATCTAACATTTTAGAAGGAGGAAAAAGCGGAAATCTTTCGTCAGCTCTTAGATTTCTAAGGGTAATATTTTCTGATGTGTTACATCAACATAACCGAAATCTGTTATTTTCAGCTGAGGGCTTACAGGCAAAGCAAGTGTACAGAAGCTCATTATTGGGTCTACATGAGTATAACCCATATCTTTCATAGCAGAAGTAACTTTAGCAATATCTTCAGCAAACTGTTGACATGGTTTATCTGAAAGCAGTCCGGCAATCGGTAAAGCTGCAGAAGCAACAGTAACACCATCTTCTACTACTGCGATGCCGCCGTGCATCCCTATAACAAGGTTTGCAGCAGAAGCCATATCAGCTTTATTAGTTCCCAGAACGCACAGATTGTGACTGTCATGACTGTAGGTCGTAGCAACTGCGCCTCGTTTTAGGGTCGTTCCGATAACTAGTCCTCGTCCGACATTTCCGTTTATTCCATGACGCTCAAATACAGCCATCTGGCATGCAGAAGAATCCTCAAAATTGAGTTCGCCGTCTTTAGCTTCCAGAACTAATACATCTTCTTCAGTTTGTGTTTTTATATCATTTACTTTGACAGCTCTTACAGACACCAGTCCTTCTCTGTCAGTATGCAGGACGAAATCGCTCTCAAATACTGAGGGACACTTTACACTGTCCCAGAAATCCGCCGGAAATGCATCTGCAGTGATTTTTTCAATTGGCGGATCGCCTTTTGTAAAAACACAGGTTCCATTTTTGTAAGTGGAAAGTATCTCAAATGTTTCATCATCATCGAGAATAACGAAGTCGGCGAGCTTACCAGGACGCAATTCTCCGCGGTCCATAAGTCTCATCCTCATTGCTGGTGTAAAGGTACAGCAATAAACTGCATCTTTGAGATCCATTCCCAAACTGAGCGCTTTTCTTAATACATGGTCAAGAATTCCTTCCTCAACCATTTCGTCGGCCATAACATCATCAGTTACCAGGCAAGTGTTATTAAACAGTTCGTGTTCATTAAGATAAGCTATAACGTCAGGCAGAACCGTTTTTTCCTGAAGCTGTACGCAGAATCCGTTGAGCCATCTGTCGATCAACTCGGATAAAGGATGTTCCGTATGATCAGAATCAATTCCGCTTAACATATATTCTGCCAGATCATCACCGACTATTCTTGGGACGTGACCTTCCAGTGGAAGAGAAGGCGCATTTTGATGAAAAGCTTTGATCAGCTGATTAGTTTTTCCATCCGGTTCAGTGAGAACGCTCTTGGTGTTCATTACTTCACCAAGGCATTTGATGTCATCGTATTTTAACAGTTCTTCGACTTCTTTTATTCCGATTTCACTTCCCGCAGTCTCAAATTCACTACTTGTGGAGGGAACGCAGGAGGGTATTCCGTAATAAATATCAATTGGAGAACCTTTTCCTGCTGCCATCATGGCTTCAATTCCGCGGACTCCGACCACATTTGCGATCTCATGCGGTTCACTGACTACTGTCGTAACCCCATGACGGATTGCTTCATAAGCATACGCCTGAGGGGTAAGCATGCTGCTTTCGATATGCATGTGAATATCAATAAGTCCGGGAACGACAAATCTGTTATCCAGATCAACAGTTTTATCAGCAACGATTGAATCAGGCGGATTTCCTATTCCTATACGAACGATATATTTATCTCTTATGGCGAAGAAACCGTGATAAAACAATCTGAAACTGCTGCTGAAAAGATTGCAATTGGTAAACAGAACATCACACTTCATGTTTTATTCCTCACAGGCATTTATGAAAGCAGAGAATAGCGCGCGTGAATCATCATCCGGGAACAGCCATTCCGGATGCCACTGAACTGCAACGAGAAATGGGTGTCCGGGCAGTTCGAATGCTTCTGGGATGCCATCTGTAGAAACGGCAGACAGCATCAATCCGGCTCCTAGATCTTTTATGGCCTGATGATGCATGCTGTTTATTTTGGCTTTATTTGTTTTGAGAATAGAATGAAGTTTTGTGTTCTGTACGATTACGGCATTATGAGTTCTCTCTGCGATCATTTTTAATGGAGAAGGATGATGTGTATAGGCGTTTGAGACCTGAGAGGGGATATCCTGCCATAAAGTTCCGCCAAAAGCAACGTTGAGGACCTGGCATCCTCTGCAAATGGCGAGAACAGGTTTTCTGCTCTCCAGAACACGTGAGAAGAAAAGGAATTCGAATTCATCGCGTTCCAAAATGATATCGCCACATTCAGGAAGTGTCTCTTCTCCATAGCGAGATGGTTCAACATCTTCTCCTCCGGTAAAGATAAATCCATCACATGTGTTGATATATTCTTCAATAGTCTTTTCATCAGTTGTCCATTTCAGAACACGGTAAGCTGCTCCGCACCCCTCAATTGATCTGCAATAAGGTGGAAACAGGGTATCATGGTAATCAGATGGAGTCGTATCAATAAGTCCAATTGTAATCATTTTAAATAACTTCCTAGTGTGTTTTTTCTAATTATATTATGATTTCTTCTTATAAAAAATAACAATCTTGTAGGAAATCAGTTAGGTGTATAACTGCTGAAAAAGGTTAAAAATAGGAGACTTATGAAAAAGTTAACTATTTGTCACATTATTTTGTGCAAATTATGTTGACATTTTAGATAATAAGTATAATATTAAAGCGTGGAAACGTTAACGATAACGATTACGTGATCGTTTATATAAATAGAAGGGTGAAAATGGCGACAATTAAAGATATAGCCAGGATCTCGGGTTACAGCATCGGAACCGTATCCAGGGTGCTTAACAATAGATCCGATGTGAGCCAGGAAGCCCGGACTCGTATTGAGAACACTATCAAAGAATTGAACTTTCAGCCAAATGCAAATGCCAGAGGTTTAAAACAGGCATCACCATCTGGAATTTATGTAATTGTTCGTGGTATGAGCAACCGCTTTTTGGTAAGACTGCTTGAAAATATTCAGGCTAAACTTTCAGAGCATGGAGAGAATACAGGCGTTCTTTTCTTGGATGAGACTGAAGACGAAGTAGAAGGCGCTATAAGGATCCTCGGAATGTCAAAACCGAAAGGCATCATTTTTATTGGTGGAAGCACTCAGAGTTTCTATAATTCCTTTAGTCAGATCACTGTTCCAAGTGTTCTTGTTACTGGATCAGCGGCTTCATTAAACTTTGATAATCTGTCCAGCATAACTACAGATGATACAGCTGCATCCTCTTACGCTATACGCTATTTGCTGGAGAAAGGGCATAAGAACATCAGCATAATCGGAGGATATCCTGTAGATTTTGATGAAGATAATATGTCTAAGAGGATAAGCGGGGCTATAGCGACTTTGGCTGGAAATGGATTAGAGTGCGATACTAAAAAAATATGTTTCCCATGCTTTTTCTCAATGCGTTCTGGTTATGATGCAGCAAATAAAATGCTGGATCAGCGCCCTGAAACGACTGCTGTTTTCGCGTTAAGCGATATGGTAGCATTTGGGGCAATGCGCGCTTTCGCTGACAGAGGTTTGAAAGTGCCAGAAGACATTTCTATCATAGGTTTTGATGGCATCGATTTTGCGAATTATTACGTTCCGAGGTTAACAACTATTGTTCAGGACATTGAACAATTATCATCGAGATGTGTAGATGACTTGCTGCTGAGGATTAACTATTCAAGGCCGGCATCACATATCGTTATTCCATTTTCGTTCGTGGATGGGGAAAGTGTAGCCTGTCCACGTGAAACATAGACTTTATAAAGGAAGAGATCATCATGGCATCTGTAACATTGAAACACATTCAGAAGATCTACCCTAATGCGGAGAATACTCCCAAAAAGAAAAAGAACAAGAAAGATGAAGAACCTGTTGAAAAAAAGAGCTATCAACTGAAGGTCACAGACGAAGGTGTCGTTGCGGTTGATGATTTCAATCTTGAGATCAAAGACGGGGAATTCGTTGTTCTTGTCGGACCGTCTGGGTGCGGCAAATCTACAACTCTACGAATGATTGCTGGTTTGGAAGATATTACCAGAGGAGAGTTGTATATCGGAGATAGACTTGTCAATGAAGTGCCTCCGAAAGATAGGGATATTGCAATGGTATTCCAGAACTATGCACTATATCCTCATATGACTGTAAGACAGAATCTGGAATATCCGTTGAAGCTCAGGAAAGTTCCGAAAGATGAGATGGCAAGGCTTGTCAACGAGGCTGCAGAGATACTTGGAATCACCCAGTATCTTGACAGAAAACCGAGAGCATTGTCAGGCGGACAGAGACAGCGTGTTGCTATCGGCCGCGCTATCGTAAGAAATCCTCAGGTGCTTCTTATGGATGAGCCGCTTTCTAACCTTGATGCTAAGTTGAGGAACCAGATGAGAGCGGAGATCATCAAACTGCGTCATCGTATCGGATCTACTTTTGTGTATGTAACTCACGATCAGACTGAAGCTATGACTTTGGGCGATAGGATCGTTATCATGAAAGACGGCGAAGTGCAGCAGATCGGAACGCCGCAGGAAGTGTTTAACAATCCTGTTAACACGTTTGTAGCTGGTTTCATCGGAACACCGCAGATGAATATGTTCGATGGTAAGCTTGTTAAGGATGCTGACGGTAAATATGCTGTTTGTGTCGGAAACGCAAAAGTGGTGCTTTCAGAAAACAAGCAAATGCATCTTGCAGAGAGAAATACAGCTGAACAGGATGTCGTCGTTGGAGTAAGGCCGGAACATATCTCTCTCGATGCCAAAGAGGGGGCTATGGTCAAAGGTGTAGTCGACGTCTCTGAGATGATGGGAAGCTCGATCCATCTTCATATCAATGCAGATGGAAAAGATTGCATAGTAATCGTACCGACGCTCGATCTCGGCGATAAAGATCTTGGTGAAGGAGCAGAAGTAGAGTTTACTTTTGCACCAAACGCGATCCATGTGTTCGATGTCGAGAACGGCAAGAACCTCGAATATGTATAAATCGGTTTTAACCGGAGTATTTCTCCGGAAAACATATATCAACAACATTAACTCTTAGGGGGAAACAAATGAAAGTCAAAAAATTATTTGCACTTCTTCTTGCTGTCCTGATGGTCATGGCCATGCTTTCAGGATGCGGCAAGAAGGAAGAAGAACCAGCACCTGCACCTTCAAATGAGCCTGCAGCTGACGAGAAGGTAGCAGTTACCGTTACTGTATGGGGCCCACAGGAGGACCAGTCTGAAGAGAATGGCAACTGGCTCAAGACAGAATGCGAGAAATTTGCTGCTGATCATCCGGAATGGGATATCACATTCAAATATGGTGTCTGCTCAGAAGGAGATGCCAAGACCAACGTTACAACAGACCCGAGCGCTGCAGCAGATGTTTATCTGTTCGCAAATGACCAGATCCCGGATCTCGTCAAAGCAAATGCTATCGCAAAGCTTGGCGGTTCAAATCTTGACAATATCAAGAAGAACAATTCCGAAACAACAGTAAACACAGTCACATATGATGGAGCTGTTTATGGTGCTCCGTTCACCGGCAACACATGGTTTATGTTCTATGACAAGAGCGTTTTCACAGAGGATGATGTCAAATCTCTTGATGCTATGCTCGAGAAGGCTCCTGTAGCATTCCCGTTGACAAACTCCTGGTATATCGCTTCTTTCTATGTTGCAAATGGCTGCACACTCTTTGGTGCATCCGGCTCTGAAGAAGCAGCAGGTATCGATTTCAGCGGCGATAAAGCTGTTGCAGTTACCAATTACCTGATCGATCTCAACGCTAACCCCAATTTCCGCAATGGCGATATTGGAAGCGCTGCAGATGCAAAAGCATTCTTCTCAGGCACATGGGACTATCAGAAAGCTGTTGATACCTTCGGTGACAACCTTGGAATTTGTCCTGCACCGTCCATCACAATAGATGGTGAACTGAAGCAGATGAAATCATTTGCAGGTTCTAAAGCAGTTGGTGTCAACCCGGCAACAGCTCTTTACAAAGAGCATCCGGAAATCGCTGTTGCTCTCGCTGCATATCTCGGCGGAACATCAGCACAGAAAGATCACTATGACCTCCGTAACATCATTCCTACCGACCTTAGCATCAATGTAGGAGCAGATGCCCTTGCAAAGGCACAGATGGATACAATGGACTATGCTTCCATAGTACAGCCTGTTGTTGCCAGCATGGGACAGTATTGGGGACCAGCTCAGTCTATGGGCGAGGAAATCGTAGCCGGCACTGTTACACATGACAATGCTGCTGATAAGACTGCAGCTATGAATGATCAGATGAACTCCACAGGTGTTTCCTGATAGTTTTATCTGCTAAGTAGTTTTTCCGTAAAAAATGGCCAAGCAAGGCCGGACCTTGCGGCTCGGCCTTGCTTAGATCGGAATCTGATTTCAATAACTCCACTGGGGTATTTACTATGAAAGAGAAACGAATCAATTTAGCAAATGCATTTTTACATGGAGATTTGTTGACCCGCTTGTCAGCTTTGCTAATGGGTGTTGGTATTATTGGTCATGGGCAGTTCATCAAAGGTGCTTTGATTCTGCTTTGTGAAGTTGCTTTTATCATCTATATGATAGGTCCAGGCTCAGCTAATCTTGCTATGCTTCCTAGTTTGGGAGATAACGCTGGAGGCGAGGTCTGGAATGAAGCAAAACAGGTATATGAGTATATTGAAGGCGATAATTCCCAGATCATTTTGCTTTCAGGAGTGATCACATGCTTTGTGATCGCTGCTTTCATAGCATTATGGGTACTTCAAATGCGCCATTCATATAGATTACAGGTCGAGAAGGAAGCGGGAAGACATGTTCCCACATTGTTTGAGGATATAAGAAGTCTGTTCGATACCAATCTTCATATAACTCTGATGACACTTCCTTGTCTCGGAATACTTGTTTTCAATATTGTGCCACTGGTCTATATGATCTCTATGGCTTTTACAACGTACTCAAAAGAGGGAGAACATCTGATCCTGTTCGATTGGGACGGACTTAATCAGTTTTCCAGAGTACTTAATTTCAACGGAAATATTGGCCGACAGTTCTTCCAGGTTCTGAAATGGACTGTTGTATGGGCAATATTTGCTACATTCCTTAACTATATTCTGGGTATGATCCTGGCTTTGATCATAAACAGAAAGGACACAAAGTGGAAAGGTTTATGGCGATTCTGTTTTGTGCTCTCCATCGCGGTTCCTCAGTTTGTTACATTGATGATAATGAACATAATGCTTCAGCCTTCAGGAGCAATAAATGTTTTGTTACAGAACCTTGGACTTATTTCTAATCCGTTGCCTTTCTGGACAAATGCTAACTGGGCTAAAGTAACTATCATTTTGATCAACCTGTGGGTAGGTATTCCGTATACACTTTTGCAGGTAACAGGAATACTCCAGAATATACCCGCTGAATTATATGAAGCAGCCCGTATGGATGGTGCTGGTCCTGTTAAGATATTCTTCAGTATCACACTTCCATATATGCTCTTTGTCACTACACCGTATCTTATCTCCAGTTTTGTCGGCAATATTAATAACTTTAACGTTATTTACCTGTTGTCAGGAGGCGGTCCGACATACGTGGGAGACACTGCCGGTCAGACAGACTTGTTAGTAACATGGCTTTATAAACTGACTGTCGATCAGCAGTACTACAACCTCGGAGCAGTTATCGGCATTATGACATTCGTGATCCTTACAGTCGTTACACTGGTCACTTACAGGAACTCCGGATCATACAAGAATGAGGAGGCGTTTATGTGATGAAACAAGAGATTAAGAAAAACAGGGTGAGTCCCCAGAAACAATTGGTTAATTTTTTGGTTCATCTATTGTTAGCAGCTCTTTCTGTTATCTGGGTGCTTCCAATTGTATGGATCGTTCTGACGAGTTTCAGAGCTGAAAAAGGAGCATATACAAGCACATTCCTGCCACAGGGATATACATTGGATAACTATATCAAACTGTTCACAGACCGGAATGTCTTGAATTTCCCGAAAATGTTTTCCAATACGCTGATCATTGCTGTAATATGCTGCATATTCAGCACATTCTTCGTATTATCCGTCGCATATTCTTTGAGCAGAATGCGCTTCGGATTCCGTAAAACTTATATGAATATTGCTATGATCCTTGGTTTGTTCCCCGGATTTATGGCTATGGTAGCTCAGTACTTCATTCTGAAATCTATGGGATTGACTGAAGGATCTGCAGTAAGATTAGGACTGATCATTGTATATTCTGCATGTACGGGACTTGGCTTCCAGATTGCAAAAGGATATTTTGACACAATTCCTAAATCTATTGATGAAGCTGCCGTTATCGACGGAGCAACACAGTGGCAGGTATTTACACAGATCACGATGCCTCTTGCCAAACCTATAGTTATCTATACAGTTATGACATCATTCATAGCTCCTTGGGTCGACTTTGTATTTGCTAAGGTCCTTTGCCGTGCAAATGCGGATCAGTTTACTGTCGCAATCGGGCTATGGAATATGCTGCAGAAGGAATACCTGTATCAGTGGTATACATGTTTTGCAGCAGGTGCTGTGGTAATTTCTATACCTATTGCCATTCTTTTCATCTACATGCAGAGATTCTATGTCGAAGGTATGTCAGGAGCAGTTAAAGGATGATCAACAGAAGACGCCTTGTTATAATTATCGCGTTATTGCTTTTGATTGCCACTGCAGCAGGAGTTATTACACTTACAGCAGGCCATAAAAAGCCTGCTGTTTCTGCTGTACAAATGTATTCTTATAATAAGGGTCTGGAAGCAGTCAAAAGAGACGATGACTACAGAACAACATATGAGATTTTCGTTTATTCATTCTGTGATTCTAATGGTGATGGAATAGGGGATATCAACGGTATCAGGTCGAAACTTGATTATATTCAGGATATGGGTTTTGATCAGATCTGGCTGACTCCAGTTCATCCTTCACAGACATATCATAAATATGATGTGTGTGATTACTATGATATTGATCCGGCTTTCGGGACTCTGGAAGACTATGTACAGCTTATTAATGAGTGCCATGAAAGAGGTATGAGAGTATTGATGGATCTCGTGTTGAACCATACCTCATCACAGCATGAATGGTTTGTTAAAGCTGTCGAGTATCTGCATGAATTACCTTCTGATTGGGAACCGGACCCGTCATACTGCCCGTATTTTGATTATTACAATTTCACAAGAAAGCAGGAATTAGGATATGCTCCTGTAGAAGGAACAAACTGGTTCTATGAAGCCAGATTCTGGTCTGAAATGCCGGATCTGAATCTTGACAACAAAGCGGTCCGCAATGAGATAAAGGATATAGTTTCATTCTGGCTGGACAAAGGTGTAGATGGCTTCAGATTGGACGCAGTGACTTCATACCATACTGACAGGCTGGAAGAAAATATAGCATTTACAAAATTCTTCTGTGACTTATGCAAGGGAATTGATCCGGATTGTTATATAGTCGGTGAAGTGTGGGACGATAGAAATAAGATTGCGTCTCTGTATAAGAGCGGAATAGACTCTCTTTTCAACTTCCCGTTTTCCGGGAATGACGGAATCATTAGAAATGTGATCATGGAGTCGATCAAACCTTCTGATTTCGTTCATGCGATGGTTGTATCAGATGAGGCGTTCCGCAACAGCAATCCTGATTATATTGACGCACCGTTTTACACGAATCATGATATTGCACGCAGCGCAGGGTACTATGCTATTGATGAGGGTCCTCAGACTAAGATGGCCTATGCGTTAAGCCTCCTGATGAGCGGAGATTCTTTCATGTATTACGGTGAAGAAATTGGGATGAAGGGAGCAGGAAAGGATGAAAACAAACGGGCTCCGATGTATTGGAGCGATGATCCTTCAGATCCTGATTTATGCGCCGGACCGCCTGATATGGATGAAGTGGTCATGAAATTCCCGTCTCTTGCAGATCAGAAAAATGACGACCTTTCGCTATATAATTGGTTCAAGCAGGTAATCAAAGTAAGGAATGCTTTCCCTTCGATCGCAGAAGGAAAGGTCGAAGAATGCCCCGAATTGTGTACTGATCATCTCGCAGCATTTTATAAAGAATGTGAATCACAGAGGATACTGATCCTTATTAACCTAGGACTGGACGAGGAAGTATGTGATCTAAGTTCTCTGCCTGGAGAGTTGAAACTGTCAGCAGTACTCAATACTTCCGAGGAGCATATTGAATTAAGCGATGGAAAGATAACGATGCCGTCGTACAGTATCGCTATTCTCACTGTGGACTGAATTATTACATTTAAGAAAAGAAAAGCATGGTAACAGATCTGGTTACCATGCTTATTTTTTAGAATACTAAAAAGTAGGAGAGGAACAGTAATGCCAAGATGATCCCAAGTCCACCGCCAAAACCATATCTTCTGTAGTATGGCATTCTGTAACCATAGAAGAAAGGATAGTGATAGAATCGCGGGGTAGTATAGCGGCGGTAATATCTGTTGTGCATATGAGGACCGATATCCCACATCATAAGCGGATGAACGGTATGATGTCTTGGCATACCCATCCTTGGATAATTGTAAGCTGAATGAATTCTTCTGTTAAACATTGTATTTACCTCCAAAATGATTTGTGTTTCTGCGGTGAAAAAAAGACTTCACCGCAGAGCGGTAAAGTCTTGCTTTCTCAATCGTCTCGGACAAGATGTCGTGCTGACGGGACGAATCCACCATTTTGGGGTGTTAAGCTACTCCCTTTTCGCGATATTATTTTAGCATGATAAAGCGTAAAAGTAAAGCGCTTCATAAATTGTTTACAAGTTCTGAGATTTAAGCCATATTTTCATGACTATCTTCTTTGGAAGTAAAGTAGCAGCCAATACCTGAAGTTTTAATTTCATACTGGTCAAGGAGACATCTTTACCTTTCTGGACATCCTTTATAGCATTGGAAACTACTGTGCTTTTATCTGTGTAGAAATTGTAATAGCTGATGACTCCGTTCTTTTTATCTGCTCGATCAAAGAATTCGGTTTTAGTCCAGTGCGGACAAACAGCTATCACACTAATACCTTTCTTTTTAAGTTCCTGATTAATAGAACGGGAAAAACTAAGGACAAATGCTTTGGTAGCCGCATATACGCCAATATATGGAACAGGCTGGAATGCGGAAGAAGAAGCAATATTATAGATCTCTGAACCGGATTTCATGTATGGGATAAAAAGATGGCACAGTGATACTATAGCTTTAGTATTAAGATCGATCATATTCAAAGAGCTGTCTAAAGGTTCGTCAATAAAAGCATCGAAATATCCGAATCCGCTTGCATTTACTAATGCGCCTACGTCAGGTTTCTCTTTTTCAAGCAAATCACGCAATTCATCTATGGAATCCATGCTGCTTAGATCCATCGGAATAGGCCTTATTGGAGTTTTTACTTCATCCTTAAGCTGATTAAGTCTTTCTACGCGTCTGGCAATAACCCAGATTTCATCGTATCCTTTGCTGTCAAACTGTCTGACAAATTCCTGTCCAAATCCAGAGGACGCACCTGTAACTACTGCTATCATAATGAGCCTCCATGTTTTTTATTTAATATATCATATTTTTAAAATATTGTATTGACTGACGGATATGCAGTGATATAATAAAGCCATAAACACATGAACAAGTATTCATATGTTGTGGAGGCAAACATGGATCGAGCTGAGATTACACGTACAGCGAACGTTGAAGAGATATGCGAGAGCATGCCAAACGAGGAGATATTATATGATCTCGCAGAATTGTTCCGGGTGTTCGGAGATTCTACAAGGATAAAGATAATGTATACCTTGTTTGAGAGTGAGCTGTGTGTTAATGATATTGCAGATGTCTTGAATATGACTCAGAGTGCTGTAAGCCATCAGCTGCGAGTATTGAAAGCAAGTAAGCTAGTTAAGTTTCGCAGGGATGGAAAATCAATTATCTATTCTCTTGATGATGATCATGTCAGAAGTATTTTAGCCTTAGGGATGGAACACGTGGAGGAATAAACATGAAGAAGAAATTTAAGATCGAAGTTGACTGTGCAAACTGTGCTGCAAAGATCGAGCATGCAATTCAACAGATAGAAGGAGTAGAAGAAGCTTCTGTTGGTTTCATGACGCAAAAAATGGTATTATCCGCGGCCGATGATAAGTTCGAAGATATTTTAAAAGAGGTAGAAAGAGTAGCTAAGAAGATAGAACCAGACTTCGAGATACTCACTTGATCATTACAGATGACTAAGAAACAAAGAAAAAGCTTACTAAAAATCATACTTGCTGCAATCAGTTTTATTGTTGTTCTTGCTTTAAAACTGATTTTTCCTGCCTATGACAAATGGATATCTTTCCTCTATCTGATTCCATACTTCATCGTTGGTTTTGAGGTCCTGGAAGATGCTTTTAAGGGGATCAGGAACGGGGAAGTATTTGATGAGAATTTCCTTATGACTGTCGCTACTATCGGCGCTATCATTCTTGGAGAATTTCAGGAAGGCGTTGCTGTTATGTTCTTCTATCAGGTAGGAGAATTATTCCAATCCTATGCGGTCGGAAAGAGTCGCCAGAGCATTACAGAATTGATGGACATAAGTCCTGAATATGCTAACCTGGTATCTGATGATGGAACGGTAAGCGAAGAAGATCCGGAAGATGTACCTGTAGGGAGCGTAATTCTTGTCAGGCCAGGTGAAAGGATCCCTATGGATGGGACTGTAATTGAAGGAAGCAGCAGTATAGATACATCTGCCCTGACTGGCGAGTCTATGCCTGTTCATGTGAAACCGGGTTCCGAAGTTATCAGCGGCTGTGTCAATGAGACTGCTGTGCTCAAGATTCAGACTACTAAACTATATGAGGATTCTACTGTTGCTCGTATTCTTGAATTAGTTGAGAATTCAAGTATGAAGAAAGCGAAAGTTGAGTCTTTTATCACACGTTTTTCTAGATACTATACTCCAGCTGTCTGTTACAGTGCTCTTGCTCTTGCATTGATTCCATCATTGATCACTGGTGATTGGAAAAAATGGGTATTTAGAGCCCTGACATTTCTTGTTATAAGCTGTCCCTGTGCTTTAGTTATCAGTATTCCTCTTTCCTTTTTTGGGGGCATAGGCGGAGCATCGAGGAGCGGTATCCTTGTAAAAGGCGGCAATGATCTTGAAGCACTGTCAAAGATAAAGAAATTAGTTTTCGACAAAACAGGCACATTGACTGAGGGTAAATTCAGGGTAGTTGATGTGGTGCCGGTTGACGGAGAAGATACTGACAGGATTCTTAAACTGACAGCTTTGGCTGAATCTTATACGACACATCCAATCGGAGAAATACTGCGAAAAGGCTTTGAAGACCTCTCGAGGGATTGTGTGTCAAATGTTCAGGAAATCGCAGGGAAGGGAATCACTGCTGACATAGACGGTAAACTTGTTGCTGTCGGTAACATCAAACTTTTAGAAGACAATGGACATTCTGTTATTCCCTGTAATGAAGATGGAACAGTAGTTTACGTCAGTGAAGACGATAAGTACCTTGGTTATATAAGAATTGCTGATTCTTTGAAAAAAGATACCGCCAGAGCAATTGAAGAACTTCATTCATCAGGTGTAGAAACAGTTTTGCTGTCAGGTGACAACGCGAAGACAGTTAGAAGTGTTGCTGAAAGTCTTAATATAGATTATTACTATGCAGAATTGCTTCCGGAAGATAAAGTAAGGCACATGGAGGAATTGCTTGAGGCAAACACTGTTTCCAACGGAACGATTGGTTATGTTGGTGATGGTATAAATGATGCTCCTGTGCTTATGAGAAGTGATGTTGGAATTGCTATGGGAGCAATGGGAAGTGATGCTGCAATAGAAGCTGCCGATGTCGTATTGATGGACGACAACCTTAGGAAAATGCCATTGGCAATCAGGATAGCTCAAAAATGCATGAGGATCGTTGTTGAGAACATTGTCTTCTCTTTAGCGGTTAAATTTATATGTCTTATTCTTGCTGCTTTTGGATATGCGAATATGTGGTGGGCAGTATTCTCTGATGTAGGAGTTATGGTAATTGCTGTTCTTAATGCAACAAGAATGCTGCGTCCAATTAAATTGGAGCAATAAAGGAACAATAAAAAAACGGCCTCTAGGCCGTTTTTTTGTTTATGTCATTTTGTTATTTGTTACATAGATCAAAAATCATCTTCTTTACTTCTTCCAGTGTAGAACCAGTAGCGTTACATATCTCAAAGGAAAGAAGTTTTTCACATTCTTTCAGAAAAGCTTCATCCGCGCTTCTGAGTTTTCTTGAGTTTTCTTCAAGTTCTTTTCTGCGAAGGGTAAGAGTTTTATAGATCTGAGCTAGGAGAGCAGGAGTTCCGTCAGTGATTCGGCTGCGGTATATTTCTCTGCGCTCATTGTCATTATCGATCCAGTCAGTGCTTAGTGTGCACAGAGAATCAACAAGTTCTTTAGCTTCAGATGTATTCATGGGGGACCGCATACGAGCTATAAGCTTTTCGTTGTTTACAGGAACGAAAACTGTGGACTTCTGGTCCATCTTGGGTTTGAGGACATAATAATCCATGCTAATTCCTGCGATAGAACGATTCGTAATATCGGTAATATCACAAATACCTGCAGAACTGTATGAAACGATGTCATTGATACTATACATTATTCACCTTAATAAATAGCGTTGTTCACTGACTAAACGTATTCCTTAAACCAATACAATTATAACACTAAAAAATCCTGAATGTAATAGCATTTCTGCATTTCAAACCGATTTTGCTACTGTGATTATAGTGTTTTTTACAAATAGTATTTTGAAAAATACAAAAATATGTATGGCCATTGCAAAATAATAAGCACGCCAGCTAAATATAGGCATGCTTATGGTTATTAAATTGACAGATTATGCTTTTTGGCTATAGAAGCGATCTTCTCAAAGTCTGTAAAGGTGGGAACCTTGTTAGCTGGATTTCTCAATAGAGCAGCCGGATGAAACGTCGCCATTA
>JAEIGA010006160.1_pt1 | contig 18256 bp, 17 predicted proteins | sample 9270691 | NCBI WGS metagenome assembly JAEIGA01 (sample SAMN17057246, study PRJNA624740) | gut metagenome | biome: biome; isolation source: fecal sample | host: Bos grunniens | place: China: Xizang | collected 2019
ATACCAAGCTGGTTGTAAAGTGAAGGAGCGAACTTCTCGACAATCATCTCCACCAACTGCACAAATGCAGCAATAACGGCGATGAACAGAATAAACGACAAGAAGCTCAAGTCGACACCTTCAACCAAGGCACCATCCTTAAGGACATACTGGTCAAGCAGGTAGTTCAAAGGCACTGTCATAACCTGAACGAAGGTAACAGCAGCACCCAAACCCAAAGCGGTCTTTACGCTCTTCGATACGGCAATGTATGAACACATACCGAAGAAGTATGCGAAGACCATATTTTCGATAAATACCGAATTAATAAATAAATTTAACATACGCTACCCTCCTATTTTTCCTGTAAATCCTTATTAATAGAACGATGAACCCAGATGATGCAACCGATGATGATAAGTGCCATCGGAGGGAACAACATCAACGCATTGTTGGTGTAGCCGAAGCGTGCCAACACGTCAAAGCCGAAGAGTGTGCCCGAACCAAAGAGCTCACGGAAGAAGGCAACGATAACCAAGATCATCGCGTAGCCAAGACCGTTAGCCAAACCATCAACGAATGAGTCCCAAGGCTTGTTACCAAGAGCAAATGCCTCAACACGACCCATCACGATACAGTTGGTGATGATAAGACCAACGTATACCGACAGCTGCTTTGATACATCATACATATATGCGCGCAAGAACTGGTCAACAACAATTACGAGTGTTGCGATAACCACCAACTGCACGATGATACGAATACGTGAAGGCAAACCATTACGCAAAAGTGACATTACAAGGTTAGAGAATGCAGTAACAAAGGTTACTGAAAGACCCATAACCAATGCGGGCTCAAGCTTTACGGTTACGGCAAGAGCCGAGCAGATACCCAAAATCTGAACGATAACGGGGTTATTTGCTGCCAAAGGATTTGTAAAATTCTTACTCAACTTCATAGCTTACTCCTCCTCAACATTTACTGATTCAACATTAGCCTCCTCAACAAGCTCCTCTGCGGGCTGCTCCTCTGCGGTAGTATCCTCCGCAACAGCCACTGTAAGAGTATCGAGGAACGACTTATACTTCGAAATAGAGGTCTCAAGCATAGCGTTTACACCGTCACAAGTCTTTGTACCACCTGTGATAGCGTCAACCTGATGCTCGTTCTGGGCACCACCCTTCTGCATACGTACAGCAAACTCACCAGCCTCATTATAGAGAACCTTATCGGCAAATGCGCCCTGCACACCAGCAGAAGCAATCTCGGCACCAAGACCTGGGGTCTCGCCCGCGTGATCCATAACGATACCAGAGATAGTGAGCTTGCCATCAACAACATAGAGTGACACATAGCCCCAGATATCGCCCCAAAGACCCTTACCTACGATAGGAAGCACATACTTTGCAACGCCATCCTTCTCGAACTTGAAGATAGGGAGCTCATCTGTAGCCTCACCAAGAGCCTTGCGGTTACCAAGAAGTGCAAATACTGCCTGAACATCAGCAGCCTCCTCAACAGCAACGAACTCGCCAGCTGTGATGCGACCCATAGTAACAACCTCATCAAAGTTGGCATCAGCCTCGCCAAAAGCCTTCATAATAGATACCTTCTGCTCGTTGAGAACATTAGCATCCTGTGTAGGCTTAAGCCACGTAGCAAGTGTAGCGAGCAGAGCACCAACGATTACCACCATTACAACTGTGTAGATGATGATATATACATTTGAATTCTTATTGATTGCCATAGCTCCGATTATTTAACATTCTTAATTAGCTTCTTACGACGTGCAACGTTACGCTCAACAACGAAGTAGTCGATAAGCGGTGCAAGTGCATTCATAAACAGAATAGAAAGCATCATACCCTCGGGGTAAGCGGGGTTAACGACACGGATAAGCACTGCCATAGCACCTACCATAAAACCGTAGATCCACTTACCTGTGTTGGTCTGTGCAGAGGTAACGGGGTCAGTAGCCATAAACACAGCACCAAACGCGAAACCACCTACCAACAAGTGGTAGTATGCAGGATACTCGGTCATACCAACAGCGTCGAACAAGTAGCCAAATGCCAAACCACCAACGAATACGCTCAACATAATGCGCCAAGATGCAACGCCTGTAAAGAGCAGGATAGCAGCACCAATCAAGATAGCGCAAGTAGAGGTCTCACCAACAGAGCCAGGGATGAAGCCAAAGAAGGCATCCATCGCGCTCCACTGCATCTCACCAGTCGATGCAAGCTGCTCCAATGCTGTAGCACCAGTCTTACCGTCTGCATACCACACAGCCTCACCAGACATCTGGGGAGTGTATGCAAAGAATGCAAAGGCACGTGCCAACAACGCGGGGTTAAAGACGTTCATACCAGTACCACCGAATACCTCCTTACCGATAACTACGGCAAAGGCTGTTGACAGAGCAACAATCCACAAAGGCACAGTGATAGGCATAACCATAGGAATCAAAAGACCAGATACAAGGAAACCCTCGTTGATCTCGTGCTTACGCTTCTGGGCAAATGCAAACTCGATGGCAAGACCCGTAACGTAAGATACGATGATCATAGGCAACATCTTAAGGAAACCAAACCAGAATGCGGGGAACACGCCCTCGATGCCAGCCTGATAGCCGATGTTATACATACCGAACAACAACGCGGGAACGAGCGCCAAGACCACAACGATCATCACACGCTTGATGTCGTTACAGTCGCGGATGTGTGAGCCACGAGTAGTTGTTGTGTTAGGAACATAAAGGAATGTCTCAAAGCCCTCAAATGTCGAGTGCAAGAAACCGAGCTTACCTCCCTCCGAGAAGGTGGGCTTAATCTTATCTACAAATTTACGCAATCCCATAATTAGCTCTCCTTAATCATTGTGTTAATACCGTCACGCACAATCTGCTGCATATCGATCTTTGAGGGATCAACAAACTCGCAAAGTGCCAAATCCTCGGGCAACACCTCGTAGATACCCAAGTTCTCCATCTTGTCGAGATCCTGAACAAGGATAGCCTTCAACAAGTAAGATACGTAGATGTCCATAGGTAAGTAGTTCTCGTAGAGACCTGTAACGACGAAGGGACGCTCACCACCATTGAGGTTGGTATCGAGCTTGTACTCCTTCTTCGGGCAGAGCCAAGAGAAGTATGCGCGAGATACAGAGAAGCGATGGAAACGGGGCATTGCCCAGCCGAGCAACTCGTATACATCACCCTCGGGAATGAGTGTAAGCTGGTTGGCATCAGCAGTAAGGTAGCCATCAGCTGCAACCTTACGACCTGTGAGCACGTTACCAGAGATAACACGCACGTTGCCCTCAACCTTCACCAACGACTCAATAGCAGCACCAGAGATAACGCGCTTGTAGCAGCACTTGTCTGCCTCGCTACCTGTCACTGCAATAATCTTTGTCATGTCGAGCTTACCACCCAAAACAAGACGTCCGATAAGAGCCACATCCTGAATGTTTACAGTCCAAACGATGTCGCCCTTGGCGATACGGTCAATGTGGTGAATCTGAACACCTACATTACCTGCGGGGTGCTTACCAGAGAAGGTGTGGTACTCAACACCCTTAACCTCTGACATATAACCCTCGTTGCCATAGCGAGCCGAGAGGTGTACCTTGCCATCAGTAAGGCGTGCCAACACTGCCATACCTGCCTCAACTGCACTCTTCTCCTCCTTCAACACGAAGTTGTAGTCGGGAGCCAACGGAGCCGAATCAAATGCTGATACGAAGATGGCTTTCGGAGTAAGTTCGGGGTTAGCGATAACTCCGTAAGGACGCTCCACAATGCGAGTCCACAGACCCGACTGAAGCAACATCTCAACAATCTCTGAACGCTCTGCCTTGGCAGCATCAACCACCTTAAGCTCCTTAACCGTCTGCTGCTGGTCGGGCTCTACGGCAACATTTAGCAACTTACGCTTCTCGCCACGGTTGATGGCAGAGACAACGCCGCTGACGGGTGAGGTGAACAAAATACGCGGATTGTTCTTATCAAAGAACAACGCTGTGCCGACCTCAACCTTGTCGCCAACCTTAACCAACAGTTTGGGAGTAACGTTCTCATAATCAAGCGGGCTTACAGCATAAGACTTTGCCATAGGAGCACTCTCCAGGATAGCCTCTGCCTTACCTGCCAGATTGATGTCGAGACCTTTACGTAATTTAATGTTTTTCGACATAAAAACTGTTTGTTAGATTAATTTAAATAGTTTTATTGTTTATGATTGTATCTCAATTATTTCCACAACATTCATATATCACAATAAAATGCGCACGAAGTTACGCTTTTTTTTCGAAACAACCAATCATTATAGCACTATATTTTTGATTTCATTGAGAATTTATTAATTTTGTGGTCGAAGAATTGTTATGCAGCCACTTTTTGTCGACATACACACCCACAATCCGCGTCAGGATGTCATATCGCCCATAATGTGTGGCATACATCCGTGGGATGCAGCATCGGGCGCACAGCTCCCCGACTTCGCAGGATGCGACATCATCGGAGAGACTGGTTTAGACTTTGCGTGCAAGGTTGACCGCGAGCTGCAACAACAACTCTTTGAGGCACACCTCAACGCTGCACAGAGGCTACATAAGCCCATCGTGCTGCACGTCGTCAGGAGCTTCGAGCAGGTTATGCAGACACTACACCGCTACACGCTCTGCGGAGTGCTCTTTCACGGCTTCATAGGCTCAACAGTGCAGATGCAGCGGTGTGTGGAGCGCGGCTACCTCCTCTCGTTTGGCGAGCGTTCACTTCGCTCGGCACGCACTCGTGAGTGCATAGCACAAGCTCCGACAAACGCAATATTTTGCGAGACAGACGATTCGCCACATCCCGCTATCGAGCAGATATACAGCGACATCGCCACACTACGCGCAACGAGCGTAGAGCAACTGCAACAAGAGATTTACGAAAACTATAAACGACTTATAAGACAGAGATGACCCAATGGTTGGAGCGCACCGAGCTACTCCTCGGCGCAGAGAAACTCGATATGTTACGCCGTGCTAACGTCCTCGTTGTGGGCGTAGGTGGCGTAGGTGCCTATGCCGCCGAGATGATTGTGCGTGCAGGCGTAGGTCGTATGACCATAGCCGATGCCGACTGTGTGTCAGAGAGCAACATAAACCGCCAGCTCGTGGCACTACACTCAACGATAGGTCGCCAGAAGTGCGAGATACTTGCCGAGCGACTGCGCGACATAAATCCCGAGCTGCAACTCAACATTGTAAACCGCTTCATCAAGGACACCGAGACAGACTCACTACTCGACAGCGACAACTTCGACTATGTTGTCGATGCCATAGACACACTCTCGCCCAAGCTCGCGCTGATAAAGGGCGCACTGGAGCGCGGTATACCATTAGTAAGCTCTATGGGGGCGGGTGCAAAGGTTGACCCAACACTTATGGAGATTAAGGATATATCCAAAACACACCACTGCCCATTGGCCCATATGCTCCGCAAACGTCTCCATAAAATTGGCATTAAGCGTGGCTTTCGTGCCGTATTCTCTCCCGAGCCAGTACGCGAAGGGGCGATGATTTTATGCGAGGAGCAGAACAAGAAATCCAACGTTGGCACGATGTCGTACATACCTGCGCTCTTTGGTATAGGCTGCGCATCGGTTGTTGTGCGCGACATAATAGGCGAGATGGAGCAGCAAGAAAATGCGTAATACTAAAACAGATAAGATATGAAGAAAATCGTTTTTTTGGACGAGTACAGCATTGCTGGACGCGACCTATCAAAGATTAAGTCGATGGGCGAATATGTCGCCTATGACAACACCTCAAAGGAGCAGGTTGTCGAGCGATTGAAGGGTGCCGACATTGCGATAACAAACAAGGTGCTTATAGACGGCGACAGTATGCGCCAGCTACCCGACCTTAAGCTGATATGCGTTGCCGCTACGGGTATGAACAACGTCGACTTGGTAACAGCCAAGGAGTTGGGCATAGAGGTAAAGAATGCCGTGGGCTACTCTACAACATCTGTTGCCGAGACTACGCTCGCCTCGGCACTCGCCTTGGCACGCCACATAGTCTACTTCAACGAGTATTTTCACGACGGACGCTATGCTGCTGCTGACCGCGCATTCTGCTTCGACAGAATGACATACGAGATACGCGGCAAGAGATGGGGTATCATCGGTCTTGGCAATATCGGACGCGAGGTAGCACGTCTTGCCACAGCCTTTGGCTGCGAGGTTGCCTACCACTCTACTTCGGGCGTAAAGCGCAATGAGGAGTACCCCGCAATGGAGCTTAACGAGTTGCTCGAATGGTGCGACATACTCTCTGTTCACTCGCCCCTAAATGAGCGCACACGCGACCTTATAGGACGCGAGGAGCTACAACGTATGAAGCCCTCATCAATGATAATTAACGTAGCACGTGGCGGCATCATAAATGAGAGTGCTCTTGCCGAGGCACTCGACAGCGGCTGGGTATCGGCTGCTGCGCTCGACGTATTCTCGGTAGAGCCTCTGCGCGACTCTGCGCTATACAACATCCGCGACAAGTATCGCCTACTCGCCTCACCACACAATGCGTGGGCTGCCGCCGAAGCTATTGACCGCCTTTTGGACTGTGTTGCCAACAACATCAAGACGTGGCTCGACAAAGAGTAATAGCCGCTTTAACAGCTACCATAGCCCTGCTACTCGCGGGAGTGTTCGTCGCAAGTGCCGACACTCCCGACGGGCGGGACTCTATGTCGCACAGGCTAACACTTGAGCTGCGCCCCGCATACAACATCCCCTCGCACTTCTATATGCGCGGCTATAACCCCGATGGTCGCCCGCTAAACAAGAGCCTCTCGGCACATATAAACTACACCTTCTCGTTCTCGCCACACAGTCACTTTGGCAAGGTCTATCCTACGACATATCAAGGTATTGGCATTGCCACATACACATTCTTTGCTCACGAGTCTATAGGAACGCCTATGCTTGTATATCTGCTACAAGGTGCTCGTATAGCCAAGCTCGCGCCCGCCCTATCGCTAAACTACGAGTGGAACGTGGGCTTCTCGTGGGGGTGGAGACCTAATAGCGCGATGAACTCCAAGTATAACATTATGGTAGGTGTTGCACTGCCAATAGTCTGGCGCGTAGCTCCACGCTGGCAGCTATCACTGACACCTGAATTCACACACTTCTCAAATGGCGACACCTCCTTTTCAAATAGCGGTGCCAACCTCTTTGGGCTGCGTGTGGGTGCATCGTATCTCTTTATCAGCCACGATGAAGATGCCCCAGCTCACAGATATATAGCCCCGTCGAAGGAGTATGCCGACAAGAGCTTCATAAAGCATATAACGTGGGATATTTTGGGATATGGCGGTTGGCGTAGTGACCGCTTCACCGACAGCGATGGGCACTTTCATTGCATTGAGAAGCCGCTACCACTCGGAGGTATTCGCCTTATGCCAATGTACCACCTAAACGACTACTTCGCCATAGGCACCTCGCTCGACATACATATAGACGGCAGTGCCAACCTCTATGATGGCGTTCACGACGAATATTACAACACCATCGCCTACTCGCGTCCACCTCTCTATGAGCAGACGGCAGTGGGCGTGTCGCTATGTGGCGAGATAAGTGCTCCGATATTTACCGTAGGCATAGGAGCAGGTTTTAACCTCATCAAACACGGCTACGATATGCGCACCTACTACACCACATTCTCGCTAAAGGCATTTCTCACAAAACGTCTATTCCTATATTTGGGCTACCGCTTTAACAGTATGCAGTACACACACAGCCTGATGTACGGTCTTGGCATACGCATTTAAGCGACACAAAGGCTACACACAACACACAATTAAGGGGTAGACCACACGACGAGTCTACCCCTTAATCCTATCCGCTATAGAGCATCTACACGCTACTCCTCTTTCACCTTACGCAACGCCTTGGGTCGTCCGAAGTTGAAGCCCAAGCCAGCATATACATTAACCGAGTTCTGGTAACGTGGGATGTTGATATCATTATACTTAACCTGCGCCAAGCCGAGGTAGTCCATACCCACAAATAGGTTGAGACCTGCAGGGTGGATGTTAAGGGCACAGCCCAAGACACCTGGACGAACACCACCGAGGAATGTATGGCTGACAGTAGCCGAAATCCAACTTGTGGGGCGGAAGTTTACAGAGGCTGTAAGCTCGGGCATAATGTTATTGCTCGCAAACTCGTTATGCGACAACAAACCGAAGGCTATGTGGTTGTTGAGGATATTATACTCAATACCCACGTTTACAGAGTAGTTAAGGCGACGCGTATAGCCCTTCTGCTCGGTACCAACCATTGTCATCTCTGCACTGCTATCGCCATCCATCTCACCCGTCTCAAGGTTAAAGCCATTATACGAGAAGTCTGCCTCCACATTTGCTGCTACGTGCGACTTCTTCGACCAATGGATAAAGCCGAGGTCGGTTATAGCCGCCGAGATACGCAAATGGTCGTTCAACAGACGGAACTCCGCACCGATGTCGATTGCACCACCCAAGCTACCGAGGTTGTTGAGCATATACTGAAGATCGGTGTTTATGATATTCTCATCAATGGGCTGACCTGCTATTGCCTGCTTCGAGCTAAAGATGAAACCGCCTGCACGCAACATACCACGCACCTGTGCTGTAACACCATCAGCCGCAACATTGGCATACATACTATCCATCTCCGTCGACACATTGAGCAGACCTACAAGGAACTTCGCCTTGATACCAATGTTTATCCAGTCGCACACGCGGAACGAACTACCAAGATAGGTCTCAAGGAAGCTGGTAGAGCCCAACGCTGTATTACCGAGGTCATAACGACCATTACCCAGCGTCTTAAGTGCCCTAAAGACATCTTTAGATATAGCCACGTCGTTCTGTGTACGCAGGTTCAAGCCCAATGTCCAGTATGACTTCTTCACATAGAAACCGAGACCCAAGACATTGATATTGGCATTGATATTCATCTTTGCCGTCTCTGGCATCTTACCCAAGAACTCATCCGCAGATACCGAGTTGTGCAAGGCTGTAACAACCTGACCATCCTTCTGATAGAAGAGGTTGTCGACAGACAAAAAGTTGGTGTTTAGACCCACACCCAAACCGCTGATAACAGGCAATGCCAAGTAGCCACGCGTAGGAGCGAGAGCAGGGTTAAGCTCGTTACGGAAGTACGAGCCCTCCATAAAATATGATGTACGCAACTGCGCCGAAACACTATCGCCAAACAATATGGCAACAGCAGCAAGCAGTACTAATATGACTCTTTTCATATCTCAATACGTTTTATTCAAGGTTAGAACTCGTCAGAATCGTCGTCGGTAAATTTGCTTAAATCTACGGTTATACCACCCGCAATCTCAACCTGCAACTTCAGCGACAGGTATTGGTTCTCATTGAGAGATACGCTACCGTCAGCAGCAGATGTTGCATCAAGTGTGAACCTGAGCGCATCAACATTCTCCAAAGCACTCAACGCACCATCGTCGCCAATGCTCAACTCGAGGCACACAGGGCTCACAACCTCGGTCTTGCCATCTGGCGAGCCTGCAATCGTAGACTTATCCTCGACAACACGCAACTCCACATCCGAGGGGTTACCATCCTTATCGAGAAGCTCGGCATCAAACGAGAAGCCCAACGGCATTGTGTTGGTGATGGCAGCTATCAGCGCAAGGTCACCAACCTTGATACCCTGCTCCGACAACTCCGAGAAGGTATCAGACAACTCACCGATAGTGTCACTATATACAACATCGAGTGTATTGTCAAATGCGATAGGCATATCTGCGCCATACAAGAACTTAATAGTATAGTCATCAGCAGCGTAGAGCGTGCTATTAGAGCGAGCATCTGTCTCAATCTCAATGTCGAGTGACACATTATCGGGGAGCTTATTGCCCGTAAATATTGAGGCAACGTCACACGGCACAAAGGTATACTTTGCATCGCTATACTCCTCACGACGGCTCTCATCAGCTATGATGATGCGGGTAACACCATTCTTAAGCACGCCATTCTCCTTTGTTGCAGGGTTAATTGGAATTTCGCGTAACTTACGAGATCGCTCATTATCGGGTACTCCATCAAATGTCGGTACAAAGGTCAATGTCAGGTATGACGACAATGACATAGGCGAGTCAACATTGATAAAGATTACGGGCGACAGACCGATGTCGTTAACCTGAATATCTATGCCCTCGCCGATATCTCCAATCTCAATATCCTCGAAACGCTCATAGTAGTAATCAATCTTACCCGTTACAGAGTTTACCTCCAACTCTACAGCATCGAAACCTGCATTCAGGACTACATCGCCCTCGTGCTCAAGCTCCGAAAGGCGAACACGTGTACCATCTTCAAGATAGGTCTTTACGCTTGCCTCAAAATCGATGTCAAGCGTTCCATCCTTAAGCTCAAGACCCTCGCCAGCAAACGTAAGCGAGTTAACACCGAGGTTGATACCCTGCTGCATATCATAGAGAGATGTCTGAAGAACGTGCTTCTGCTCGTCATACTCAACTCTCTCATTATCCACAAAATATAGGTAGTCGGGAAGTTGCACTCGCGCCTTCATATTTTTGGCAACGTCTTTATTTATCCACTCAAGACCATCTGCGAAGATACGCATCTCGGTACCCTTTACAAACGCCACCTCCTGAATGCTCTTAACAGCGTCGGGCATATTCTCTATGGTGATGCTCTCGCCCATAGTATCGCTCTCTTCGATAAGTTGCACCTCATTTAGCACTACCTCCGCATCGTTAAATGCGAGGTCTGCCATAAGATGTAGTTCGGGGAACGACTTAATATACACCACACCCGCCTTTGTCACCATATCGTACGACAACTCATACTCCATCTCAACAGGCATATTCAGCGTACCATTCTCCACGGTGTTAATATTGCTGATGCTGGCGATATAGATTGTAAAGCCCACCTCTGCTGTACCCTCGGCAAACGTATAGTCCTTAACCTCAAAGACATTGTCTTTGAGCAAATTGTAATCCTCGTCATACATCTCGTATGTAGCAGGAGCAACCAACTTGATGTTGACGCTACCACCACCGTTGATAGGAGTGATATCGTTAAACTTAACTACGGCATCTACACGTGCGCCAGGCTCACCAGGTTTTGCTGCAAGATATACACGCTCAATAGACTTAACCACGTTAGGTACAGTGTAGGTAAGCTCATAATCGACCGCATCTTTCTCGTCGACGTGAATCTTCTGACCAGCAGGAACATACCACTCTATCTCGGGTATAGGCATACCGTTGATAAGCGAGTTAAGCTCCATACCCTCATCTACTTGATACGACTCGCCAACGAGCTTAAATGTGGGATAGTCAACATTCACTTCACTCGCAGTGCGAGGAATGTAGATAGTGTTGTCGATAGAGGGGAAGTAAATAGCCTCCTCGTCACTTGTAAACGACAGGCTATAATCACCTGTTTCGGGATCAACATTCAGACCCTCAAGTTTCTCATCTCCGAGGAGGTCTCCAAGGCTCTTTTTCTCAAGATAGCCAAGAGGGAGTGTCGTTGTGCCCTGACCAACGGTCACCTCTGTTGACACGTCGGCAAGATCAAAGCTTTTGTCGACACACGCAGTCATCATAACGACAACAACTGCCAATAGTAATCGGCAAACAATGTGTTTGGATTTCATGATAATATTTTTTTTAGTTTACTTCAGAATATGTATTACAAAGATACTCTTTTTTTTGTAAGTTCACAAAGATTTATATCTCAAATCTCCAATAAACAGCAAAAATAGCTCACGGCACAACCCCACAGCAACGAGCCTGCGCCAATAAAAAATACCAGACGGAAGCACTTGCCACCATCTGGTATGATATGCATATTTCCGCACCGCGGACTATGCCACTACTTGTTTATCTTTGCCCAAGTATCCTTAAGGGTTACTGTGCGGTTGAAGATAAGTCTATCCGAGGTAGACTCCTTATCTACGTTGAAGTAGCCGATACGCTGGAACTGCAAGTAGTCGTAGGGCTTCGCATCTGCAAGGAACTTCTCTACGTAGCACTCTGTGAGCACCTTCAAAGAGTCCTCGTTTATCATCTGCTGCATAGCCTCCAATGCCTCGCAACCTGTAGCCTTGCGTATTGCAGCCATCTCATCACGGGGGTTCTCCACCTTCCATAGGCGGTCATACAGACGCACCTCCGCCTTTATGCAGTGGTCACAACTCACCCAGTGGAGCGTGCCTTTCACCTTACGGTTGCTACCAGGCATACCCGTCTTGGTGTCGGGGTCGTACTCGGCATATACGGTTGTAACTCTGCCCGTTTCGTCCTTGTCGCAGCCTGTACACTTCACGATATAGGCATTCTTCAGGCGCACCTCCTGACCAGGGGTCATACGGAAATACTTCTTCGGAGCATCCTCCATAAAGTCATCGCGCTCCATCCACAGCTCGCGGCTAAACTCAATAGTGTGGCTACCAGCCTCTGGATCCTCGGGGTTGTTCACAGCCTCCATAGCCTCCACCTGACCCTCTGGATAGTTGGTTATGACGAGCTTTACAGGGTCGATAACAGCGCTTACACGTGTGGCACGCTTGTTAAGGTCGTCGCGCACAGCACTCTCCAGCAACGCCATATCGTTCAACGCATCGTATGTCGTGTAGCCAATCTTATCCACAAAGTTACGGATAGACTCGGGCGAGTAGCCGCGACGACGGAAGCCACACAATGTCGGCATACGTGGATCATCCCAGCCATTTACCAAGCCCTCCTTCACAAGGATAAGCAGGTTACGCTTACTCATAAGCGTATAGTTAAGGTTTAGCTTATTGAACTCATACTGACGAGGACGCTCATCTGACTCATCTACACCCTCCTTTACCCAATCAACAAAGAGGTCATACAGAGGACGGTGAGGCACAAACTCCAACGTACACAGCGAGTGTGTAACGCCCTCGAAATAGTCACTCTGACCGTGCGCAAAGTCGTACATAGGATATACCTTCCACTTGTCACCCGTACGGTGGTGGGGATGATTCACCACGCGATAGATAATCGGGTCGCGGAAGTGCATATTCGAACTTGCCATATCAATCTTGGCACGAAGCACCATACGTCCCTCCTCAATCTCTCCGTTTGTCATCTTCATAAAGAGGTCGAGGTTCTCCTCGATAGGACGGTTACGATAGGGGCTATCGACACCCGCCTGCGTAGGTGTACCCTTCTGCTCGGCAATCTGCTCCGAGGTCTGCTCATCTACATAGGCCTTACCCTGCTTGATAAGACGAACAGCGAAGTCCCACAACTGCTGGAAGTAGTCAGATGCGTAGTACTCATTGCCCCACTTGAAACCGAGCCACTCGATATCCTCCTTGATTGCATCTACATACTCCACATCCTCCTTGGTAGGGTTGGTATCATCGAAGCGAAGATTACATACACCACCATAGCGTTGAGCAACGCCAAAGTCCAAGCAAATAGCCTTGGCGTGACCAATATGCAGGTAGCCGTTGGGCTCTGGCGGGAAACGTGTCTGAACACGCTTTTTACCCTTGGCTATCGCCTCCTCGATAACCTCCTCAACGAAGTTCAGCGACTTCTCTTTTACCTCTGTTGTCTCAATTGCCATACTCTATATAGTTTTAGTCATTTGTTATTCTATATACTGCTGTTTGCGCTTAAGGCTTACGCGGTAGTCTAAATCGACACCTACCTCTATCCACTGACGCGTGCCCCAGCCTACACCGTCATACTCCATTGTTATACCCGCCTTCAGGGAGAGTGTATCATCGAAGAAACGTCGGTTATACGACAGCTCAACAGCCTCGTACCACAACTCTGTGGTGGCATATAGCGGTGAGCCGTGATACAGGTCACTACCATAGCGACCAAAGTAGGTGAATAGCCCGTTACCGCAATATACTCTGTTTGAAAGTGTTACACCCCAGCGGCTGATGCCTGCATATAGCTCTCCTCCAGCAGGCGCGCACCACACATCCTCGAAGTGGCGGTCACGCTGCAACGACTGCACATACGACAGACGCACGTCAACATCGAAGCCACCCGCCTCAATGTCACATCCCACGTATGGCACAGCGAGGATATTATCCACCACGCCATCATCCGTATCGGGGTTATAGTCCTTGGCATAGTGTCCCACCATAAGGTCGTAACCGAAGTTAAACCACTTTATGGCGTGTCGTCCCGACGACATTATCATAAATGTCTCGCGCACATCATAGGCGCGCATACCCGTCATATCGAAACCAAACTCTACGTACGACTCTGGGCTCTTGATGCTCTGATATCGCGCCAATACGCCCGACATAGTGTTGTGGTAGTAGCGGTAGGTGCGGTCAAAAAATAGCGAACTCTGCAAGCCGCGCATCTCACTACGGTTGAAGATACCTATCATCGCCGTAACACGCGGTGCACGATAGGCGTAGTACATCTGAACATTTACATCCGACAGAAACTTCGAGTTGTGCCCAAAGTCCTGCACCATATCCACAGCAAACATCAGCTCGTTGCGCTCTGCCCAGTTAATACCCACCTTTGGTGTCAGGCGCGCGCTGAAGAGTGTTCCTGACTCATCGAACTCCATAGAGCTATACTCCTTGTTGTCGAACAACGCATCAAAGTCGACACCTGTCACCAGCTCCTGTGCCGATGCAGCCACAACGGCAAACGAGAGCGCGCACAGCACCAAAATATGTCGCATAACACGGATCATAGTGACGAAAATGTAAACAATTCGGCTTCAAAATTACTGAAAATATTTTTATTTGCTTAATTTTGACACCGAATATTTAAAATAACTTAAAAAATAGTGCCATCTATGCGTAAATTGCTTAACGAAGAGCTTGGTCGCCCCACAGTTGAGGAGTGCGCCAAACTGCAGAAGTTGCCCGTAGCCATCGTCCTTGACAACGTGCGTTCAGCGCAGAACGTAGGCTCATTTTTCCGTACCGCCGATGCCTTTGGCATTGAACGTATTGAGCTTTGCGGAATATGCACAACACCCCCCAATCGTGAGCTACATAAGACAGCCCTCGGCTCGGAGTTAAGCGTAGAGTGGCACTACCACCCCACAACCCTTGAGTGCGTAGCACAACTCCGTGAAGAGGGCTACCGCATACTTGCCATAGAGCAAATTGAGGGTGCTACAATGCTCGATACGTTTCGTGCCGAGAGTGGTGTTAAATACGCCCTAATATTTGGTAATGAGGTAGATGGCGTTGACCAGAGCGTAGCAGATGTAGTGGATGGCGCGATAGAGATACCGCAGGTAGGCATCAAACATTCGCTCAATGTCTCGGTGTCAGCAGGTGTTATTATGTGGGAGCTTTTCCGCCAGCTTAAGTAACGTCATATTAGCAACGTAACGCAGATAAGTGCAAATTAACGGAATTATTTATTATAAAATTTTGCAAAAAAGAAAAATAGTCGTATATTTGCACCACTCTTTGAGAAAAGATGGTTTAAGGAGGGTTGGGTGAGTGGCTTAAACCAGCAGTTTGCTAAACTGCCGATATCGTAAGGTATCCGCTGGTTCGAATCCAGTGCCCTCCGCTTAATTTGAGTATTTGCAGACGACCTATTGGTCGTCTTTTTTTATTATCGCGTATTCAATTAAACGATGTTTATCTCTCCGCGATGATAAAAATATCGCTCCGCGATTATGCAAATACAATATCGGTCACCGACTCTCTCTTTAAGCTGGTTGCGGGGACAGGAGTATGATTTATTGCTCGGCTACGCCTCCGCTATTCCGCCCAATGTCTCACCCTGTTTTGCCCTATCCCTACCTAATATCCCTCCACCCTAAAACTTTTTAAGCTACGCTTAACCCCGCGACACGCAAAAAAATATTGCAAAAATTTGGTTTATATTATAAACTTGTTTACATTTGCAGTACGAAAAACATAACAAAGCGCGCTAAAAAAAGTAATTTTACACCAACAATTACAACTATGAAAGAGCAGAATTTCAACGAACAGCAGAGCCTTGAGGTTATATCACGAATGATAGCAGAGACCACGGCAGATATTGAGAAAGGTAGCGGACGATACTTCCTATTGTGGGGATATACAACCGTGATAGTATCTCTATTTGAGTACTTTGCACAGTTATACAACCTTAATACTACACTTTGCTTATGGGCTTGGTTCTTGATACCCATTGTCGGCGGTTTGGGTATGTTGATTATGCATTGCACCAACAAAAAGAGCAAAGTATCACGCCCCAAGTCATATATTGAGCGCAGCATAAACGCCGTATGGACAGTATTTGGATTATCATTTGCAATGGTATATATCGCAGCCTTCGTCTATGGTGCAAACATTCTCTTTCATACGGTTATGCTGATGGGTATGGGCACGGTTATCACAGGCATCATCTGCCGCCACAAGGTGCTGACAATCTCTGGCACTGGCAGCATCATACTCTCACTACTGTTTCCCGTGCGCTATCTTATCTTCCGCCAGATGGAGGACGATGCAGTACGTGAGCTTGGCGCAGCGTTAATATATAGCGACATACTTATCTTTGCCGTTATCTTCACTATAATGATGATCATCCCGGGACATATTCTCAACCACCGCGCAAAAAATAGCCACAATGATTAAGCCCCTCGATCCGCTACTCCACTCGGAGCTACGCCTTGCCATTATGTCGATACTTATTGGTGTCGAAGATGCCGACTTTGTCTACATCCGCACGCGCACAGGTGCCACTGCGGGCAACTTAAGCGTACAAATAGACAAACTTAACAAGGCTGGTTATATAACCATTGAGAAGGGCTTTAACGGCAAGATGCCGCGCACAACCTGCAAGATAACAGATCTTGGGCGCAAAGCATTTAGCGACTACGTGGAGGCAATACGTGGCTACCTTAATATATAAATAGGTATAAAAAATAACCAAACCGTAGCAGACATTAATCTATCTACCTAATAGAAGTATTGGGCAAAATAGTAGTTTTGCCCCATATAACGTTTATGTTTGTGTTATACATAAAGTATTAAAGCATAGTTAGCCGCTTAAGCAATAGATGGGTCGGAGAAATTGATTCCCGACCCATCATTTTTTTAAGATGTATGCTGATTAACGTTTTGTTGATGCACGCAGCCCCTCAATCACGCTGTGTGTAAAGCCTGCTGCCTCCATTGCGTTAAGTCCCTTAATAGTGAGTCCACCTGGAGTAGTAACACGATCAATCTCGACCTCGGGATGGGAGCCATTCGCAGCAAGAATATCCGCTGCACCACGCAACGTCTGCATCACAATACGCTTTGCGTCATCAGCACGAAAGCCAAGCTCAACACCACCCTCCATCGCAGCACGAATATAGCGCGGCGCATAGGCTATGCCGCACGACGCAAGCGATGTGCCAGCAGGTATCAACCCCTCGTCAACGAGCATAGCTACTCCTAACTCATTGAAAACATCGAGCAAGAATCTATCCTGAATGTCAGTAGAGCGCGCAGAGGCGATAAAAGTCATACTACTCATCGTGGCAATAGCCGTATTCGGGATAATAAGATATGTCGGAGGCAACACGCCATCACCCCTATCTAACCACTCCGATAGCTGCTCTGTACTCAAGCCACCAACCATAGAGGCAACAGCCTGACGCGAATAGTCCAAGCAAGGTTTAATCTCGTTAAGCACCTCGACAACCTTCCACGGCTTGACAGCAAGGATAACAATATCAGCAGACGCAGCAGCGTGACAGTTACACGTAGTAACATTTATCTCCGAAAACTCCTCTTTAAGAGCATCGAGCTTCGCTGTTGAAGGGTTAGATACAAAGATATCGGATGTGCTAATCATACTACCCTTTGCAAGACCACGCGCTAAAGCACCACCCATATTTCCAGCTCCAATAATGGCTATCTTCATAATGTAATGATTTAAATGCAACTAATCTTCCACAAAGATAACATCTTTTTTCAATTCATTCCACTTGAATATGTAACAAAGCTCAAAAATCAGAAGAGAGCCAACATCGTCAACACTAAAAAATATCACAAGAGAGCCAGCATCGTCGACACTAAAAATTATCTGGCGCACACGCAGAGAGATACGCACGCACTCCACTCACAGGCATACGAAAACACTCCACGCACATACAATAAAAAAGCCGAACCCTGTTGGATTCGGCTTGAAGAGGCGGCTACCTACTCTCCCACCTAAATAGGCAGTACCATCGGCGTGAGTGAGCTTAACTTCTCTGTTCGGAATGGGAAGAGGTGGA